>PDVH01000061.1_pt1 | contig 26034 bp, 26 predicted proteins | sample 1369781 | NCBI WGS metagenome assembly PDVH01 (sample SAMN07795378, study PRJNA414565) | Alkali sediment metagenome, whole genome shotgun sequencing project. | isolation source: glacial lake sediment | place: Bosnia and Herzegovina: Donje Bare Lake | collected 2016-06
GTCGTGTTTGAACTGCAACAGAGCACGTTTTGAGAACGCAAGCGTCCGTCGTAGCCTCATCGTGATTTCCCCCTAGTCAATGAAAGAAATGCCTCTTCTAGCGAATGAGTCTTGGTACGCTCTTTTAGATCGGAGGGACGACCGTCCGCAATAAGACGACCTTTTCGGAGAAGACCGACCCGGGAACAATGATCCGCCTCGTCCATATAATGGGTGCTGATAATCACAGTGATCCCTTTCTGCGCCAGTGATTCAAAGTATCCCCAGAACGTCGCCCGTAGCTCTGGATCGACCCCAACTGTCGGCTCATCAAGGAAGACAAGAGATGGTTCATGAATCAACGCACAGGCAAGACTTAACCGATGTTTCATCCCTCCACTCAGCGTGGAGACAAGACCATCTCGCCATTCCTCAAGATTCACAAAAGTAAGCATTTCACGTTCTCTCTTCTCAAGAGTCTCCCTTGTCATCCCATAGATGCCGCCAAAGAACATCAGATTCTCATGTACTGTATTATCATGATAGATCGCGGTATCCTGCGGCATGTACCCCACTTGGTTCATGATGGATTTACACGGGAGAGCATGTCCAGAAATCTGTGCAGAACCCGTCGTCGGTTGAAGTAAGCCACAGAGCATTTTTATAATGGTTGTCTTCCCGGAACCGTTTGGTCCTAACAACCCATAGATTTCTCCTTTGAAGATCGTAAGGTTCAATCCATCGACCGCTGTGAACCGTCCAAATCTTTTCGTAAGGTTATGAATTTCAACCATCTTTGTCGATGTATCAAACAACTTCTCGAACGTCACCTTTCCAACGAGTCCACAGGAGGGACATGTAATTTTCAGTGTTTCACCTGCGACACCATTACAAAGAAAAATGGTTTTACATGAGGGACAACTGACTTGTTTTTGCAGGAAACACGACACCTTCACCGGTTTACATCGCGTGGATAAATTTAAGAGTTACTATAAGAAAACTACTCAACAAAAAAAGAAAAAAGGGATATTAGGTATAGTTTCCCCAGAAATAAAGGGCTGGACCGACCGGTGCCATGAATCGACCGATGAACTGTCCGTCTTGTGTTTTCAGAAATCCTATGACGGGTAAGGTCCGTTCAGTTTCGTTTACCGGTATCGTAATTCTTCCTATCAAGATATGCCGCCCAAATCCTCCTCTTAGGGTCCCCGTCTTATTTTCAGTGTACCAATTCCCTGTGAATCGACCACCACGAGCCCGCATCTCATAAGTGCCATTCATCGTACCGACGACTGTTGCGTTTTGACTTGGTCGTTTATACCCAATGTGTGCGGTGAAAGCCCCGTTTTGTGCTAACGGGAATGTTTTGATTGTTTGGGATGTCAACATTGGTGTTGCGGTAGCAAGAGACACGCCCATAAATAGTAGACAAAGACTAACAGTCAATATTTTTTTCATCATATATCCTCCTTTCTATACAATTCTTAGGATAACATAGGAGGTTGTTGTATATAATATTATACCAGAATTATTCCCAGATTATTCACAAATTTCTCGTATTTGTCGACCAATCCATGAATGCATGACAAGAGTTTTTCTAAATAATCCTCTTTTTCCTATTCCATACTGAGATACAACAGGATGCTTATCGCGATGATTTCAAAGATATTCAGGAGGAAACTGAACGATCCAACACCAGTGGTGGAAATTGCTTTCGCAAGGGACGGGAGGAGTTGGATATACTCTGTGAAAAGGGACTGTATTGTTATAAGTGATAGAATCGATCGTGCGAGGAGCACACTAATAAAGAACGTGAGACCCATTAAAAAACTTGATTTTGTTTTTCTATATGAGTCGATATAGAGAACTAAGATACCAACCAAAAGTGTCGCATCAATGCAATTCACGACTATTGATACAGAGTATAAGATGGTGAAACGACGTTCTTGAAGTTCAGTGGGTTGAATATTCAGATTCTGAAGGACATCCCTGATCAACCCTAAGCCTACTAGTGATACGATACATCCGATAATCACACCGATGAAGAAAAGACCAAGTATGACAATCAATGCTTTGAGTTTCGGATTTATTTTATTGGTGAACGGTAGTTCCTTCATTCTGCTTACCTCTTTAGTTCGTCCTCTTTTATTTGTTTTTGCCCAATTTTACCCCAAATTTCTTCAAAGAGAATTTTATTTGATTCAAGTAACTCTGATGGAAAAAAAATTTTCCCATACCCCGTCCCGGTAGAAACGATGAGTCGGTTTTTCTCAAGGACCTCAAGGTGATGCCGAATCGTTTTATAATCTAATACGAGTATTTTTGATAGTTCATTGGCATTCCGTGGGGTGCGAAAGAGTTCTTCTAGGAGTCGACCGCGATTCGCGCCACCAACAGAACCTGCAAGCAGCCACCAGAGGAGACGTTTCATCGCGTTCATTATCGAAACCTATAGTGAGATGAAATCTATCATGTTTTTAAAAGGATTTAGAAAAAAATATCTCTATAAGAAAAGATGAATGATTTGATATGTTATAAAACCAAAAATAGCACTGATAGGTATGGTCAGTATCCAAACCCAGACAATGTTCCGTGCAATTCCCCATCGTACTGCACTTAGTCGTTTCGTGGCTCCAACTCCCATAATCGAGGAGCAAATAACATGAGTAGTACTAACTGGTATTCCTGCTGAGGATGCTCCAAGGATGGTTGCAGCTCCCGCGGTCTCCGCGGCAAATCCATGGACCGGTCTGAGTTTTGTAATCCGATGCCCCATGGTTTTCACAATTCGCCATCCCCCGGCCAACGTGCCAAGGGCAATAGCGGCATGTGCAGACAAGATAACCCAGATCGGGACAGGAAGATTATTAGGATCAACAGACGTACTAAAATACCCGATGCTAAACAATAAAGGGGTGATGATTCCCATTGTTTTTTGTGCATCATTCGTTCCATGACTAAAACTGTAGATACCAGCAGAAAAGAGCTGGAGTCGTTTGAAATACCGATCTATCTTTGCCTTGGAGCTTCTGCGACATATCCAAAGCACGGCCACCATGAACAAAAAACCACAAACAAGACCAATCAAGGGTGAAACAAACATGAAAATGGCTGCAATTTCAACAGTTTCATATTTTATCACTGAGAAACCTGCCGCTGAGATCCCCGATCCCATGATTCCTCCGATGAGTGCGTGGGAAGATGATGTCGGAAGTCCAAGAAACCAGGTGAGGATATTCCAGCTTATCGCTCCTACCAGACCCCAAAGTACTGTTGGAACGATTTTCAGATGGATGATTTTACTGATGGTGCTCGCCACAGCCACCCCGAATCCGAACGCTGCGACAAAATTGAAAAATGCAGCAAAACCAACTGCTTGACGGGGTGTGAGCACTTTTGTGGAAACAACCGTCGCTATCGAGTTTGCAGAATCATGAAATCCATTTGTAAAATCAAAAACTAATGCAAGAAAAATAATGATGATGACGATAATGACAAGATCGACCATTTTTACCGTCCTATGTGTATTTCACCAGGATATCTCCAATGACATCAGCGACATCTTCGCATCGGTCAATGGCAGCCTCCAAATCATCATATAGCTCCTTTATTTTAATAATTTCAATTGGATCTTTTTTCATGAATAATTCAGCGGTTGCCTTCCGTAAGAGGATGTCCCCTTCGTTTTCCAAGGTATTGACTTCTCGACAATATACTCGGATTTGCTTTGCTTCTTTGAGGTTTCTCAGGAGACCAATCCCTTCGTTGATTTGCCGGGTGGTTTTTTGTAATATCTGTGCAAACTCAAGCATATATTTTGGTGGTTTTTTGATTTCATAGATGATCAATCGTTCGGAGACTGCCTCCAAATTATCCAAGATGTCATCAAGGGAGCTAGTTAGTTTGGTGATATCCTCTCGGTCGATGGGGGTGATAAAGGTTTTATTTAACTCAGCAAAAATATCATGGACCATTTTATCTCCCTCGTTTTCTATATGCTTTATTCTCTCTCTTTTTTTTTCAATATCGTTATAATATTCAAGTAAATTTACCAGCGCTTCGACACCTTCGAGAACATTTTTGCTTTGCTGTTCTATCATATCAAAAAAATGCTTTTCTTGTGGTATCAACCAAGAGAGAATTCCCATATAATCACGTCTCTGCTATCTATTTTATTATGGAGAGTACCTACCCCTATATCGCTATCCTTACATCTCATATTAGAATATAAAACCCTCTGATTTTTATAACAATCTATTTAGTAAAAAATTATTGTTGTTCTCCGACCAAGTAATTAATTACATTTTCAGAGATATCTTCTGCGTATTCTCCTATCCTTCGGATGCTCTCAACAATATACCCAATTGATACAGCGACAATTCCTTTCTGTTGCAATGCAAGAGTGTTAATTTCTTCGCATAATGATTCAAGTTTTATAACGGATTCCATTGTTTCGTTAGAGGCTTTGATGTCTTTTTTAAAAAACGAACTAATACTTTTATTGAAGGTATCAAGGGAAAGCGCGCTTGCTGTACAAATTTTATCAATAATTTTTCGATCGAGATTATTATCAATAAGATTTGGGACATTTTGTGCGATACGTACGACATGATCTCCGATCCGTTCGATAATTCTGCTAATCAGAAAACCTGTGGATGCCATTCCTATGGTGATATTCATTTTTTCTGCAAGATTGGCGTTTTGTAAGAGAATATTATATTGACGTGCGACTAACCAGTGGAGGCGATCAACATCGTTATCTCTGGAGCGGACGTCTTCAGTTAATGGTGAATCATTGGTTTGAAGTGCACGCATTACATCTTCGTTCATTCCTTTGACAATGATATGCATTCGCTTAATCGTTCGATCCATTGGCATTTCTATTGGATTATGAAGATCCTTCAAAATCACTGAAGTATCTGTTTCTTCGATTACCTCAGGACCAATTGCGAGTTGTGTAAAGGAACGAATCACGTTTCGTACTGCAGTTGACATCCGTGAAGGGGAGGTAATTTTTATTGAGGTATATCCTGCGATATAGGCACCGATTAGGAGTTGAAGAAGATAGGATGATTTTGGGATACGACCGACATCGAATTCTTTGAGTTTGTGGAGTTGTTCCTGGGTTATTTTTGGTGTGAGAAGTAATGTACCGTCTGATTGAATGTGAATTCCTAGCGGATCATTTTTTTTAATATGACGAGACTTGATCCATTCTTTTGGTAAGGTTATGATGTAGGATGATCCTCCGGTGATTTGTACACGTCGTATTTCCATGGATGTTCACCAGAAATTCAGTAAAACAGGAGGCTTTTTAAGTATTTCTATAGACCTCTATTGAAACTATATTTCTATATATATCACTATAGACTATTGAGGGAAAGTATATATTTTATTTATTCTTTCATCGATTTCGGTCTCTGCTCTTAACCATCTTCTTCAGCGGATGCGTACAACAACAAGAAGGATTACCTATTGTGCCTATCGGAAGAGATAGTACCTCTGGAACACGAGAATTTTTCTTGACCTTCGTGATGAACAAAGAAAATTTCAGTGCATCATTACTAGAAAAAAATTCAAACGGTGCTGTCCAACAAACCGTTGCCCAAACACCAGGAGCCATAGGTTATGTAGGTCTGGGATATGTTGATTCATCAGTAAAAGCACTTACCATCAATAACATTACCGCAAGTACAAATACAGTCCTTTCTAAAACATATCCCATCTCACGAGATCTCTACATGTTCACAAAAGGGGAGGCGACCGGTGAAGCAAAGGAATTCATTGACTACATCCAAAGCACAGAAGGGCAAGCTATTGTCCAAGAAGAAGGATTTGTTCCATTGCTAAATTCTTCCTCATATAATTCCTCAGGAAAGACTTTTTCAGGAACACTTACGGTAAGCGGATCGACTACCGTCTTACCCATTGCAAGTAAAGCAGCGACAGCGTTTATGAATATTTATCATGATCTTACCGTGACAGTAACCGGTGGAGGATCCGGTGCAGGAATCACTGCTGTTAGCTCCGGGACTGTGGATATTGGCATGTCATCCCGTGATCTGCAATCTTCAGAAAGTAACCTAGGACTCGTAAAGCATGTCATAGCAAAGGACGGTATCGTAATCATCGTCAACCCATCAAATAGCTACGTCAACGACCTTTCGCTCGCTCAACTAAAAGCGATCTATACCGGTGAGATTACCAACTGGAAAGATTTAAGCAAATAAACATCATTTCTCCATATAAAAAGAGGCTGTATTTAAAGAATTATGATGATGGATCGAGGAGAATGGAGTAGTGGCCACGTAAATGACGGCAAAAATACGTCTACCATGGAAAAGCACCATTACAAAGAAATTTATTAAAGAAAAAGGAATGAAGACCATCCTTTTTCTTAGTGCAATCTCCGCAATTATCGTCATGTTCTCCATCATCATTTTTTTATTCCGTGATGCATTCCCAATCTTTCAAAGAATAGGAATTGGACCATTTCTCATAGGGATGCGATGGAATCCCGTAGGAGTACCTCCACTCTATGGTGCATTTCCTTTAATTATTGCGACATTACTGGTAACTCTTGGCGCTATGGTAATCGCAATTCCACTAAGCATCGGTAGCGCCATTTTTATCTCTGAAATCGCAACACCAAAAATGAAAGCAATAATTAAACCAGCAATAGAACTTCTTGCCGGAATCCCTTCAGTAGTGTATGGTTTTTTCGGACTGCTTGTCCTAACTACATGGATTCAAGGAACTTTCAACGTACCTATAGGAGAATCTTGGCTTGCCGGCTCCATCCTCCTCGGAATTATGGCTATACCAACAATAACCAGCGTCGCAGAAGATGCTATTAGTTCAGTCCCACGAGAATACAAAGAAGGATCGCTTGCTGTCGGGGCGACACGATGGCAAACAATTAGCAAAGTTGTGGTTCCCTCTGCAATGTCTGGAATTACCGCAGCAATTATTCTTGGTATCGGACGTGCAATAGGAGAAACCATGGCAGTCATGATGGTTTGTGGAAATCCAACATATGGCCTTATACCCTCACCAATCACCAATATTTTTACCCCGGTTAAAACACTGACTGCAACCCTTGGTATAGAAATGGGCGAAGTGGCAACAGGTTCCAACCATTATTATGCGTTATTCGGCCTTGCACTCATCCTCTTAATAATCACCCTTGTAATAAATATCCTTGCGACCATCATCTTAGGTAGATTGAAAGAAAGACAAAAATCAAACTCAAAGAAAAAAACTTTATTCTCCTACGAAATCGCAGAAAAAATCAAGCGGACGTTTTATCTTATCATTGGAATTTTGCTCGTCGGTCTTATCCTTATTACCATCGGGCCTTTATTTACAGTTTTCGTACTTCTACTTACCGCGATTGCCTATTATTTAAAAAAGAAAATATCTATGAAAATGAAACAAAGAATTGCTTTTAGTATACTTTCGCTTACCATTATTACCGTGATTATAATACTCGGAATCATCCTAACATATATCATTTCTAACGGTATCGGTGCATTGAGCTGGGATTTTTTCACAACCGGACCAAGCAACCTAGGAAGATCGGGCGGAATATTCCCTGCAATCGTAGGAACATTATACCTCGTTGCTGGTGCCATTGTTATATCATTACCACTTGGGGTTGGAGCAGCAATTTATCTGAACGAATATACAAGAGAAGGAAAATTGACAAAAATCATTCGTGCTGGCGCTGACCTATTAAATGGGACTCCGTCCATCGTCTTTGGGTTATTTGGATTCGCATTTTTTGTGATGTATCTTAAGTTTGGATTTTCACTCCTTGCCGGACAAATCACTTTGGCGTTCATGATTCTGCCAACAATTATTCGAACAACTGAAGAGGCGCTGAAATGTGTACCCTCGTCTTTACGAGAGGGTAGCTATGCGCTTGGTGCAACGAAATGGCAGACGATACGTAGCGTCGTATTACCTCCCGCTGCACCAGGGATTCTTACAGGAGCAATCCTTGGTATAGGACGAGCTGCTGGTGAGACCGCACCAATTTTGTTCACAGCGGTGGTTTTCTCAGATTTCATCCCTTCATCTGTCTTCCAACCAGTCAATGCGCTACCATATCATTTATTTACCCTTGCCACGTCGATCCCAGGCTCAAAACAAAACCAGGCAGGAACCGCTCTGGTTTTATTACTTCTCGTTATTGGAATTTATTTGATTGCTATCCTTCTTCGTAATCGCTCAGAGAACCTGAACCTTTGGTATGGCGAGAAACAAGCATTATATGATATCACCCTTGGTATATTACCAAATAAGATCACTGCACTTATCGGACCGTCGGGTTGTGGAAAATCGACATTGATTCGATGTTTCAATCGGATGAATGACGTGATTGATAAATGTAGAATCACTGGGAAAATATTCTTTCATGGAACTGATATTTATGGACCGGATACTGACGCTGTTGAAGTACGAAAAAAAATTGGTATGGTGTTCCAAAAACCAAATCCATTCCCAAAAACCATTTATGAGAATGTTGCATATGGTTCAAAGGTACAAGGTATTACAAATAAAAACCAGCTCGATGATATCGTAGAAAAAAGCCTCAAGAACGCTGCATTATGGGATGAAGTAAAAGACCGATTACACGAATCAGCAATGGGGCTTTCCGGTGGGCAGCAACAACGATTATGCATCGCACGATCACTTTCCATTGAGCCAGAAGTAATACTCATGGATGAACCCTGTTCCGCTCTCGATCCGATAGCAACCGCTAAAATCGAGGATCTTATGACAGGACTTAAAAAGAAATACACGGTAATAATCGTCACACATAACATGCAGCAAGCTGCGCGGGTAAGCGATTACACCGCCTATATGTATCTAGGAAAGCTAATCGAATTTGGTGAGACTGAACAAATATTTGAAAACCCAAAAGAAGAACTAACAGAAAATTACATCACAGGAAGATTTGGTTAGGTGAAAGAATGGTGGAAAAATTTCATTTACAGCTAGAAAAATTAAAAGAAAATGTTATCCAGATGTCAAATCTGTCTACCGCGATGTTGGGTAACGCTGTTGAATCTCTAAAAAACCTTGATTTAGAAAAAGCAGAATGGGTTACTTCAAAGAAAAAAGAATTAGCTAAAATGAACGTAGATCTCGAGGAGGAGTCATTACAATTAATTGCATTATATCAACCAATGGCTCGCGATATGCGAACAATCGCATGCTGTTTAAAAATGATTGTTGACTTGAACCGTATCGGCAGATACGNTTGTTGACTTGAACCGTATCGGCAGATACGGAAAAGACATTGCGAAGGTTACAACAGAAATATACCCCGGCCGCCATATTAAAAAGATCGTTACTATCCCCCACATGAATGAAATTGTCTGTAAAATGATCAATGACGCACGAACCGCCTTTATCACCGGAGATCTGTCGTTGATAAATGATTTTTCTGAACGCGATAACGACGTTGACTCGCTTCGTTACTCCGTCTATCGTGAATGTGTAAGCTATATGATGGAGAATCCAGCGAATATCACCATCTGCACTCAGTACATCCTTGTCGCCCGATATTTAGAACGTTGTGGTGATCACGCCTGTGATATGGCTGAGGAAATCTATTACATGAATACAGGGAAGAGAATCGAGCTAAAATAAAACGACTGACGATAACTCCGATATTGACCGATTTGAATTCTTTGTGAACAGGCAACTACTATGTAATGTTATGATAGCACAATTCAATTATTTGTTGTCTCAGATCGAATTCTTCAAAGAGACTCTCACGGTAAAGTATTTTATAAGGAGAGAAACACAGAGCTGCAGGATACCGCGGATGGAGGACCTTCCAATTCCGCTCCTTTTCTTCGTCTAGATAACAGTAAATCTACCTCAGAGAATACTTTATTTGGAGATAATGCATTTTCCTCACCGAGGCAGATGAAACCGTTACTAATCTTAGTTGAACCACCAAAGCACTTCTGGTTTGTGATGGGAGAGTACCTCCAGCCACCATCGTCATTGTTGATATTGGCTGCTTATATCGAACGAGAACTCCCTGAAATCGACATCGAAATAATTGACTGCCATGCAGATGGACTCGATTGGAAAGGACTCGAGCACTACATCGAATCTGCAGCACCATCTATAGTCCTTACCTCTGGTTTTACAACAAACGCGTATACCTGTGCGAGAACCTGCGAGATAGCAAAAACCGTCAATCCGGATATCATCACGATCGCAGGAGGCATTCATTTTTCATTCACCGCAGAAGAATCCTTACGAAACTATCCAGAAATCGATTACATCGTGAGGGGTGAAGGAGAACGGACCGTGGTCGATCTTATTCGGACAGTACAAAAAAAGGGAAAAATCAGTGATGTAAAAGGAATTTCTTATCGAAAAAATGAAACAATTATCCATAATTCAGAACGCGCCCTCATCGAAAACCTTGATACCCTGCCTTACCCAGCATACCACCTTGTCGAAGATAACCTCAAAAAATATCATTTCACGTTGATGGCTGGGAGGAATACTCAATACATGATATTGGAAGGTGCACGAGGATGTAACCATCAATGCTCCTTTTGTACCCAATGGAATCATTGGGGTGGTCAGTGGAGAACCAAATCAGCAAAACGGATCGCTGATGAAATCGAATACCTCCATGACACCTATGGGGGGGTCTTTCTCTGGTTTTCTGATGACCAGATGCGGCTTAATACTCGCGGAAAACAACTCTATGAGGCGCTCCGGTTGAAACCATGCAAGGAGGACATCATGCTCTTCTTCCAGGCTCGGATCGACGAGATCGCACAACACCCTGATTTGATTGGAAACCTCAGGGATGTCGGTACGTATTGGATTCTCTGCGGGGTCGAAACGAATTCACAGGAGATGCTAACTGAATATAAAAAAGGGATCAATACACAAGATGCGTACCAAGCGATGAAAATACTAAAACAAAAAGATGTTTTCTCCCAGGCGATGTTTGTAATCGGAGGACGCAAAGATACCCATGAGTCTATTGAACGACTCCGACAATATTCACTGGATCTTACTCCCGATCTTGCGATTTATACAGCACTCACACCATTTCCAGGGACCATCTACTACGAAACAGCGAAAAAAAACGGATGGATTGAGGATACAAATTATACCAACTATGATATGGCACATGCAATCATGCCAACAGAGACACTCACACGGAAAGAGGTTCAGGAGGAACTCTGGCGTTGCTATAAAACATTTTTTGGCTCATTGACCCGCGGCATCACTGGAGTGCTCTCAAAAAATAAACTTAAACGAACAATGTATCAGCATATGGCTGGACAGTACGTCCTTGAGAAATTCAGGCGATTAATTTGAAACGAAAAAAAATCCTCCTCGTTTATCTGTTGTTTTCCTCTCTCGCGATAGTCCTTTTGATTCTGATGGCAGGAGCAAATCCTACACAAACCACTCCTGGTTTCACAACAGAGAAGCTTGGGATTGCAGGTCTTTTCATCCTCTGTTGTGGGGCAGGGATCTCTTTTACAGTCAAACCCAACTGGGTACACCGTTTTATCCTCAAAAGTAAGGATGAACAAAAAAAAACGGGAGGTCCGGTAGAACGGTCTTTTCGAGGGCATCACCCAGTATGTCAAATATTTCAGAAACATACAATCCTTTGGAGACGAAAGACTTGGTGTGCAGGATGCCTCGGGCTCTTTTTCGGTTTGTCTGCCTCAAGTATCCTGATGGTTCTCTTTATAATGATAGATCTTCAGTTGACAAAAACGATATGGTACCTTTTACTTATTATCGGAGTGTTCATTATCGCTGTTGTATACACAGAAACGCTTCATCGGAGCAAATATCCAACCATTCATGTCGTGATTAACAGTCTCTTACCATGTAGTTTTTTCATCATCACATTCGCAGTAAGAGGAATCACGGGTAGCTTCATCTATAGCCTATTTACCATACTTCTCTGCTTTCTCTGGCTTGATACACGGATACAACTCTCGAAATGGCATCATAATCTCCTCTGTACACGATGTTCTGAATCATGCAAAATGTTTACGGACCCTAGTTAATGTTTCGAGATGATACGCAGTCCAAAAATGATAATGAAAATCGCAATTACTGCTGCGAAAATCCAGTTCCATTGAACCGTATTGACCCAGGAGAGCCATGTATATTGTTTCGCCATATCCTTTACTACGACTTCAAAGAGAATCGCAAGGCCGATTAGGATAATAATAACTCCCCAGAATATTGCCCATCCACGACCGCCTTTTCCTCCAGCGCATTCCTCTTCGCATCGTTGATCCTGATGTCGGTCATGTTCATGTCCTGCCCCGGTCAGCGACGCTCCGCAGCTTTTACAAAATGTTGCATCATCTTCATTTTTTGTTCCGCATTTCGCGCAATATACCATTCCTTTGACCTCCAACCAACCATCCGATATTCACACTTACTATATATACCCTTTTTTATGGCATCTTTTTTTGATCCCTTGGAAGATTCACCATTAAAATCACATATCCAATAAGCAGGACGAAGACAAAAATCCCCGGAAGACTACTCTCCAATGAAACTGCCGCTGTTCGAAGGTCAGAGATCTGGAAATGAGTGCTTGCATCATAAAGGATCTTTGAAATAACCCAACAGAAAAGGACGAAAAAAATAGCGTATAAGAGTGGTGAAAACACTTTAACGGGGAAGAATTTCCTTGAGAAATATTGTGTATAATTTGACAGGAGGTTTAATGCAAACAATGGGAGAATGTAGACAAGAAGGATAGCTCCGGCAGTGCTGATTTCAGGTGTCCGTTCGTTTGGAAGCTCCATAACCATAATCACAACACGGAAAATAATCAAAAAAATGAAGCTTTCAAGCAATGGCCCAAACACACCGAATGTCTTCTGATACCAATTCTCAACATGGTGACTTGCCCGATCCATTCTCTTTTCAAACCGTCGTGTTTCTTTTTGGGTGGTCTCCTGGACCTTTTTTGCAGCCTGGGTCATCTGTTCCCCGACTTTTTTACCTACCTGTTCCATGTTTTGTGCAAATTGCTTGGCTTGCTGTTCAATGGTAGATCCAACATCAGAACGCAAGGATACACCACAGTGTGTACAAAAGAGTGCAGTATCATCATTTTTTGTTCCACATTTCGGACAATTCACCATACTCTTCTCCTCAAATTACAGAATCATATCAGATGAATCCTTAAAAACATACCTCTTAGGAGAAGAAGGAGAATATCACGGACCACAGCCTACAAGAATCGTGATGTGTTTACTCTTTTTTCATTTGGGTCTGAGGAGGTTGTTCTTCTAAAATATCTTCTGTTGTTGATGGTTCTTCATTTTCTGAAGGCTCGGTTTCTTTTTCCTTGACGACATGACCAATTACCTTTTTTGCGAGGAACTCTCGGATCTCTTCCGGTTTAGTCGAATCAATACCAAAGTACTCGGGGAACAACCGCGTTGTGGTAAGAACCTCTGTTGCTCCATGAGGCTCCGAGTGAACCAAATGCAAACTCATCAATTGGTCTACATCCCCATAGATCCGCTCTCCAATCATATGGCGCAGATTCGATTGCTTCACAGGCTGATGGAACGCAATAAGCGCCAGGGTCTTAAGCAGATCAGTCCGAATCTCAGGTTTTGCAACCATCATCGACCTATTGGTAAAGGTCTTTTTGACCTGCATGATGAACTTGTTACCCGCTTTGACAATCTCAAGAGAAGTATCCTCTTTTCGATCAATATTATAGGATTGCATGAGATGATCGATAGCGTCTGTGACATGTTTTGGCGATAACCCTGTCGTCTCCTGTATCTCTTCAGCGCTGAGTGGTTTACCTGCGGAGAACAACAAAGATTCTACTACACGATCTTCCTTGACACTCATATCTACTTACCACCTAGGTATACCCAATCGTTTTAATAAAAATTTCTCCATATGGGAATTTCTGTTGATGAACGACGATCTTTTTTTCATAGGCGAGAAACAAGATGGAGATGAATGTTTTGATCCGTTCCTCAGCACTTTCAATCGAACAAAGCTCAGTAAAATTCATTGTTTTTCTCGGGAATTGTGAAATCTTCGCCCAGACATCTGCGACGTCCTCCTCTAAATGGTCCTCGTGCGCAGATCCTTTCATCGCCTTGCGTGCTTTTTGTTCAAGCAGGATCCGTTCTTCTTGCCGTAGGTTATCAAGCAGTTGATATTGTTCAGATTCTTTCCGTGCCTCGTCGAAAGCGCTCAGCAGTTCGATAAGGGTGACTTTTCTTGTCGAATCACGTCGTAAGGGCTCTTCAAGGGGAGATTGAGGCATCTTCATGAGGAGGTTTGTATAGGAGTATTCATCATCGTTGGCGAGCCATGAGGACGTCGGGATATCCTCCCAACCGAACCCTTGATCGATTTCCTCCTCTTTGGTCTCCATGTTCACCACGAGATGATCGCTTTGCATTCGCAGGACCTGCCAGGCCATGTAGATGATTTTACCTGCAGTCAGCAAATCGATTTTTTCTTTCTTCGCTCGTTTGAGGTACATGGTTGAGAATCCGACAAGGTCGATGTCCCAGGGGTTCATATGCTGATTCAACACCAAATCAAACGCAAGATACACTGATCGATCAAACGGGTCTTGAATGGACGTAGTCGTACCGGTGGCAGCTGCTTTAGCCATCTCAAGATATTGGTTAATCCTGGTCATATCGTTGTTTTCATCAATCAAGGCCTTATGGAATAATAAATGGTTTATGATGTCGTTATCCAGCTCCATGGGGGAGTACCTCCTGTACACTTGTTCGAATTTCTCCCTTCGGCCCGACAGAATCCGGGTCGATGTTACCGATCATCTCCGAGATACCAGAGTCATGCATCGTGACACCGTACAGATAGTTGGCTTCCTTAAGAGCTATCTTCCGAAGTGATACACTGATGAACTGAGAATGTTCCGCTCGATTCTTGATCATGCGAGAGACGATCTCTGCGTTGACACCATCGAGGAACATGTCTATCTCATCAAGCACGTAAAACGGACTTGGATCGTATTGTTGAATCGAAAAGATGAACCCGAGTGAAGCGATGCTTTTCTCCCCACCGGAGAGCGCGGCGAGCCGGAGGACTTTCTTCCCATGAGGACGTGCTTTGATGGTCAGACCCCCTTCAAAGACGTTCTCTTCGTTCTCCAATAAGAGCTCAGCTTCACCACCCTCGGATAACTGCGCGTAGATCTCCTTGAAGTTCCTATTGATCTGATCATAGATCTCAAAGAAACGCTCTTTTTTCTTGCTGGTAATCTCACCAACGAGTTTTACAAGGTTTTTCTTTTGACTGTTCAGATGGTCGATATCCTCGTCGAATTTTTTCTTCCGTTCCATCTGATGCTCGTATTCTTCCAAGGCACGCATGTTGACCGGTTCGAGTCCTTGCATGGTCTGTTCGATAGAAAGGATGGTTTCTTTCATCGATTCGATCGGTGGCAGTTTCACCTGCTTCATCTCTACATGATACAAGGCAATCTCCTGGTCAAGTTCCTTCAGAGAATCATCAAGGGTTGGTAAACGGTATTTCGCTCTTGCGATCAGATCAAGGTACGATTCCGTCTTTGTGCTGAGGGTTTCTAGCTCATTTTCGATACCAACGGTTTTCTTATATAACGAATCACGCTGACCATTTCCCGCGAGTCTCTTTGAGCTCTTGAACTGTTTTTTTCAAGGTTTCTACATCGGCATCAATCGAAGTAATCTTCTCCATTAGCTCGGTTTTTCGTTCATTCAACAGCTCGATTTTCTTTTGGATGGTCTCTTGTTCACTGTGGAGTTTTAAGCTATTTTCCTGGAGTTCTGAGACGGTTTTTTCAAGATTTCTAAGTGCCTGGGCAATTTCTTTTTTCGTGCTTTTCAGGAGATGTTTTCCTTTTTCTTCTTTTAACACATCCAATTCTTTGAGTCGTTTTTCACATTCACCCAGCGATTCCATGACTTTTTGAGTCTCAGTGATGATGGATTCCTTTTCCCTGAGTTTTCCATCCAAGTCTTTTGAAAGAATGTCAAGTTTTCCTTGAAACTCTTTTTTTCTGATTTCAAGGTCCTTGGTTTGGGTTCCAGCATCGGTTTCACTTTTGAGTGTCCTGAAGACATTTTCCAGTTCGCCGATGTCCTTTTTCAATTGTGCGAGTTCCTCTGATAACTGGTCTTGATGTTGGATAGTTGCGTTTAACTTCCGGGTAACCTCATCAAGCGTCTGCTGATCTGCACTGCCAAAGGAAAGACGCTCGCTGGGCTGACTGCCTCCGATCATCGCCCCACTGGCTTCAATCAGACCACCTTTCATGTCCACGAGTCGGACGCCGCCCATTAACCGTCGTGCATCAGACAAGGTGTTGACGATCACGGTATCGCCAAACACGTACCAGAACGCTCCCCGATATTCTGGATTGAAGTTCACCAGGTCAATGGCAAATCCAAGGGAACTTTCATCTCGTACGGTCATGAGTGATTGCGCGCGAGGCTTGCCAACAATCATCTTGTTTATCGGCAGAAATGTCGCTCGCCCGAACTTCTTTTTTTGTAAGTATCCGATCGCCTCGGCTGCCGCCGCATCGTTTTCCACGACGACTGCCTGCATCCGTGGTCCTGCAGCAATCTCCAAGGGGAGTTTGTATTTTTCATCGACCTGTGCAAGCTCCGCGATCGTCCCGCGAATGCCTTTGAGCTCCCCGGTGTTCCGTGCAGTCAGAATGGATTCCACCGCGGAGTTATACTTGGCCCCGATGGATTGAACAGCCTCTCGCTCTGCTTGCAGCTTCGATTGTTCCCGCTGAAGTTTCAGAATCACCTTTTCAAAGTCTGCAAGCTGCTCGGTTATCTCCGATTCTCGTTTCTTCTTCTCAAAGAGTTGTTTCTCGGAGTCCTTGACTTTTTTTCCACTCTCCTGTTTTCCTTTTTGCAGTTCGCTAGTTTGCCAGTCGATATCCTTTACCTCAAAATCGTAGGTGGATCTTGTTTCTTGCAGTTCAGCTATCTGTAATTCTATAACATCTTGTTTTTCTTTTAATCGGTCCCGTGTCAGCTCATAGTTATGTTTCTCGTTTCTCGTTTTGTGTATTATTGTATTCCTCCCGCATCTTGACGAGTTCCCTGGTGATATCCATGGAAGTATCGTCGGATTGTGCGATTTCCTCTCGCAGTTTACCGAGTTCTTCTTCTTTTGTTTTCAGAGCGGTCTGAACATCCTGTATCTTGGTGGTCAGTTCCTCTTTTTGTTTCGTGTACTCCTCGAGTTCTTTTGTGATTTCATCATGAGATGTTTCAAGTTGCTCTTTTTCTTTTTTCTTTTCAGCGACCTCGTCGTTTGAGTAGTTAATCCGTTCATCAATCTTGATGGTTTCGGAGCGTAAAATGTCAATCTTTTCTTTTATACCGGCTGCTTCATCCCCTCCAGCTGCACCGATTTTCTTTTCGATTTCGTCAAGTTTCTGCTGCAGCTCAGTGTACTGGGTTTTCAATGTTTCTTTTTGTTCCTCGAATTTCTTCTGTTCCTGCTCATAGGATTCGACCTGTTTGTTTACTTCAAGGATCTGTGATTCGATTTCTTGTTTTTTCTTATAGGCGATCATCGCTTTTGTTTCGTACAGTTTATCCTTGAGCTCTTTGTACTGATAGGCCGCATCCCGATCTTTTTTCAACTGGCGGATCTGGCTGGAAATCTCATTTAGGATAATGTCGATGCGCTCAAGGTTCTTATCGACGTCACCCCGCTCCTTTTCCGCTTTTTCGATATCCTCATCAAAGGTACTGATTCCTGCGATACCATCAATGATCTTCCTACGATCGACAGAGCCCATTTCGACAAGACTCGTAACGTCGCCTTGTTTGATGATGTTATAGCCTTCGCCGGAGATACGGGCGTGCGTGAGAATGTCGATAAATTCAGTATATGATGCAGCCCGGTTGTTAATATAGAAGTAACTATAGTAGTTGTCCGGGTTGTCTTTCAGAGGAGCTCGTTTGATCATCCTGGTCAGGACGACATTGTCTGCATCGATGGGCATTTTTCTCTGTGAATTATCGAAGACCAATGAGACTTTGCAATATTTCGATGGATTCTTCCGATTCTTCCCACCATTGAAGATAAGGTCGGTGAGTCGACCTGCGCGCATGACCTTGGAGCTCTTCGGACCGAGCACAAAAAGTATCGCATCAACAATATTGCTTTTCCCTGAACCATTTGGTCCAGTGATTGCAGTAAACCCGGGGTAAAACGGGACAGTTAATTTATGTCCAAAGGACTTAAAATTTTCCATCTCAACTTGTTTAAGATACACACTCATCCCTTTCCACTAGAGAGCACATCCGCTCCTACATTATCGATATCTGGCATCCCAATAGGGAGAAACAGAAAACTGTATATAAAATTTTGGAGAAATTGGATATTTTAATCCATTTTTATATATTGATAACCATAGCATTATCCTCGTTAAGATAGGTTTTTAAACAGAAACAGGTATGTTAAATAAAACATAGGGGTAAAATACTTGATGATCAAGGGGCTGGCTTTCGGACTCATTCTTTTATTGATAGGGCCAGGCGTCATCCCAATCCAAGCTCAGGATACAGTCTCTCCATCTTTACCGATTCTGAATGGGAATTGGTTCTATGTTGGTGGGATTGGACCAGGGAATTATTCAAAGATTCAGGATGCGATTGACAACGCAAGTGATGGGGATATAGTGTTTGTTTATAACGGAACCTATGAGGAATATCTCATTATCAATAAAACCATCAGCCTTCTTGGAGAGGATAAGAATACGACGATTATCATCGGTTATTTTGCTTATACGATCTCTTTTCTTATTGACGGGGCATACATGAGTGGGTTTACCATTCTAAACAACTCACAGCGAGGAGAGGGCATTCGAATAGATTCATCTTACAACACCTTCACCAATAACATCGTCGATATTCCGTATGATCGGATACGTCTTTTCGGGCATAATAATGTCTTCGCTGGTAACACCATAAAAAACACGTATCTCTATATCTCTGGTGATAACAACAGCATCTCTGATAATTCCTTCACAAATGAATATTTCAGTCCCCTCTCGAATGACTACCATGGAATCTACCTCATGGATTGCTGGAACAACATCATCACGAATAATTCATTTTTTACCTCAGGGGTTTTTATCTCCTTGGAAAACTTTTGTAATAATATTGTCGTAAATAATACTGTGAATGGTAAACCTCTTGTCTATTGTTTTAATCAATCTAACGAAGTAATCAAAGATGAAGCAGGGCAAGTCATACTCGTGAACTGCACCAATATCACAATACAGGATCAACAGATATACAACACCTCAGTTGGTATTCAAATCGTTGAGTCTTATTCCTGTGTTCTCACATCCAACACCATTACCGACAACCATTATGGCGTCTGCCTCAACGGATGGAACAACACGGTATGGAACAATACAATTTCATCAAATTACTATGGTATCGATCTTTCAGGGGACAACACCACCATCTTCAATAATATTCTCGGAAATAACAGAGATGGGATATACTTCGATTATTCAGCGGATTACAACACTATGACCATTAATCTCATCATAAACAATCATAATAGTATCCTGTTAGATTACGGCAGCGATTTCAACAACTTTTTCAATAATACCATTACAAACAATAAAGACGCGATATTGATTTCCGGTGACAGAAACACCATCGCGGGGAACCATATATCATACACCAATGATACGGGGATATTGGTGTTTCACAGTGATTACATCAACGTCATTGATAATACTATCACAAATAACTCAGGTATCGGAATTTTATTAGAATCCAGTAATTTTGATACCATCATTGGAAATATCGTCAAAAATAATATTGACAGCGGCATTGATATAATTGGTGATAATGCCACGATCACCGACAATTATATCGCAAATCACATCTATAACGGAATAAGCCTCGATGGTGACAATGCTTTAGTCTCAGATAATACCATCACAAACAACAGCCTAGCTGGCTTCTACCTTCGTGGGAATCACAATACTGTCTCTGCGAACAACATCACCTTCAACAACAACGGTATCTATGCTGATAAAAACGGGTTCAACACATTCATAGAAAACAATATCTCAGGGAACAATTGGTCTGGTATATACCTTAACTCCTCCACCAACAATGTTATCTCTGGTAATAGCATCTCAAAAAATAGAAAAGGTCTCACTATCGTTTTATCGACAAACAACACCATCGATAAGAACAACTTCCTTTGGAACAAACGGCATGCCCTTTTTGAAAACTGCACAAACAGTTGGAACCAAAACTATTGGGGGAGACCACATTTACTTCCAAAAATCATTTTTGGAAAAAGGATTACACAGGATGGTTGGCTAAAACCTCTATTCGATATTGATTGGCGTCCTGCACTTAAACCCTAGACGTGAATACATGGCTCACGGCTTGATACAAAGGAATTCTGAATCCAATCTGCTGGGTTTATTAAGAAACAGAAAATATGGTATTTTCAGTAGGTAGTTCACCAGGATTGGAATCACATGATTATCTGTGAGAAGTTAACGAAAACATTCGAATCAGTTACCGCGATACAAGATTTCTCCATAACGATACCGGATGGCTGTATCTTTGGACTTCTTGGCCCAAACGGTGCGGGAAAAACCACGACCATGCGAATGCTCTCCTGCCTCATCCAACCTACATCGGGAAATGCACATATTGATTCTTATGAAATCGGGAATAAAACCGACGCGAAACAAATCCGCGGGATGATTGGGTTACTCCCAGAAGTTCCGGGGTTGTACGAAACCCTCGGGGCATATAAAAACCTTGATTATTATGGGCAACTCTACGGCATCCAAAAAAAACAACGAGAAGAGTCGATTCGTACAACATTGACCGACCTTGAACTATGGGATCGACGAAACGAGCCAGTGGGCGGATTTTCCAAAGGAATGAAACAGAAGATTGCGATTGCCCGTGCATTGATTCATGACCCAAAATATATTTTCCTTGATGAGCCTACTGCAAGTCTTGATCCAATGGCGGCAAAAATAGTCAGAGAGTATATCCTAGAACTGAAAAAAAAAGGAAATACCATTCTCATCAACACCCATAATCTATCAGAAGCTGAGCGCATCTGTGACACAGTTGCTTTAGTAAAAAATAGGATTGTAAAGACCGGAAATCCAAAAGAGCTTGCAAAAGGATTGTTCGCTCGAACAATCAGTATCACATTGCAAAAAATCCCCTCGACTTTACTCAACGATATCGGATCATTAGGTCTTGTCTCACAAGCGCAGGTGAAAGGAAACCAGTTGATCGTCAATGTGAGAAACCCCGAAGAGGATAATCCGCAGGTACTCACCTGGTTACTTAAACAAGGGCTCAAGGTGCAATTTATCAGCGAGGAGGAACACTCCTTGGAAGATGTGTACCTTAAGCTCATCGAGGAGGCTGCCCAGTGATGCGCTGGCGAAACGCCTGGATCGTGATGAGAAAGGATCTTGACGAATTCAAAAAACAGAAATTCGTTATTGGATCCATCATCGCCATGCCCATTGTCTTAGGAGTAGTCCTGCCACTTGCCATGTTTGTCCCCATGGTGACCATGGTCCCACTTGATAAGCCATGGGACATCGATGGATTAGTTGAAATCGGAAACCTGCCTGATGAATCAACTACGCCCTGGACAAATCAGACCATTGAACATGCTTCTTTTAATTCAATGATTTTCAGGCATATGACATTGAAAAATGTTTCATTGTCCCAATGCATCATCGAATCTTGCATCATTGAAAACACTACAGTGCGTGATTCGACCATTCAAAATAGTTCTTTATACCATTCATACCTCATGAATGTCACCGTGATCAATTCAGAAGGAACACAACTGGACGGACGATTCATCCTCGCAATCTCTTCAGATCTCATGTTCACAAGGACAAAGCCATCTGATATCGACCAGGTCCTTCCAATGATGTTTAACATGATCCTTATGATTTTTATCATCGTTCCAGCGACACTACCGACAATCATTGCTACATACAGTATAGTAGGTGAGAAAAATAACAGAAGTCTAGAACCATTGCTTGCAACACCGACCACCGATGGCGAGCTTCTCCTAGGGAAAATCTTTTCCTCGTTCATTCCCTCGATGGGAGCCACACTCCTTGCATTCACCCTAGGGGTCGTTCTACTCGACATTGTGCTTATCCCAAAAGTAGGATACCCTGCATTGCCCAATCTCACTTGGATCCTCTCGATGGTGCTTCTTGCACCAACCGCCTGTTTAATGAGTATCCTAGCATGCGTCCTTGTCTCCTCGAAAGTCAGTGATGTCCGGGCAGCACAACAACTCGGAGGATTTGTCATCATGCCAGTTGTACTCCTGATGCTTGGGGTTTTAGCGGGCTTTATTTTCCTTTCACCGATCATGATTTTTGTATTCGCAGGTCTATACGGATGCCTTGATCTTGGTTTATTCTTCTTTGCAAAAGCAATCTTCAATCGAGAATCGATTCTGACGAAATGGAGCTGATAAAAAAATTTCATTTATTGATAGGTCCATAACCAAATTCGTTTATGGCAAAACCCCAATTGTCCTCGATTTTTTGTTTCAGTTCATCGTTCATAGAATATTGATCTTTTTTTATGACCATTTGAGTGTGAATATAGGTATCAAACGAAGGTTCAGCATCTTGGAATCCATCCAAATGTAATGTTTCATAGATACGTTGTATCTCCCGAGATGGTTGTGAGACGAAATCCTCATAACGGACTTCGATGAGGTTTCCTTTGGGTATCAGTTCTCGTTCCCTTATGTATTTTTGAGTCATCTGCCTATACAGATTAAACATGCTTTCCTCGACAATTTCATACATTGGAGGTTTCTGAATACAGAAACGAGGGAGCGCAATCCTTATGAACTTCGTCATAGAGAAATACAGGTCATAGGGGTTTCTGTACAGAAAAATAAATTTTGCATCTGGGAACATCTCGAGAAGAATCCGTATTTTTCCTGTGTTATCCTGATTTTTCAATACTAATCGTTTTCCATGTCGATAGAGTGTGATTTTCTTAAGAATATAGAGATAATATCGTTTCCAATCATCGATGGTTTCTTTTGATGCATCATCCATGCAGACAGATGTATTATAGAATTCCATGTTTTTTGGGAAGCACCATCCATGGTAATACGAATATGGGGAAAACGCCCCAATAGCATATTGGTCTTCCTGTGGATATTCCGCATCCATCAGGACATCGTCCATCGGTCTTTTTTTAGGAATACTAGCACTCACTAGAGGTTTGAACATCTTTTCACTACCAAGAAAGACCCCGGGGAGATACGCCTGGAACGTCGTAAGAAAACCAAGATTTTTGTCCTGAGCTAGGACATTATGGAGATAGGTCGTCCCACTTCTCCAATGGCCAATGATAAATAACGGTGGATGAGTGATTTCTGTTTGTTGAATCTGTTTATCAAATTGTATTCGTTCTTTAATGCAAAAAGGCAGCATAATTGTACATAGGGTCAATGAGTAAATCGCCCGGGGAAAATATTGTATATCAATCTTGAATTTATTCTGAGAGAGGAGGAATAGAAAATTTGGAAGGATATAACCGGGGAGCGGTGTATTTTTCACATAAAGCACTTGTTGTTTTAAATCGTCAAACTCCATAGAGGCGGATATTTCTATGTTACTTATTTAAAAGTTATTGAAAGCCAACGAGTGCTATTTCAGCATGCTTCTTGCTGTTTTATTTAATATTTAAAACAAAAATATGCTGAAATTGGGAAAAAACTATTTATAGAGATATCCTATTAAAATATATTATGAAGAGCGTAAGAACATCTAGAGAATACAGATTGATGATTTTTTTCATTATGTTTTTACTCCTCGGTGTCTATATACCATTATCATGTTCTCAGAAAATTGATCAGAGTCCGATCCCTTTGAATTTTTCCGATGGTCAGTTTTTGTATTCTCCGATGTGGTCCACGTCGACCTATTTACGACATGCTGATGGATCGTTGAACCGTTCCTGGTCAAGTTCCTATTTTCCTGGCGTAGCAGTCTGGTGGTTGGGCGATGGGACGATACTTCGGACTATACGAACCGGGTCAGGTGGAGGTACTGGTGGAGCTGGTGGTGGTTGTTCTGTCGCATCACGACGTCAAAACATTACCCAATGGAAATGTGCTCTTGATCGCATGGGAAACAAAATCACGTACTGAGGCAATTGCCGCAGGTAGGAACCCAAGCTACGTCAGCAATTCCGGATTGTGGCCTGATCATGTGATCGAGGTCGAACCAACTGGACCATCCAGTGGGGAGATTGTGTGGGCATGGCATGCATGGGATCATCTCATTCAGGATTATGATGCGTCGAAAGCAAATTATGGGGTGGTTGGAGATCACCCAGAGTTAATTGATATTAATTATGTCACCTCAAGCCAACAAGATTTAATGCATACGAACTCAATTGATTATAACGCGAAATTCGACCAGATTCTCATCAGTGTTCATAATTATAATGAAATATGGATCATTGACCACAGTACCACAACAGAGGAAGCAGCAGGTCATACCGGTGGGAACAGCGGGAAAGGCGGTGACCTTCTTTACCGATGGGGAAACCCGATGACGTATGACACTGGGTCGACCAGTGACAGGAAATTATTCAGCCAACATGACTCATCATGGATTGATGACGGATGCCCTGGTGAAGGAGACATCCTTATTTTCAACAATGGCGCGAACCGCCCTGGCAGTCATTATTCAAGTATAGATGAAATTACTACACCGGTGAACGAAAACGGTGAGTATTATCTACAACCTGGTTCCTCGTACGGACCTGAGACACAGACATGGATTTATACAGCAAACCCACCCACGAATTTCTACGCAAGCCATATCTCAGGTGCCTGGAGATTACAGAGCGGAAATACCTTGATCACGAATGGAGAAACAGGATTGGTCTTCGAAGTGACCCCAGAGGGGTCCACGGTTTGGCAATATAACACCGGTGGACAAGTCTTTAAGGTCGTGTATATCCCATCAGAAGAACCTGAGCCACCAGAGAATGAGACGCATCCTGATTTAGACTGCTCTGGAAGTCTTTCGTGGACTGAAATCAAACCTGGGGCAACGGTCACCGGAGACTTCGAGGTTAGGAACATCGGGAACACTTCGTCCCTGTTGAATTGGACGGTAAACACCACATCAATTTCTTGGGGGACCTGGTCCTTTACCCCAGAATTCGGGAGTAATTTGACTCCTGAGACAGGGTCAGTCACGATTCATGTCTACGTTGTTGCACCGAATGAATCAGAACAGACGTTCCAAGGATTCCTCCGGGTAGAGAACATCAACGACCCTACTGATTTCGATACGATCCCAGTGACTCTTACTACACCAGCGAAAATCATACCACAGAAAATCACGATACTTCAACAGTTCCTGGTTTACTTTTTCAAATCACATCCTTTTTTAGAATCTTTTGTCTCTTCCATTCTCACCAAATAACTATCCATCTCAAGAAATAAAAGGATAATTACAGAATATCCCCTGTCAAGAGGTATTTTGTATCTTATTCTACCAGGAACCACAATAATGTTGAATTTGCCAGAGATTTGGGAAGAATATTTATTAAGAAACGAAGAATAATTGGACTGGCCTAAACTGAGTTCATCATGGAGGTAACAGTATTTCCCATTCACCGTCAGGGACACAGAAACAATATGTCTTCGAATCAGATGTCGATTACAAGACAAGTTTTTCTTCAGACATCCGAGTTCAACGTGTAAAAAACAAAAAAGATTTTAAGATATTTTATCAGATTCCTTTTCAAGTCTATCAAGACAATCCGTTTTGGGTTGCTCCTTTCTGGTACGAGATGAACGGTTTCTTTAAGAAAAAGAATCCTTTCTGGTCTCACGCCGAATGTCAATTATTTATCGTGCGGAGACAGCAAAAAACCTGTGGCCGTATCGCCGCGATCATCGATCATGCAT
>PDVH01000079.1_pt1 | contig 25800 bp, 25 predicted proteins | sample 1369781 | NCBI WGS metagenome assembly PDVH01 (sample SAMN07795378, study PRJNA414565) | Alkali sediment metagenome, whole genome shotgun sequencing project. | isolation source: glacial lake sediment | place: Bosnia and Herzegovina: Donje Bare Lake | collected 2016-06
ATGCCATAATTCATGGATTTTGCAAGGCCCCAGCCTTTCTCTACTTCGATTAGCTCGATTTTACCGGGGAATTTCTGTGCTTTTACCTGCTTCTTTGCCTTGTTTAACAGATTTCTGTTCGGATTGTAAACGGGCATGACAACTGTGACATTCATCCTCTTCCTGAGATAATATCATTTAAATATGTTATTTGCTTATTTCCGCCATGAAGATACTGGAAGTATGCCCGTTTTCCGCGGGCATATGCGGCGTATGGGCTAGGGTTTATGCAGAAAGCCGGGAATTTGTCAGACTTGGCTATGAAGTTAGGGTTTTCTCTTCCAATATTGAGAAGGGGAGCGGAAACCTTGCTGTCTGCGATGAGGACATGGAAGGGGTATCTGTGAAAAGATTCGGTGCGAAGTCATCTTTTATATCAAAAAATGTGCACTCTTTTGACTTTGAGCAGGAATTTATGGAGTATAAGCCAGATGTTGTTGTTACACACCTTCTTCATCCTCATTCATTCAAGGCTTTGGCGCTTGCAAAGAAAGCCGGAGTTCCATGCTACCTTGTTACACATGCTCCTTTTAATGTAAAAAGAATATTTCCTCTTAATCTGGCAACCGCATTTTATAATTCTCTTAAAGTCAAGCCAAAATTGCGGGATTTTACGAAAATAATTGCTGTCACAAAATGGGAAATACCCTACTTGTTGAGATTTGGTGTTGGGAAGAACAAAATATTCTACATCCCAAACGGAATCCCGAATGAATTTTTCAGCCAGAAGAAAGTAAAACCTGCAAAGGGGCGCGTGCTGTTCCTGGGGAGAATTGCTCCTGTAAAAAATATTGAAACTCTTGTGCTTGCTGCGAAAATGCTGCCAGATGTTAGTTTTTCTCTTGTTGGGAGCGCTGAAAAGGATTATCTTGCCAAAATGGAGAGAATGATTGAGAAAATTGGGATTAAGAATTTGAAGATATTTCCTCCAATATATGATTTAAAGAAAAAAATAGCCGTTATTGACGAGCATAAGGTTTTTGTGCTTCCGAGCTCGCGGGAGGCAATGCCACAGGTCTTGCTTGAGGCGATGGCGCGCGGGAAAGTTGTTATTTCTTCCAATACTGACGGAGGAAAAGAGATAATAACTGACAAGAAAGATGGATTGCTCTTCAAGATTGGGGATTATAAGCAATTGGCTGATTTAATAAAGAAGAATGTCAAGGGAAATAAAAAAATACAGAATGCTGCTGAACGGGGAGCTAAGAGGTATTCATGGAATAAGCTGATTAATTCTTATGTTGGTCTGTTTAATGCTGCTGGATTGGTGAAAAAATGATAACAATTGTAATAACTGCATACAAGGAAGCAAGAACAATCGGCAAGGCAATAGAACAAGTTCTCAAGAACAGAATAAAAGAGGATTATGAGATTCTTGTGCTTGCACCGGATGAAGAAACTCTTTCTGCTGCTAGGAAGTATTCGGGCAAAAAGGTTAAGGTTATCAAGGATTCTGGAAAGGGAAAGCCTGCTGCGCTTAATCTTGCTTTTGCCAGGGCCCGTGGCAGGGTTATTGTTATGACTGATGGGGATGTTTACATGAGCGAGAGGGCAATCTCAAAAATATTGGAGAAGTTTGATAATCCTTATGTGGGAATTGTCAGCGGAAGGCCTGTTTCTCTTAATCCTCGAGGGAAAATGCTTGGATTCTGGTCGCATCTTCTTACTGATACGGCGCATAAGATTAGAGTGGGCAGCATTAGGAAGGGAAAGATGATTGTTTGCTCGGGATACCTTTATGCTGTTAGAAAGGGAATTGTTCCTAAACTGCCTGAAGATGCGCTTTCGGAAGATGCAGTGCTCTCACATCTTATTTATGACAAAGGCTACAAAACAGATTATGCTCCTTCAGCGGAAGTTTATGTCAAATACCCAGATAATTTTTCTGATTGGATAAAACAGAAAAAAAGAAGCGCTGGGGGTTACAATCAGCTGAGTTACATGGTCAAAAAGAAGGAAAGAATGCGTTCATTTGCCAAGGAAAGTGCAGGGATATTTTCTGTTTTGTGCTATCCCAGGGGTTTGAAGGAAATGTTCTATACTGGAGTTCTGATTTTTGCAAGGCTTTATTTGTGGGGGCTTATCTTTATTGATATTAATATCAGAAAAAAGAGTTTCAAGAAGGTCTGGGTAAGGGTCGAGAGCACAAAATAACCAGAAAACAATAATCCTTAAAAGATGCCGTTTTGTGATTTCATAATGGCAAGAAGAATTATGCTTTGTTCGGCGCATTCTGTCGTTGAGCCACTGGGGCTGCTGCATCTGGCGGGCGTTGCAAAACAGGAGGGCTGGGAGCCGAAAATTGCAATGGTAAGGAATGGCAATTTCTCTTCTCTGGATGATGTCATCAAAGATTTTATGCCTGAAATTTTGGGATTTAGTATTTATACTGGAAATCATATGCAAGTCTTTAGTTATCTTGATAAATTCAGAAAGAAAAATAATTCGGAAGTAGTTGTTGGAGGACCGCATCCAACTTATTTCCCGAGGGAGTCTACGATGCACGCAGATTATGTTGTTTTGAGTGAAGGTTTCAACGGATTGAGGAGAATTTTGCGAGGAGAGGCGCAAAGGGGCATTGTTCCTCTTGTCAAAAGAGAGGATTTTCCTGTTCCAGACAGAGAGGGGTTCTATCGCGACCATCCTGAACAGGGAGATAACCCAATAAAAAGTATTATGACCCAGGTTGGATGCCCTTATAGCTGCACGTATTGCTATAATTCAAGCACACTCTCCAGCATTGCATCTGAATTGAGTGAAAAAGAGTTGAAAGTAATGAAAGAAAACCTTGGAAGCGGGCTAAAATTGTTTCCAAGAAACAGAAGAAGCGTTGAAAGCGTCATTGGGGAAGTGGGCGACGTCTTGAGAGTTGCCCCTAAGACAAAAATGATTTACTTTCAGGATGATGTTTTTGGTTTTGACAATGAATGGATTAGGCAGTTTGGGAGGAGATTCTCAGGTTTTGGCCTGACTTTCCATGCACAGCTTAGATTTGAAAATGCTGACCCTGAAAAAGAAAGGGGAAGGGAAAGGTTAGATTTAATGAGAAAAGCGGGTTGTACAGGGGTTACATATGCTTTAGAATGCGCTAATCCCATTATAAGAAAAGAAGTTTTAAACAGACGCATGGATAATGATATTATGTTTAGGACCTTGGCATACATGAAGAGTATTGGTATGAGCTGCAGGATTGAACAGATGATTGGATTGCCCTGCGGAGCAACTGCAGATGAAACTCCTGTCAATCTTGATGCTGATTTGGAGACGCTTAGATTGAATGTACAGTTGAGACAGGAGACGGGGCTGCCAACAGTTGCCTGGGCTTCAATATTCTCTCCGTATCATGGCACGGTTTTGGGAGACTATTGCACAAAATATGGATTTTACAGAGGAGACTATAACGATATTCCAACAAACTTTTTTGGGCGTTCTACATTAAGATTCCCAAAGTCATGGGCAGGACCAGATTTAAGCTCTGATAAAAAAGAGCTTTGGCTTTCTGAGGAAGCAAATGAAAAATATAGAAACCAGATGAAATTGCTTAGAGATATTTTTCAGCTTGCAGCATTATTGCCGAATGGACATAGGTTTGCAAAAAGCTTTGTAGAAAAAGAAGGATTAGAAACTGGCAGCAAGGCGATTGAGGCGCTTTCAAATGATTTGAGGGCGCATGCCTATGACTACGACTTATACGGCATCAAAATCAAATAAAACTTTCAGGAATAATAAGTAATAAAAAGCCTATTTTGTATCATTTTGCATGAAAGAGAGAATAAAAAACTGGTTCAAGGACAGGTACAACCTTGCCTTTGCAGTTATTTTTGCATTAATCCTTATTTACAAGATTTATTGGTTTATAAAAGTTGGAAATCAGCCGCTTTGGTTTGACGAGGCTGATTATATGTCAACAGCAAAGAGCTGGCTGGGAATTGCATACTATCAGTTTAATCCTTTAAGGCCCATACTATTTACTATGCTGGCTTACTGCGTCTTTGGGCTCGGACTTGGGGAAACAGCTTTGAGATTTATCGTGCTATTGATTTCTGTTGTGTCTATCCCACTTATTTATCTTATTGCAAGCAGATTCTTTGACAAAAGAGTAGGACTGGTTTCTGCTTTCATAATGGGGATATTCTGGTCATGGACGTTCTACACATACAGGCTCCTCGTTGACGTTCCTCTTGGTGTTCTCTGGCTGGCAACAATTTACCTCTTCTTTGATGCTTACTTCGAGAATAGAGGATGGAAGAGTTATATGCTTGCGGGCATATTCCTGGGATTGTCATTCCTTATGAAGTTCTCAAGCGTAACATTGGTGCTTATATTTGCAGTCTATATTCTTACGACTGAGAAACTATCTGCTTTCAAAAATAAAAATATATGGATATTTTATCTGTCTTCTTTTGTTGTAGTGTTGCCTTATTTCATCTGGCAGAAAGTTAAATTTGGAAGCATGTTTGCGTTTTATTCAGCGGCCTCTTCTGGAATGACTAAGACTAGGTCATTTTATCAGTCGCTGATTGACCAGACGAAGTTTTCCTTTGGGCTTCTGGGTCCTGTTCTCGTGGTTTTGCTAATTTTGGGGATACTTTATGCGCTTTATGAATTTGTGCTTATATGGAATAATTCTGCGCAGAAAAAAACGAAGGCAAATAAATTTTACTTTATTGTTTTGTGGATAGTTGGCTCGCTTCTTTTCTTTGGCTGGCTTAATTATGGAAGTTATATGGATGAGAGGTACTATTTTGTGTTTTATCCTGCACTTTTCATTATTGCAGGCAGCTTTTTGGTGAGGATTTATGATTTTGGCAGGAAATACAGCAAGTACATTTCTCTTGCAATAATTGCGGCATTGTTGATTTTTGCGGCTTATCAAAACAATGCACAGGCAAAAACTTCTATTGAAGACAGAATGCAGTCGTTCATACAGCCAAAAGATGCTGGGCAGTGGATTAAAGCCAACACTATGCCTGGTGAGAAAGTAATCTCAACGCAGGAGAATCCTGAGATTCAATATTATGCTGAGCGTGAAATTATCAGCACAGGGTATTTCAATTCAAGCAAAGAGCTTGATGCCTTTATCCAAAAAGAAGATGTAACCTATATGATACTTGCGATATTTTATCCCCAGAACATGAAACAATGGGAGTATGAATATTTCTCAAACAACAGCAAGATAATGCCTGTAAGAGCCTATCCGCCTTACATTGACCAGGCACAAAAAGTTCCAATTATGACTATATTCAAGGTTTTAAGGAACAGGCTTAATCAGACAACCTCTTCTCAGCTCTGATTACAATATCCGTGCCTTTTCCATGGAAGTTGCTCTTAAATCCGGCGTCTATCTTCGTTTTGAAAAATGGCTCTACATGGAGCTTCCGGAATATGTGCTTATAGATTAGATGAACCCAAAGATTAGCCAAATCCCATGCACTGCCGCCAACGAACTTCTTTTCTATTCTGAAGCCGTTTTTTTCCAGGATGTGGTTTATTGAGCTTTCGGTGTATTCGCGCTCATGCTGAACCCAGAATATCGGACTGAATATACTGAACCACCTTCTCTTCGGAACGCTCATGATTAGTTTCCCTTCCTTTTTCAGCACTCTTCTTATCTCGCTCAGAGCAGCATTTTCATCTTTAAGATGTTCAAGAACCTCCGTGAAGATTATCTTGTCAAAGTGATTGTCTTTGAAAGGAAATCTCTTTTGTGCATCCAGATAGACAAATTTCAGTTTCGGAAGGATTTTTCTTCCATTTTCAATGTTCCTTTTGTCTATATCCCCGCTCGTTATGTTATTGCATTTGTACAGATGAAAAAGGATGTATTCTATTTTTGGAAATACCCCTGTGCCTATAACAAGGATTTTGTCTTCTTTTCTCGGGGAAATAAACTCAATTATTATCTTATTCCGCTCGTCAAGATATCCTTGAACGTCTTTAATCATCATAAAACCTCATTGATAACGTCGTCTACAACCTTTTGATCATCATATCTTGCAACAAAATCCTTTTGGTTTTTGTCTGGTTTTGAATTGCAAGAACTTTCAAATTTTTTTATGAAATCTGATTTGCTGCCGAGCTTTGCATATTTTGGGTAATTTCCGAATATGCCTTTGTAATGCGGAAGACTGTAACAAATGCAAATGTCATTGCAATACATTGCTTCTGCAAGGGCTATGCCCCAGCCTTCTTCATAGCTCGGGAAAAAGAAGAATTTTGATTTTTTAAGAATTGCATATTTTTCCCTTTCATTTACAAAGCCCTTGAGGATTATTGATTTTGTCTTCTTTTCCTTTATTCTTCTCATTAGTTCTAGTTTGTCTGGACCATCGCCCATTACAATCAACTTTAAATGTGGATATTTCATGCTCAAGGAGTTCATTATATCTATCAAATCAAAAACTCCTTTCTGCGAGGTTATTCTCCCCATGAAAGACACTGTGTTTGAATCTTTTTTCTTTTCATTTATTGAGTCAATCTTTTTTGTATTTATGCTTGCATTTGTGGATATTATTTTTTGATGGGGGAAGATATGCTTAAGCTCTTTTTTTACAACTTCATTTCCTGCGATTATTGTGTCAAAATAGTGCTTTATGAAGAAATATGAAATTCTTTTTTCAATGCCGGCTGCAAGAAATCTGAAGAAGGTGCTTAGACTCACAGATTTCCTTTTTGGAACAATATGAAATATGACTGCTGCCTTATTTTTGGCTTTGGCAAATATCGCAGGAATTATGTCAAAGAAAAAGGGAGTTGAAGTTATTAGCAGATTGTAGTCCTTTTTCTCTTTTCCCAACTTCCAGATTGATTGGATTGTCCTTATAAAATAAGTCAGAGCCATAAGCAAGGGGTTTTTTGAGGTGTTTTTTCTAGTCAACAATAATTCTTCAGCCTTGTTTCTTTCTATGAGATGCTGCGCATTTTTCGGCAACACAACGTCTTTCTTTATTTTTGATAGGTTTATCAGGTTTATTGTGTAGCTATCTCCCCCGCTGATTTGTTCAGAAGCAACACCGTTCCATATGATTAAAGATTTCATTTTTTACCCCTGAGACGGTATCCTATTGTTTTTCTTATGATGTTATAGACAAGAAGGGGGGATAAGATTAACAGCATTATGATTTTTTTGTATAGTTGCTTTGGAGGCATCCTTTCCAGCCCCTGTTTTATCATTGTTCCAGATAGATAATCAAGGTTGTAGTTATGATTATGCCTTACTTTCAGGGGAATGAAAGCAACATCATATTGCTTTACTACTCTGCTCTTTAATTCTGGGTCTTCCCCGCCTGGAATCTTGAATTTTTCATTGAAATAGCCTATTTTTTTGAAAACTTCTTTCTTATATGCAGTGTTATTTGTGAATCCCATTGGAACTTCCTGCCTTCCAATCATTATTTTGGTTGCTTTTATTCCAAGAACTCTGTCTTTCATAATTTCTATCTTTGCCACAAGGTTATTTGATGCCGGCTGGAGAATTCCGCCTATTCCTGCAACGGTTTTATGCTTGTCCAGGAAAGAGGAGTAAGTTTTAAGCCAGTTTCTCGGGACTAGACAATCGTCGTCGGTAAAAAAGAGGTATTTCCCCTTTGAAGCCTTTATTCCCCTGTTCCTTGCAGCCGCGGGGCCTAAATTTTTCTCATTTTTAAGATAGTTTATGTTTTTGTATTTTTTCTGCAGGTTTTTTATGATTTCTTCTGTATTATCTGGGCTATTGTCATTTATCAGAATTAATTCGAATTCCTTTCTTGGGAAATCGTTGTTTTCTATACTTTTTACGGTGTCAACCATCTTACTGCTTCGATTGTATGTTGGGACAATTACTGAAACTTTCATTTTATTACTCCCAAGACGTCATTTACTTCTATTTTATCCATACAAAGTGCCTGCTCTCGGGTTATTCTACTACCATGCTGGAACGGGGCGACAGACTTTGGTCTTTTGCATATGATTACTTTATTCTTGGTGAAGGGTCCGGTGTTTTTATCTTCTGACAGACCGAAAAGAGCTACAACTTTTGTTCCAAATGCTGCGGCTATATGCCCCATTATTGTATCGTTTGTGATAAGAAGTCTGCATTTCTTAATTACTGCTGCAGTGTTAAGAATATCTGTATCAAGATTGAATATTTCTTTGTTTTTTGTTAAGTTTGACTGATTTGCGATGTAATCTTTGAGCTCCTGCTCGTCTTTTCCTCCGAGAAGAATTATCTGATATCCCTTCTTTTTGTTTAGAATATTTGCTGTTTGCGCGAATTTGTCCTTTGACCAGCGCTTCAATATGAAATTCTTTGTAGTTCCCGAGCCTGCATGTATTGCAACTGCTTTTTTTATTTTGTTCTTTGTGAAGAATGAGTTTGCAAAATTTATGTTTGACTTGCCTAAATTAAGAATTAAACTTGGATTTTTGACTTTTCTTCTTAATCCTAACAAACTTAATACTTTTAGATTATTCATGACTACATGCTCTGAGAAGTTTTCTTCAAGTGTATCTGTGAAGAAAAGCCTGTTTAGTTTGATTGATTGAGAATCATAATTAAATCCTATTCTTCTTCTTGCGCCTATGAGGCAGGAAACGACACTGTAAGCATATCTTGCCTGGGGGTATACGGTTATTGACAAATCATAACTCTCCTTTCTCATCTTTTTGCAGAATGACAAGGATTTGATTACTCCCTCTTTCATGAAGTTGAAATAAATCACCCTGCTTATGTCTTTGTTGTTGGATAAAATGTCCGAAGCTACCCTTCCCTGCATTACGAGGCAGTCTATCTCTGCTTTTGGATAGTTAAGCCTTAATTCCTTTATCAGTGGTGTGCTCATTAGCACATCCCCAGCTCCTGAAAGAGCGATGATTAGTATTTTCTTTATGCTGTTTAGTTGTTTATGCATTTTGCACAGCCCTCCAAAGCCAGCCTACAAAAGGTCTGAGGGGCCTTTGCAGTTTAACGAAAGGCGAATAGATAAGTCTCAGTCTTGCAATTGCAAGAAACATCTGCAATGAGGTTTTAGTTACATTCATTTTTGTTCCTTCATGTTCTGTCCAGATTGTCGGCTGCTCCTTAATGGTAAAGCCTGCTTTTCTTGCCTTGTAAAGAAGTTCTACATCAAATGCCCATCTCGTCATACCGACATTCTTGGAGAGATATTCTGCGAGTTTCCTGTTGAAGAGCTTGGCACCGCATTGAGTATCTTTGTAGGGCATGAGAAACATTGTTCTGACGAGGAAAGAAAAGCCTTCTGCTGTTAGAACCCTCATTATGGTTCTTCTTGGTCTTATTATTGCTCCTTTCACATACCTGCTTGCAATTATTCCATCATTATTCCTTATGTTTTCTGCAAGTTCATAGAATTGTGCTGGCTTTGTTGACATGTCTGCATCAACGAATCCAATCATGTCATTTTTTCTTTTTAATGAATCCTTAAAACCTTCGATGACTGCGTAGCCTTTGCCTTTTGCCTTGAGGTTGAGGCAGAGAATTCTTTTGTTTTTTTTCTGATATTTTCTCACGACATCTTCAGTGTTATCAGTGGTGTTGTTAATTACAACAACTATCTCATAGTCAAGCTTTTTTTGCTTTCTCAGAGACTCAAAGTAATTGGAATAGGCTTTTAGGGTATTTCCTATCCTTTTCTCTTCATTATACGCCGGAATTACTATTGACAACTTTTGCATTTTCATTTTCTTCCTATTACCTGTCAAGGAAGAGTATGGAACCCCATAAAAAGATTGCGTTTGCAACAACAAAAGCAAGGGAAAACTCCACTAAATTATGAGAGAATATGTACAAAAGGAATAGTTCTATGACCGGGAATATCATGAATGCGAGATGATTCTTTATTCTTTGGGTTGATAATCTGTAAAGAAGAATCAGGCTTGTCATTGACAGCAGACTCGTGCCTATGGCAAGATAAAACAAAATATTTGCCGAATCTGGGATGTATCTGCCCGAAAAAATGGTAACGATGAAATTAGGGAAGAAATAAAACACGAGAAGAGCTGCAAACGCGCATGCTAGGACAAGTGCCGCCGAATTTGCAATTAACTTGTTATCTTTTGTTTTTCCCCTTTCCGCTGCAATAGGGAACATCGCCTTGCTTATGGGCTGGGTTCCCATGAATACAATCTTCGCAAGTGTTGAGGCGATTGCATAATATCCGGCTGTTGCTGCATCGAAGACCGCCCTTGCTATTATGACATCTATGCTCATAAAAACAGTTATGCTTAAAATCACAAAAAAGACGGGCCAGGAATAGCTGTAGATGTCTTTAACATGCATAAATTTTTCCTTGGAGCGCAGAATATCATTTATCGCAAAAAGTGAGAGCACAAAAGCTGAGAATGCCGCGAGAACCGTCGCCGCCATTGCGCCTGCGACAGCCCATCCGGCTGTTACGAGAGTTAATGCAAGAAATATCTTTATTATTGATTCTATAAGCAGATTTATTCCGAGCCCAAGAAACATCTTCCTTCCCTGCATTGCCCCCCTGCTTATTGGAGGAAGAAATGATGCGAAAATCATCAGTCCTGCAGAACTGAGAAGAAGATAGGGAACTTTGAGAGCGAATGAAAGTGGTATTGCTATAAACAGATAGATGATGAAAAGAATTGATGAGAGTTTTATCGATTTTTTTATTGCACGGCTTATAAGATTCTTCAGTTTGCCGTTCTCCTGTTCTGTTGCAGAGTATTTGGTTATGACTGTCTGGATGGGATCTGAAAATATGCCTGTCATGTAGATTATTGAGAAAAGAGTTGCAAGTATTCCATAATCCGCAACTGTGAGCATCCTTGCCATGGCAAACTGGAAGAGGAAGTTAATCAGATTGAAAAGATTGAAAGTTACAAGCAGAATTAAGCTTCCCTTAATCAGTGCTTTATTTGTCTTGTCCATGGGGTTTTAGCCAAGGATTCCTTGCCTGAATATTACAAATCCTAGGATTATGATTAAAATCTGGAAAAGCCATATCGAGCAGACAACTTTTCTCTCTGTGGGCTTTATTCCGAGCTTCTGCATCAGCCAGATTGACAGATGTGTCGTTCCGTAAATTTTATTGTGGAGAAGGCTAAGCGAGCCATCTTTATTTGGCTTGCCGAAGGAGTGCTTGACCAGTCCTCCTCTTGACTTGAGCATCACTTCAAGAATGTAAGGAATGAAGAAGAAAACTGCAACTTTCTCGAAATTGCCAAGAATGGACATCATCGCAATAAGGCTTCCGACAGAGTATGTCAGGACATCGCCTGGAAAGACTTTTGCAGGAACGCAGTTAAAAAATAAAAATGCAAGCAGGGCAAAAACCATGCAAAATCCTATGACTGCCAGCCATGAATTTCCCGTGAGGAATGCAACAAGCGAAAGTGCTGAGATGATTATTACTCCCTGCCCGGCTTCGAGCCCGTTCATGCCCGCAAGAAAATTAAATGTTACTGTTGCCCCGATAATTCCTATTGGAATGAGCACAAGCGGATAAAGAAGCCCGAAGCTGATTGTTCCAAGAAATGGAAGGGACATTGAGTGCTTTCCTGCGTTTATTGCCATCAGTGGAATCGCAGCTATCAGCACCATAATCAGCCTTGACCTTTTTGACAAGCCCCCGTGCTGCCATCCGAACAAGTCGTCAATGAATCCTATCCCGCCGACAAGAAGCGCAACAGATGTTAGCGCAATTATCTCCACCATGTGAGTTATATCATTCAGATAGAAAGTGCGGTATGCAACAAAAATAAAGACAGAGATGACAAAACCCAAAAGAACGACAATCCCCCCGGAACCGGCGACTTTTTCTTTGGCAAGCTTATTCATGTCTTTCCAGACAAGCCCTATCTGCTTTGCTTTCCTTATCCAGAATGGAGTTAGGAACAGCACTATGAAAAAACTTGCAAGGAGCGGAATTGTTAAAAGTATGTCTGTCATCTTGCTATTGTTAGTCTTTGATCGGGATAGTCTCTTTGAAGATATATTGGATTTACACTCATATTCTTTGGATATGAAATTTCCCAGATTCTTATGGGCCCCCTTATCCCCTGATAATAAACAATATCCGAATTTGTTATGTTATTCTGCTTCAATTGAGCGACAATCGAGTCATCTTCCGAGTGAACAAGCTTGAAGTATGGGTCTTTCTCATTGTACAAATAGAGCCTCGCAAGTTGTGACTGAACGGTTCTGTCTGAAAGATAAAGCAGAGTTCCCTGAGGGTCTACACTGACTCCAGTCGATGACTGGGATATGTATGGCATGATAAATATTCCGGCTTTCAAGCCAGAGCCGAAGTCGATTAACTTGCTGTCATAGGCATACCTTATTGGGATGGAGTATTGTTTTCCCTGATAGACGAAAACTGCGATTGGATTTTTAGTGATTGCCTTGCTGTTATCTCTCTCTATTATTATTGCCACAATCCCTGACTTTGAGCCCGCAGGAATAAAGATGTTTGTGCCATTGTCATTGTAAATTAAATCTCCATCAAGAGGGAATCCGCCGGAATAAACAAAGACTGTTGAATTTTTCAGTTCCTGTGTTTGCCTTGTATCTTTTACAAAAGTGTTGAACCAGCTGTACCTGTCATAGTTTTCGTCGCTTCCAATGCTTGAGAATGCGGGATATTTGCCAATGTCTGAAGAGTCTATCAGGAAGTGAGTGGTGTTGTGAGAGTACAGAAAGTCAAGGGCTTCCGCATCACTTTGCCCCGTAAGAGCGTGCCTGCCCATAAGATAGTCCCAATAAGAAATCGCGTTTCCTCCATCAAGAACAGTTGCTCTTTCGCCTATTGACTGCAGCCAGTAGCCGTAATCCCACCAATGCCCAAATACCGCGTCCTGAGGAGTATTATCCCTCACCCAGGACATTGCTTTCTGCCATTGCTGGTTGTAATCTGAAGGAGCATATCCCCTTGCCATGCCATTTGCGGCGACATAGAACTGATATCCTGCGTATATTGTAGAAATTAATATGAGAATGGCTAATACCCATGCCATTGTTCTAAGGGAACCTTCCTTAACTTTCTTTAAATCGCTGAATATCTCAACAACCAAGAATGCCACAAGGATTGATGCGGGAGGAACCACCATCATCGCAAGCCTTATTGCCCCCCTCGCCCCTACAATGCAAAGGAAGAAGAATGAAAATATCAAAAGCAACCCAAATTCAATCTCTTTTAGTTTTGAATCTTCCCTTGTCCTGTGGTATCTGAAGTAGTAATAACCAAATGTACCGATAAGAACAATAAAACCGAGGGCATAAACGAATATGCTTAGTGCATTCGTGCCGTTCATTGTGCTTGCTGAGGAATATCTGCTGAAAATAAGGCATGTTAAGAATATGAGGTAGCTGAGAGTTGTGATAATTCTCTCTTTCCTATTGAAGACTTTTATCATCTTCCAGAAAAGGTAAACAGAGCCGAAGAAGAAAAGCCAGAATGTTAAAGGAATGCCCTTTATTGCCGGACCAAAACTGTCTGCCCACTCACCAAAGAATGGCTGCTTGTTTTCTGCTACTGTAACGCCGAGCCTGTCTGTTATTGGGGTAATGAGGTGTCCTTTTATGTCCCCGATTTCGCCAAGGATAAAACTGGGCCCGAAGGCAACTGATACAAAAATAATGCCCAGAATGGCTGAGATTAGCATTGAGAATACCGGCTTTGGAATTCTTGATAATTTGCCCGATTCTGCATATCTTCTTAGATTAGTTTTGAATATTATCAGATGAACTGCCATTATTCCGGCTACTATAAATGCAATTCCTGTTGACGGGGAAACAACCCATCCAAGCAGAGTATATCTTGCAGTGGACGTAAGGGTTATAATTGCCGTTGAGACAATCCAAATGATATATGCTTGGAATTTACTGAAGTCGACATTGCCTATAACAAATGCAAGGAAGGCTGTCAGGGCAATTGTGATAAATATGAAAACATAACCGCCCCATGAGAGCGCCATTGCGAATGCAAGGAACATAAACCCGAAACCAACAGATTCTTTTTCCGGAATTCCCGCGATTGTTCTTGGAATCATGGCTGGAATCACTGAAAGGAAGAAGGAAGATATCAGGGCAATTATGTTTGCTTTTGTCTCCCCTGAGGAGCTTAGGAATATTTTTCTTACCATGAAGAAGAACGCTATCACCGTGAAAAAGAACATCACTGCAGGAAAGAGGGCTGCTGATTGTGTTACTGAAGTGGAACCGAATGAGACTGCTATCTTGTGGAACCATGCCATCATGTAGGGAAGAAGAAGGAGCTCCTGGTTTGTGTCAAAGCCCAATGGAACATACCTCATCGCGTCATGGAGCATTATGCTGCCGTGAGCAACTATATATTTTGCCCATCTGAGGAACAAGAAGGGGTCTAAGTCAGGGCCAAGAGTCCAATCGCCTGTTGTTATATCCCTAAGATACGGAAGATTCAGCGTTCTGATGTTATATGCGAGCAATGCAACCCAGATTAAAATTGGATAGAATGAAAGTTTGGCTTGCTTGAAGTAAACAAGAAGAGCCGAAAGCCCTGAAAAAATGAAAAGCATGAACCAAATGAACGGGCTGAAAAAACCAATAAAAGCAGTGATCCCTATCTTAACCAGTGCTGAAAATAAAAGAGAAATTACTGAGATTATGAGAAAAGAGGAGAGAAGCTTATCCTCTTTAAGAAAGCTAATCAGTTTTTCTGTCCGTTCTTCTATAATTTCTGCTTCATTCGAGAATTCTATCTTTCTCTCTTTTTCTGTAATTTTTCTCTCTCTTTTTTGCAGATATTTTTCTTCTCTGACCAGAGAGTTTTCTTTACTTTTTATTGCCTTTTCCTCTTTTTTAAGAACATTCAATTCTTTATTCTTAATGTCCTGCCGGATATTCTCTAGGCTTTCTTCTCTCTTTCTGAGAATTGCATCCTTTTCTTCTTCGTCCATAGAATCTCTATGAATGGGTATAAATTTCAGTTTATAAAGATTTTCTACAAAATCTTTAATGCTCGGTTTGTAAACCTTCGCATATAAAGTTTTCAATATCCCTTTTGTTTAGAATAGAATGGGGGTTAGATAAACTTCCATCAGTGCTGCAACGGCAAGGACAGCAACTGCAAGGATAATCAGATTTAATGAATCCTGCAGGACTTCCCAGAATCTTTCTGTTCCAAGCTCATGCTTTATGACTGCAGAGGAGATTAATCCCCCTGCCAAGGCTACTATGAAATATGAGCCTATCTCCGGAAGCCCATGAATCATATATCTTGCTATGCCTAAAGGAAGGTTTGAAATGCTGTCTTTGGCGAAAATGCCGATTGCAGCCGCAATCACGCTCGCATTCCAGGCGAGGATGAATATGACTCCCGCCCCGAATATGAGGGAAAAGACAAGGGTGAAAATTAGGACGTAAATGTTATTTGAGAATATGACAAACAGCCTCTCTCCGGATGTTGCAAATGCAGTCGGCCCGACTGAGGAGGTTTTAATGCCATATTGAGAGATGCATTCGTTGAATGTTGATGGACGGTTTATCAGGCAATATGTCTCCACCTGCGCCCTGAAACTCTGATTTGATGAAAGCACGAGGTACCAGACTGAAAAGGCAAGCACAAAGCCCAAAAACAGCCAGAGAAATGCATAAATGGCTCTTCTATGCTCGCTAAGGAGGGCAATCATTCCCTTCTCCGGGGAAATCCTCCTTTCCTCAAGCTTCACCGTGTAATAGACGAATGGTATCGTAAACATGACTGTAAAAGTCACTACGAGGATGCCTGAGTATTTTGCGAGGACAGCATCCTGGGCAAAAATCCAGTTTACGAGAAGCAATGAGAGGCTTGCGTAAAATGCCCCGACAAAGAACAATTCGAAGGGGCGCCTCTCGGCCTTCCTTGGGTTAATCAACATTTCTAACATCTTTTTTATCCGTTAACTTTTATTTAGTTTTATTAGTTTTTTTTAACTTAAATAACTTGCCTATCTGGCAATATAAATGTCGTGTTCTTGGCGCCCAGTAATAAAACAAATGGTTTTTATACAATCGATTGCTCTAAAATCCATGGATAAGCTCCACAAGATTTACTCTGCTATAAAAGAGGTTAGGATACAGGGCGCGACGAATGTGGCAAAGGCAGCAATAGAAGCATACATGCTGAAGCCAGACTATGAGAACAAGAGAAAATTGCTGTCGTTGAGGCCGACAGAGCCTGCGCTTTCCAATGCCTTGAATTTTATTGAGAAATTGGGAAAGAAAAAAGTGCTTGCCCATTTTTCCGATGCCCAGAAGAAGATAAATTCTGCTGTTTTGAAGATGGTATTCAATGGCATGAAAATTTACACTCACTGTCATTCTACTAATGTTGTAAAGGCCCTGATTTACGCCAAAAAGAAGGGAAAGAAATTTGAAGTTTACAATACCGAAACAAGGCCGCTATATCAAGGAAGAATAACTGCGAAGGAATTAGCTGCGAATGGAATAAAAGTCACAACTTTTGTAGACTCAGCAATTCTTGAGGCTGTTAAGCAGGTTGACATTGTTCTGCTTGGAGCAGATGCGATTATGAAAGATGGAATAATAAACAAGGTTGGAAGCGCAACAATTGCAGAGCTTGCGGCAGACCACAAAAAACCAGTGTATGTTGTTGCAGATTCATGGAAGTTCTCCCCTAAAAACGTTAGAATTGAAGAAAGAGATTTCCATGAAGTCTGGAAGGGCGCTCCGAAAGAAGTAAGGATAAGAAATCCTGCTTTTGAAAAAGTGGATAAGAAGCATATCAAAGGAATTGTTTCCGAGTATGGAGTGTTAACGCTTGATGAATTTGCAAAGAAATCCGAGAAAGTTTTTAGTTGACGTTTCGTTTTTGTCGTTTGTTGCTTATTGCCCGGAATTCTGCTTTTCCAGTGCATTCATCGTCTCTGACATGAATCTCTTGTAAACTTCGAGCTGCGCCATCAGCTGACTTCGGGCTTCATTAAAGCTCTTTATCTGGGATTCTATTATCGCCCTTGCCTCATCAGGAGATTTTTTAACGATAATGCCCGCGCCAACATTCACAAGAAAATTACTGTCTTCGGCCAATGACTTTAGATAGATTCCTTTTCCTATGGGCGCAAGAATCTCTTTTCCTTCTGCGTCTTTAATAAAGGCAATGTCCCTGCTGAACTGCTCCATCTCTGAGAGCTGCTGTGAGAGATATTCTATCTTTTCATTCAATTCCTGCAAGTGCTTCTCAGCCAAAGAAGCCCTGAACATTAATTCCTGCGAGGATTCGGATTCTTCTGCATTTCCAGAATCAGAATGCACATGTTCGTGATTGCAATTCTCATCGTGCTGGTGCGCCATGTGGATTTATTGAAAGAGGGGCTTTTAAACCTAATGCTCAATTTTCCAGACTTCCAATGTCTCAAAGAAAAATTTCTCTGATGATAAAACTGAATGCTTCATTGATTGTTTTTCCAGAAACGCGAGAATTTTTTTCCTTGGAGTTAGGGAGGAAAGGACTAGTAAAATTATTCCTTTTTCATTTAGATGATTTGTTGCATTGCTTAAAAATCTGAGAATTATTTCATCGCCTTTCTTTCCTCCCGATGTTGCAAGACTGCTTGCCCTGTCCTCCCTTGCATCTTCCGGCAGATAGGGCGGATTGAAGGCGATTACATCAAATTTTCCTTTTATTTTTTTGAACAGGTCTGATTTTATTGCAGAAATTTTCTGTTTTTTAATTTCTTTTACAGATTCTTCATCTATGTCTGCCGCAAGAACAGATTTTGCCCCTGACGAAAGTGCGGCCTTTGCCTGTATTCCGGAGCCGGAGCCCATGTCAAGAAAAATTTTTCCTTTGGAATATCTTTTAACTTCTTTTTCAAGCAGGAAAGAATCTTCTCTCGGATTGTAAATCATTTTTCTAAGGGAATATGGAGTCTACGACCCCAAGAAACTGCTCCCTGAAGAGCAGCATAGGAATCAAAATTCCAAGGATAACAAGAGCTACAAGAATTATGATAATCCATTTTGTTATTGAGCTGCCCTTCTTCTTTTCCGGTTCTGCAATTTCCTGCTTTGCAGCGAAAGGGGCGCCTTCCTGGGGTTTTGAAACAACAAAATCTTTAGTTGTTGGCAGGGGTGAGAAGCCTTTTGAGATTAGATATACTGCTTCTTTGATTTCTGCAGGATTGTAGCCTGAGTTCATAAAGCTCTGGGCTGCATCGTCTAAAGAAAACCCCCTTGCAACTGCATTCCTCAATCCGGATAAAATCTCTTCGTTCATTTTAGCACTACTGATTGGCCATTCTGCATCAGATGAACTGTCTTGTTAAGCTTATACCCCATTTCCTGAGCCAGCTCTGCCGTAGCAGACTGTTTTTTTAATTCCCCGTGGGAGGGGAATATGTGCTCGGGATTTAGCATCATGATTAAGTCCCTTATGTCTTCTCTTCCGCCGTGCCCCGAAACGTGAACGTTGTCAAAGATTCTTGCTCCGTGCTTTTTCAATTTCTTCTCAAGGTCAAAGCGATTTGTTTCGTTTATAGGAGTCGGTATTGTCTTTGAAGAAAATATCACCTGGTCATTCGAGGAAAGCCTTAACGGAAGCTGATTTCTTGCAATCCTGTCAAGAACAGAGCCGGGCTCGCCCTGATGCCCTGTGCAGACAAGCAGATAATCCTGCTTGTTATTGTTTATCTTCCTCAGAACCTTTTCCAGCTGCTTCCTGTATGAAAGCATCTGCACACGCCTCATGAACGGAGCCTTCCCTATGTTGTTTGCAGCTGTCATGTATTTATTCAGGCTTCTGCCGACAAAAACGATTCTTCTGTTCAATTTTTCCCCGAGCTCTGTTATTGTTTTTAATCTTGCAATATGCGAGGAGAAAGTTGTTACAATCATGCCTGAATGCCTGTTGTCAGTTGAGAAGAAAACATCTTCCAACAAGCCCTTTGCTATTTTTTCAGAGGGGGTTTTTCTATCGTCTGGGGCATAGAGCGAATCGACAACAAGAGCTTTTACTCCGATTTTTGCAAGTTCCCTGAGGCGCCTGTAATTTGGCTTGTCACCAAAAACAGGCGAGTTGTCCAGCTTGAAATCATTTGCATAAATGACAATTCCTTCGGGAGTATGGACTGCTATTGAAGCCGTCTGGATTGTCGAGTGAGTCATGTTGAGGAATTCCACCCTGTAATTCTTCCTTCCCCTGACATTGTATGAGCCGTCCGGGTTGATGCTGACTATCCTGTTTCTGAGCCTCTGCCCCGAGTCTGCGAGGAGAAGTTTCAGGACTTCTGTTGTGAATGGTGTTCCAAGGATATCTGCATTATACCTGTATGCATTGTACGGCAGGGCGCCTACGTGGTCAAGATGAGCGTGAGAGACCAATATCGCTCTTACCTTCTCCCTTAATCTCTTTGATTCAAGGTATAAATCATCGGGCAATGCACCAAGAGCGCGCATGCCCTTCTCTGTTGGGATTTTTTCCCTTTCAGAGACACCAACTATAGCCGGCAGAAACAATCCTGAATCAAAAAGCAGGACATCATCGGCCAATTCGAGGGCAGTCATGTTCTTTCCCACCTCGTTATAACCGCCTACTGTATGTATCTGCATACAGCTGATAGTTTAGAGCAGTTTAAATAGCTTTTTGATGGCTTGGCAGCAAATTATAAATATGCAAAGAAGCAGACTATTGGATGAACATGAAAGTAAAGTCCAGTGCAAGGGCAAGAAAAATTTATCTTCTCATAGAGGCGAAGAGCAGGGCAGATATAGAAAAGGCAATTCTTGATTACATTGGAATTCTTGGATGGGCAAAGGCATCGCCGATTTTTGTTGAGGGCGGCAGGGGCGAGGGAAGGATAATTCTTGCGGTTGAAAGAGGAGAGATAAACAATGTAAGGGCGGCCTTTGAGGCATCCCCATCAAAGATAAATGTCCTGAGAGCATCCGGGACAATAAAGGGCGCAGAGTCCTGACGGCAAACATAAAAAGGTTTAATTATGGGTTTTCTTTAGGGATAACATGAAGATTGGAGGGAAAAAGGGGCAGATTCAGCTTTCTTTTGGGATGATTTTTTCAATAATAATCGTAGTAGCGACTGTTGCCATAGGATTTTATGTAATAACTTACTTCCTTAACCTCAGCAGCTGCACCAAGGTAGGATTGTTCTGGGATTCGCTGAATAAAGAAATTGACAAGGCCTGGAACAGCGACATGACTGAAACTGTTTTCAAGGGAGATTTGCCTTCAGGAATCACGAAAGCCTGTTTCGGCAACTTCAGCCAGCAGTATGCCCCCTCTGACAGCGCTCAATTCGAAGAGCTTAAGAGATATGAGGCAGCGAACAGGAATGCATATCTCTATCCCCCGGGAAAAGCGTGCGATGTTGCTTTCTTCAACTTAAAGCATGCAAAGACAAATGAATTCTTCTGCGCCCCTGTAAGCTCTGGCAAAGCAAGCATAAAGCTTTCAAAAACAAGTTTTGATGCTCTTGTAAGATTGAGCAAGCCTTAAGATGAAAAACAAAAAAGGAATTGAATTCAGTTTTGGTTGGCTTTTTGCGCTTGTTGTCGGGGCAGTGATTCTGTTCCTGGCAATCTACGCTGCAGTCAAGCTCGTAGGCACCGAAAAGGGAGCGCAGGAAACAGAGGCTGCAAAGCAACTTGAAATAATTCTGACTCCTGTTGAGACAGGCTATGAGGAAGGCAAGGCTGTGCCCCCAATCATTTTTCCAACAGAAACAAGAGTATACAATAACTGCAGCACAAGAGGCACTTTTGGGGAGCAGTCAATAAGGATAAGCACCAATCTTAACATAGGGGGAAATCAGGAAGAGGGCCTGCCAATAACTTCCTACAACAAATATATCTTCTCTCCTTCAATGATGCAGGGCACAGAAGTCTATGCATTCTCCAAGCCTTTCATGATGCCCTTCAAGGTGGCAAACTTATTGTTCATGTGGAATGAAAAATATTGTTTTGTCAATCCGCCGACTGAAATTGAAAGTGAAATCACATCACTTAACCTGAAGAACATAAACATCAGTGAAAATATAAACAGTTGCAATTTAAAGGCAAAGAAAGTCTGCTTTTACAGCGAGATAGAAAAATGCGATGTTATTGTCAGCCCAATGCAAAAGATGGTTATTAAGAATGGCAAAACGGTATTTTATGAGGGCTCCCTGATTTACGGGGCAATATTCTCAGACCCCGAAGTTTATGAGTGCCAGGTTAAAAGATTAATGAAAAGGGCTTCGGAATTGGCGCTGCTTTACAATGCCAAGAGCGAAATAATATCCGCCAAAGGACAGGGATGCAGCTCTGACCTGCAGATGCCCCTGCAGAGTTTCGCAACGATGAGCGCCCAGATGAACAAATCGCAGGAGCTGGCTGGCGGCATTTATTTTATGGCTCAAGATTTGAAGGGCAGGAATGAAAATATACAGCAGTGCAGGCTGTGGGAGGAGAGCTGATGAGCAGAAACAACAAAAAGGCACAGATGAAAATCCAGGAAATGGCTTTTGTATTGATGGCAATAGTGATATTCTTTGCGATGGTGGCGCTTGTCTATCTTTCAATAAGGCTCTCTACATTGCAGCAGGATGTTACAGCGCAGAGAGAAGAGGCAACGAAGGAGCTTGTCAGAAAGCTGGCAGACATACCTGAATTTTCCTGGGCAGGCTGTTCTGGATGCGTTGATTTGGACAAGGTTTTTGCACTCAAGGACAGGGCTTCTTACAGGAAGCTCTGGGATATAGACTTCCTAAGAGTCGAGAAAGTCTATCCCAACATAACATCTGCCGAGTGCAATAAGGCAAATTACCCTGAATGCACAAGCATAACCCTGATAAACAATACGCAGAATTACGGCAGCCCGATAAGCGCTTTTGTGGCGCTTTGCAGGTTTGAGGCGAGCCAGGGAGGCTATACAAAATGCGAGCTGGGCAAGATATATGCATCAGCAAAGGCGATAAAATGAATAAAATGACAAAAATCAAGAGAAAGGGGCAGGAAGAGATTCTGGGATTTGTGATTATTGTGGTTATAGTTGCTGTAATATTTCTGGTATTCCTGGGCATTTCGATAAGGCGGACAAGCCCTGCAACCCAGAGAGAAGGGGCAGACGTATCCCAATTCCTCAGGAGCGCAATGGAATTCAGTTCGGGCTGCACAGTAACATATGAGCCGAATTACCTTAACATCGGGGGGCTGCTAAAGGAGTGCTATTCTGATTCAACCTGCAGGTCTGGAGAGGACAGCTGCCATGCGCTTTCAAAGGCTCTTGAGGAGATTATAGAGAGTAATTGGAAGATGGGGGCAGACAGGCCTGTAAAGGGCTATACTTTTAATGCCACATATTCTTCAGAGGGCTCTTCAAAATCAGTCATATTTATCTCTAAAGGAGAGTGCAAAACAGAGAGAATTGGGGGGGAAGAGCTATTCCCGGTTTATCCTGGCAACATAAGGAGCACCCTGCAGATTTGCTATTAGCGGGCTGTTAAGGGGGTTTTCGGATTAGATTTTGATGTTTATATGAATGGATTCTACAGCCAGAATGGGCTTAAGGCGCTCCCTTTTTCCTGTTTTTTCGGCTATCAAATCTACAAAACCGAATTTTTCAAGAAGCCTTATGTCATCGTTGACTGATTTGAAGTCTCTGCCGAGACTCTTGGCTAGTGCGTAGATTGATGAGGGTTTTTTGGTTTTTATGGTGTTTAATATCTTAGCTTTTTCGTTGCTGAGGAGCTGTCTTAAGTCGTGGATGCCTTCAAAATTATAGTCCGCATGCTCTCCAGTCATTCTCTTAAAGAATGTGCTGAAGGTTCCTCCTTCTTCAAAAATGTCAATATCCCTGATTTTGGTGCCTTTAGCCATTATAAATATGTGGTAAAATCTCCCTTATATTTTTTAATCATTTGAAGTATATATATGTTCCTATTGCCTATATATTCTGAAAATACCATATATGACTTAATTGGATGTATGTGCATGCCTCGAGACTTTAGTTGTGTAATGAGGTAATAACACAAGCTTTATAAAGGAACTTCGAACTATGAGGTTCACTACCTCGATTAAGCGAAAAATAGGGGGAAAGATTTTTAAAGGGATTTTGGTTGGGATGATTACTCTGAAAGCTCAGGGTGCATGTCAAGGGGATTCATTCTATATGAACTGCCTTTGATGTCGCTGGCGGGTTGTCTTAAAAAACAGCCTCCCTTAGGGGAATCGAAAGATTGCCAAGCACAGAAGAGCTGAAAGGGGGTTATATAAAAAGTGAAATTTAATTTCAAAAAAATTGCATCTGTACTAGCAAGCACAGTTATGCTTAGTTCGACAGTGGCTTTGGCCGCTGCAGCCAACTACCCATCACCATTCGTAAAGAGCGGTGTTGCTGATGTTGCTGTGGTTTACGGCGCAAATGCTGCTCAGACCGACCTGGTCGCAGCAACTGACATAACTACAAACTTGAATTCCAAGTTAGCTACTGGAACAGGGCCTACGACAGTCTCTGGAGGAGACTTCGTAAAACTTGAAAGAACCACGGATAAGTTTAATCTTGGTGACGAAATGGATGACTTCTACTCATCACTTGATGATGAGGAGCTCTCAGTTGTTTTGGTATCAGGAGTATACACAAATGACGATAATGAAGAGTTTGACTTTGAGCAATCAATAACGCTTGCTCCTGGTCTGCAGTTGACTCATTTCGCTGACAGTGAACTTGATGAAAATGAAGTTCCTGTTTTAGGATTTGACTTGTCTGACGGCAAATCCATCTTAAACTACACTCTTGAATTCATCGACGAAGCCGATGCAGGAGGAGCCTGGATTGCAGGGAACGCTCTTGAGAAAACAGAGATTCCTATGTTGGGAAGAACATATTATGTAGTCAGTGCCAGAAATACATCTGCCACTAACCATAAAATAACTCTTCTTGATACGGCAAACAGCGCAGTAGTCACAGAGGGAGAAGCAGCCACTGTATCTGTAGGCGGAACGAGTTATGACGTTTCCCTCGAATTCATCAATGCAGACGAGGTTATCCTTAATGTCAACGGTGTTCAAACGAACAAGTTGGAAGAGGGTGATGTCTTCAAAGTTGGTGAGGACTTTTATGTCTCTGTAAAGAGCATATTATACAACTCCAAAGAGAGCGGTATAAGCAAAGTCGATATCAGCCTGGGTTCTGGAAAGATAGTATTGGAGAATAAAAAGGAAGTCCAAATGAACAATGAAGATGTAAGCACCTTTACAAACTCTGTATTGAATGCTTATATTGACACGGACGGCAATACTCTTGAATCCATCACCCTTGAGTGGGTTCTTGACGATGACGCCTGGATTATTCCTGGAAAAGAACTTATGCTGCCTGGATTTGAGACTATAAAAATCTCAATGGGCGGTTTCAATGTTCCTTCTGAGGAAGTTACGGAGGTTACCCCTGATGGAGATGACTCTATACAGGTAAAAGCTCCTATAAAGGACGGAGATGTTTCGTTAAACCTCTTCTACCTTAACAGCACCAATACTGGAATAGTTGGCCTTGGTGAAAAAAGCAGCCATCTTCTTGTCACGAACGCAAGCACAGGACCTAGAATCCGCTTGAACGAGACAGAAAATAGCTATTTTGTAGCCACATGGATTTCAGGAGACGATGCTGAATCATATGCCTTTGAAATCCAATCAATAGAGGACGAATCAGGAAAGAACAAGACTACATTAAAGAGTCTTGCAGATAATTCGGATGTTGTCTTCAGCGAGGTTGGAAAAGTAAAGGACGTAGGTTCACTTCAGTTGACGCTTAGCGCAGCAAGTGATGACGACAAAGTTGCTACCATTACGGTGGGAGCAACCAGCGGAACCACATATGCTGACAGAGTTGTAACGAAAGATGGCTTGATGTTTAAGTTGCCAGTCATATCTCCTCTTGGAGGTGACGGTCTAATAAACATGTCCGGAGTGAATCCGACATCTTGGGCAATGAACTTTACGGAAGAAACCAAAGATGGAGATATCCAAAAGGGAAAGTCTGTTAAAGTCACAATTGCCACTGATTCGGACGACGGGCTTGAGCCAACTACGCTAACAGGAGCAGTGACAGAGTCGTCAATAATAGAGACTGAGGACGGTTCAGACGAATATGAAGGTTATGTTGTATCAGAACTTGCAACCAAGTTCATGGAAAGCAGGCCTTCATCCGGATTGAACGACGCCAAAGTCACCTATCATGACACCGAGTCATATGCAGAAGTCTACATATCAGAGACTGGAGCAGCAGTTGTAAGTGGAGGCGAAGTTAAGATTCTTCCAATAAAAGATTCTGAAGCTTCATCTGTATCTGCCAAGAACTTAGTTGTTGTTGGTGGAAGCTGCATAAACAGCGTAGCTGCAGATTTGCTTGGAGGAGCTCTATGCGGAGCAAACTTCGAAGCTGCAACAGGTGTTGGAGCAGGTTCATTCTTAATCGAGACATTCTCGCATGGAACGACCGGAGTTGCAACACTGGTAGCTGGTTACAATGCTGAAGATACATCTAATGCGGCAAAGTATTTGACAACACAAACTGTCGATACAACTGTTGGAAAGAAGTACAAAGGTACAACTTCCGAGAGTGCTGAATTAGTAGTAGGCTAAACAGAACGTTTATTTCAAATCTTTTTCTTTTTTCTTTTCTTTTTAATGGCTGGCGGGAGCCAGGTAAAACTTAAATAGTTCGTTTATATCTTGTGTTTATGAGATTTGAGGTGAATCTACAACCTTTTAGAAAAAGGTTCTAGGAGTCCAAAACTAAAAATGAAAATACAATTGAACGTAGAGAAGAAA
>PDVH01000080.1_pt1 | contig 25690 bp, 23 predicted proteins | sample 1369781 | NCBI WGS metagenome assembly PDVH01 (sample SAMN07795378, study PRJNA414565) | Alkali sediment metagenome, whole genome shotgun sequencing project. | isolation source: glacial lake sediment | place: Bosnia and Herzegovina: Donje Bare Lake | collected 2016-06
CAGGATACGACTTCAAATCCGGTGTGGACTTCTAAAGTCGGTAGGTTAAAGAAAGTTAAAGTCTGGTTAAAGGATTTTTATAGCAAAATATTGAAATTTACGAATAAAATGGCGGAAGTGCATGGGAATCGAACCCACCTGGGACGGTTCTAGCGCCCCACACTGGATTTGAAGTCCAGGAGGCCCACCAGTGACCTTGGCACTTCCGCGAATTTACAGATACTCGGTTTTCGATGTCTGTTCGCACGATCGGTCGATCAACTGAATCGATACCTTTTCTCCTTTTTTAACGGACGCAGCATACTCCGGCAGAATAATCAGTCCGTTTGCCATCACCATAGACTTTAGTATACCTGATCCTTGCTCACCTGTAATGGTTGCGAAGTATCTGCCATTTTCATAGTTGACACGAGCCCTGATAAAATGCCTCGTCCCTTTCTTTTTCGTAATGTCATCTTTGAGAGTCGCCCTCACAATCCTCCGGAATAGATTTCTATGGCCCATCATCTTAAGTATGGATGGTCTGACGAACTGCTCAAAAGAGACCATTGATGATACAGGATTGCCGGGAAGTCCAAACACAGGGATACCATTCATGGAACCAAAGGCAAGGGGTTTCCCGGGTCTCATCGCAACCTGCCAGAATTTCATCTGATTCCCCACTTCGTTCATGACATCCTTGACGAGATCATAATCTCCTACTGACACACCGCCTGATGAGACAATAATATCAGCACGCAGGGCTGCTTTGAATTTTGAAACGAGATCATCCCTCTTGTCTTTCGCTATACCGATCTGAAGGGGAATAGCGCCACAATCAATGATCTGTGCAGCAATTGAATAACTATTGCTACTGATGATCTGCCACGAGGTTGGATATTCATCAATGTCAACCAGTTCATCGCCAGTCGCCACAACGGCAATTAAAGGTCTCTGGTATACACTGATAAAGGACCGTCCGAGTGCAGCCAGCATACCGATCTCTGCCGGCCTGACAACATTTCCCTGAGATATTACAAGTTCTTCCTCTCTGACATCTTCTCCTGCAGGCCTGATATCCTGCCCTTCTTTCGCCTTAACAAATACCTTAACTCTCTGCCCGTCCTTCTCTGTATCTTCCACCCTCACAACTGCGTTGGCTCCATCCGGAATGGGAGCGCCGGTCATAATTCTAGATGATTCACCAGTACCGACACTCATTCGGGGAATTGTTCCAGCAGGTATATCTTCTATCACTTTGAGAATTGCAGGCTTACTTATTGAAGCGCCACGTGTGTCCTCCCAACGTATCGCATACCCATCCATCGCTGAGTTATCCCTGGGCGGGATGTTTCGATTTGCATATATATCTTCATCGATAACTCTTCCAATGGAATCCAGAATGCTGACCTTTTCCCGGCCCAAGGGAACAATTACTTCAAGAATCTGGTTCAAAGCATCTTCAACACTGATCATGGTCTGACATTTCGGTATGAGTTTTTAAAATAGCTATCCCAAATGCCTTTCCTTGTCAATAAATAAGGTAGGCATCTTTGTCCTTGAATAAAAGTTACGTATAATATAGGTGAAATTTTTCAAACAACTGAGAACTTCAACACCAGCCAGAAAGCTCCCAAGAGGGTGCTTGCTATTTTGTGAATGGATGCATATTATACTAAAGTTTTTTTATCCCACAGTTTCACCCATTTTAAGAAAACAGAAATATAGAGCTTTGTGTACGTGAGAAAAATTATTAATAAAGATAAAAATCCGGATAGTCACCCCTTTATCGCTTTGTTTGATAGGATAATGCGGGGAGAAAAAAAATTATCTGTCAGCGGTCTTCAAGGTTCAGCAAAGTCATTCCTACTTTCATTAATCTCCAGGCGCATAAACAAGACATTGATCATACTCACCCCAACAGAGAAGGAAGCCAAGGGTATCCAACAAGATATTACTTTTTTCCTTGACGGTGAAAATAAGGCCCTCATCTACCCGCCATGGGACTTCCTTTCAACAGATATGTTTACTTTCCAGCAGGACGTGGAATTGTCTCGAATAGAAGTCCTCAGCCGCATGCTTATAGGAAAACCTCCTGTTGTGGTTGTTCCCCTGAAGGCCATGATGCAAAAGGTAATGCCGAAAGAGGTCCTTGATGCTTATATTGAAACCATCTCCATCGGAGATGTCATAGATAGGGATAATCTGATCCAAAAATTATCCGCAGGGGGTTACAGAAGGGTTACACTCGTAGATGAAAAGGGCCAATTCAGTTTAAGGGGACATGTGATAGACGTTTTCCCCCCCATCTCCGCACAACCTGTCCGGATGGAGTTCATCGGGGACGAACTGGAGTCAATCCGTGAATTCAATCCCGCATCCCAGAGATCTACAGGTGAATTGATTGATTTTACACTTACACCTACCAGGGACGTAATACTTTCTGAAGACAGAAGACACCAAGCAATAGAAAACATAAAGTATAGGGCTCTCGAACAGGAACTTCCCCGGATGACCAGGACGCGTCTTACAGAAATGATCGAAAATAATCTTATCTCATCGATAAATCCCGTGTTCCTGTCCTTGTTTTACGAATCGTTTAATAGGCTGTCCTCCGAACATCCTTCAAAAGCAGAGAAAAATAATTTACAGCATGTTCTGGGAACGTTCATTGATTACATGGCCGAGAACTGCATACTAATTTTGGATGATTTTCCAGCTATTGAGAAGGCTGAAGAGGATGCCAAAAACGACATCGATCGCTTTTTACTGAAAGCCCGCAATGAGGAGAAATTCTATTTAGAAAAGGATTCCTATTATTTATCAAAGGAAACCTTTCTTAAGCAATGCAATTATTTCCCAAAATTATATTTGGAAGATCTACATATTAATAGGGAAGCTCCCGATGAAAATAATTCTTTTGTTATACACGTAAACATTCAAACAGATTCAAATGTGATGCCGAATCCGACATTGCAGAAATTGGGAGATGGTGACGGATTACTTAAACCTGTAGCGGAGAAAATCAAGGGGTGGATTCAGGAAGGGAATTTAGTGACTTTTTTAGGAACAGGACAGGAAGAGGTGGAGCGCTTAAGCCACCTCCTGGAACAATATAGCCTTCCAGTAAGCAGGGCTAATAACTCTTTTCCCGACGATGTTGAACAACATAGCGGTAAAGGGCGACTGGTGGTAAGAGAAGGTAAAATAACAGGAGGATTCCATCTGCCCGATTTGAAACTGGTTGTGATCACTGAGGAGGAAATCTTCGGCAGGAAGATAACCAGAAGGCGAACAAGACATATCAGGGAAGGGTTCTTTCTGAAATCGTTTGGTGATTTGAAGGAAGGAGATTATGCAGTCCATACTGACCATGGCATCGGGGTGTACCGGGGGCTTCAAAAACTCACCATCGGTGAGATTGAGAACGATTTTCTCCTTCTTGAATATCTGGATGGCGATAAACTCTACATACCGATAGATCGTCTTGATCAGATCCAGAGATATATCGGCCCGGAAGGCTTCGTACCAAGGATTGACAAGCTGGGCGGCTCTTCGTGGGAGACGGTAAAAGAGAAGGTCAAAAAATCCGTCCGTGAAGTCGCCGAGGAGCTAGTTTCCATTTACGCAGCCAGGGAGGTGATGGATGGATATTCATTTTCCCCACCTGACATTGCTTATGATGAATTTTGCTCCACCTTCGAATATGAGGAAACAGCCGATCAATCCAGGTCCATCGAGGATGTCCTTCTTGATATGGGTAATGATCGGCCTATGGACAGGCTGGTCTGCGGCGATGCGGGATTCGGTAAAACAGAAGTTGCCCTGAGGGCATCTTTCAGAGCGGCAATGGACGGAAAGCAGGTGGCCGTTCTTGTCCCCACAACAATCTTGGCTGAACAGCACTTTCAAACATTTACCGGGAGATTGAAAGACTATCCTATCCGCGTGGAAGTTTTGAATCGATTAAAGACAAAAGCGGAGCAGAAAAAAATTGTAGAAGGAATAAATAAAGGGAATGTCGATATCGTGATCGGGACCCACCGGCTATTGCAGAGTGATATCAGGTTCAGGGATCTAGGACTTGTGATCATAGATGAGGAGCAGCGTTTCGGAGTAACCCATAAGGAAAAGCTCAAGAAGCTAAGAACCCTCGTTGACGTTCTTACCCTGACGGCAACACCCATACCAAGGACTTTGCACCTGTCACTTGTCGGTATCCGCGACTTATCCATCATTAATACTCCTCCTGAGGACAGACTTCCCATTAAAACATATTTGTTTGAATTTAATGAAGACATAATACAAGATGCGATTCGGCAGGAACTAGGCAGAGGCGGTCAGGTTTTTTTTCTTCATGACCGCGTGCATTCCATATACACCATGGCGCGGTTCGTTGAGAAACTCGTTCCAGAAGCGTGTGTGGGAGTCGTTCATGGCCGCATGAAGGGCAAAGATATTGAGGATGCCATGGCAAAATTTATCCGGGGAGATTATAATGTTCTCGTTTGCACATCAATAATAGCATCTGGTTTGGACATTCCTGCAGCCAACACCATAATTATCAATCGGGCAGATCGTTTCGGACTTGCTCAATTGTACCAGATCAGAGGGAGAGTCGGAAGATCTAAAGAGGAGGCTAATGCCTACCTTCTGGTACCCAAAGGATCAATGTTATCGCAGGATACCCAGAGGCGACTGCGTGTCATAATGGATTTTTCTGAACCTGGTTCTGGCTTCAGAATAGCATCCAATGACCTGGAAATAAGAGGAGCAGGCAACATGCTTGGAACATCACAATCAGGTCAGATTGCGGCCGTGGGGTACGAATTGTATACTGAATTGATGGAAAGAACGATCAGAGAAATCAAAGGAGAAAAAGTGCCCGAAGATGAGGCAAAACCGGAAATCCATTTAGGCTTACCGGCCTTCATCCCTGAGGACTACATGCCTGATGTACACCGCAGGCTGGTAACTTACAAAAGATTATCCATAGCTGCTACAGATGAAGATCTATCTAAGATAAGAGAAGAAATTATGGATTGTTATGGATTTGTCCCCTCCGAGGTTGAGAACCTCTTTGAGGTCATAAGTATAAGGAATATGCTTAAGGTTATCAGAGGAAAAAAGATGGGATACGATGGGCAATACTTGTTTATCGACTTTCACAGGGACAGCCCTGTGAATCCGTCAAAAATCGTCGAACTATCTCGAAAAAAAGCCAAGGGAGTGAAGCTTACACCTGATTTCAAGCTTTCTTACTTCATGCCCGATCTCAGGATAAATGAAATCACCAGACAGTCAAAGGAACTGATCCAGAAGCTAATTAATTGATGAAATATTTATTGAGAAGTGCCTGTGGCAGGACGTGATCTTGAATAGGTTGAAGATGGGAGAGGATTTTGGTAAGGTTGCATGGGAAGAATCCATCGGCCCCGAGGAAGCTAAAGGTGGAGATCTCGGTTTTGTTAGTCTGGGCGTCATACCTGAAGAAATAAATGCCGCTGTTTTTGCTAAAAGACCCCGCAAAATTAGTATGATTATAAAAAGTCCGTATCGGTATCATATTTCTAAGATCATCGAAAACGATGATGGGATTAATAAAAAGTGGGCCGATGTTAAAAACCAAGTAATGACTGATTTGAGAAAGCAAAAAGAAGAGCATGCATATGTACTATGGCTTGAGGCATTAAGGTCAAGAGCAATCATAAAGATTGACCGGAATCTTCTGAAAAAAGGAGTGATTCCGCTAAATCATGAAAACTGATAGTGAGGTATAACATTGAGAAAATTAAGATTATGTATATACATTATTGCGGGAGGGATATTCTTGTACGTTTCGGCGTATGCCGAAATTGTGGAAAGAATTGTTGCAGTAGTAAATGGTGATATAATAACTCTGTCAGAATTGAGTGGTGCCTTCGAACCCTACAAAAAAAAGATTGAAGAATCGTACAAAGCCACGGACAAGGAGAAGGTCATAGCAGAAACCAGACTGTCCATGTTGAACAAATTGATCGACAACATCCTAATAAATCAGGAAGCGAAAAAATCAGGAATAGTAATCAATGACGATGAAGTCATGACAGCGATCAATGATGTGCTATCCAAGCAAAAAATGAAGATGGACGACCTGCTTTATGAACTTGCCAAAGAGAATTCCTCTATAGAGGCATACAAGAAAGAATTAAAGGATCACCTTCTGAGGATAAAATTCCTCAGACGCGAAATAAAGTCCAGGCTTGCAGTAAGTGAAGAAGAAATAGGTGACTATTACATCAAACACCGGGAAGCCTATGAAGGCAAGGAAGCCGTCAGTATCATGCAGATACTCATCCTGTTTCCCAATAAATCCAATGAGAATATCAAAGCAAAGCTCAGGGAGGAAATGAATGCAATCCATAAGCGTTTGAAAAATGGAGAACCATTTGATGCGCTTGCCGCAAAGTATTCCCAGGAACCTGCTGCTGCAACCGGCGGTGACATTGGTTTTATTGAAAAGGGATCTATGCTTCCTGTTGTAGATAGTGTTGCCTTTAGCTTAAAAAAAGATGAGATTAGCGAGGTAATCGAATCCCCTATAGGTTTCCATATAATCAAAGTTATGGATAAAAGAGGAGCTGGTATAAAACCTATCGCATCCGTTCGCGAAGAAATCAAAACTAAAATCGAGCAAGAAAAGATGGACAAGAAGTACGAAGAGTGGATTAAAGATTTGAGAAGTAAATCCATCATTGAAATTAGACTTCAATAAAAAAACCCGTTATTTTGTTGAGTTACATCTTGCAGTATTTTTCCAAAGGACTCTATCAGATAATGAACTACATAAGGATAAAGGGAGCATCACAGCACAATCTTAAAAATATCAGTATCGATATTCCTCGGGATAAGCTGGTTATTATAACCGGCGTCAGTGGATCAGGTAAGTCTTCCCTCGCTTTTGATACTATTTATGCAGAAGGGCAGAGGCGCTATGTGGAATCCCTCTCTACCTATGCCAGGCAATTTATCGGTCAAATGGACAAGCCGGAAGTTGAATTCATTGAAGGTCTGTCTCCGGCAATTGCCATTGAACAGCGGACAGCGAGTCATAATCCCCGTTCAACAGTAGGCACAGTCACTGAGATATATGACTACCTCCGACTTCTTTTTGCCAGAATGGGTGTTCCTCACTGCTACGAATGCGGAAGAGAGATTAAATCTCAGACTATCGATATGATGGTTGATAGTATCCTTGCCCTTCCTGAAAAGACCAAAATCAGCATCCTCTCCCCTATCGCCAGAGGCAAAAAGGGGGAATTCCAAAAAGAGTTGAAAAAATTACAAAGGGAAGGCTTCGTCCGGGTCCGTATTGATGGAGAGATGCATGAACTTGGCGATGATATTGATTTAGATAAAAATAAACGCCATAACATCGATGTCGTGGTTGACCGGCTTTTCATTAAGGAAGGTATCAGAAGGCGCCTCAGGGATTCACTGGAAATTGCCGCACACCTTTCCGACGGACTCGTTCGTGTCGATATCACAGGGGGTGAAGAAGTTCTTTTCAGTGAGAAGTATGCCTGTCCTGAATGCGGCATCAGCATGTCGGAACTGGCTCCCCGAAATTTTTCATTTAACAGTCCATATGGCGCCTGCCCTGACTGTGACGGTCTTGGAACCAGAATGTTCTTCGATGAAAATCTGGTTGTTCCTGACAGGGAACTTTCAATTCGTGAAGGGGCCATAGCCCCATGGGTAGGTCGGAGTTCGACTTATCATTTTCAGATGCTCGATGCCCTGTCACAGCATTATCATTTTGATGTCAATTGCCCCTTCAATAAATTGCCGAGGGAGATCCAGAAAGTTCTCCTGTACGGATCGGGAGACGAGATGATCAGATTCTATCTTGACAGGGGCGGCAGGCGCTTTTTCTACAGCAGGTTCTTTGAGGGTCTTCTTAACCAGCTTGACCGGCGTTACAAAGAAACCAACTCAAATGCCGTAAGAATGGACCTGGCACGGTATATTAACCTGCAAGAGTGCCCGACCTGCCACGGATCTCGGTTAAAGAAAGAAAGCCTGTCTGTTACTGTCGGTGATAAGAATATCTATGATGTATGCAGGCTCTCAATCAAAGAATGTCTGCGGTTTTTTGAACAATTACCTCTGTCACACCAGGAAGTTCTTGTGTCCGAAAGAATCCTCAAAGAAATTAAAGAGAGGCTGAAATTCCTCATGGATGTAGGAATGGATTACCTCAGCATGGACCGTTCATCTGGCAGTCTTTCGGGCGGTGAAGGCCAGCGCATCAGACTGGCGACTCAGATAGGATCGGGACTCGTCGGTGTTCTTTATGTTCTGGATGAACCGACAATTGGACTCCATCAGAGGGATAATGTGAGGCTCATTTCCACTCTCAAGCGCCTACGGGATATGGGAAATACGGTCCTGGTTGTGGAACATGATGCAGCTATGATGATGTCTTCTGATTATATCATCGACATGGGGCCTGGTGCAGGATTTGATGGCGGTGAAGTCGTTTTCCAGGGAACTCCGGAAGAGATTTGTAGAAGCGATAAATCACTAACCGGGATGTATCTCTCAGGAAAACTATCCATACCCGTTCCTGAAAAACGGAGATCATCAACTAACGGTTTTATCATCCTGCATGGTGCCTCCGAACACAACCTTCAGAACATAGACATCAAGATTCCTGTGGGCCTTCTTACCGCTGTAACGGGGGTTTCCGGTTCCGGGAAAAGCACCATGGTCATCGAAACCCTGTACAAAGCCCTTGCCCGGAGACTTAACCACTTTAAGGGCGGCATGGGCAAGGTTAGACGGATTGTAGACCTGGGAGGCATCGAAAGGGTCATTATGATGAACCAGCAGCCCATAGGACGCACCCCCCGTTCAAATCCGGTAACGTATACAGGTGTCTTTTCCCATATCCGGGATCTTTTTACCGGCCTTCCCGAATCGAGGATTAGAGGCTATAAACCGGGCCGTTTCAGTTTTAATGTCAAGGGAGGCCGGTGTGAGGCCTGTGAGGGAAATGGCTTAATTAAAATAGAGATGCATTTTCTACCCGACGTTTACGTGACGTGTGATGTGTGTCGCGGGAAGAGATTTAATATTGATACTCTTGAAATAAAATACAAAGACAAGAACATTGCGGACGTACTCGATATGTCAGTTAACCAGGCCCTGTCTTTCTTCGATAACATTCCGGCCATACGACATAAACTTCAACTCCTGTTCGATGTCGGGTTGGGTTACATCAGGTTAGGTCAATCGGCAACAACACTATCCGGGGGAGAAGCTCAGCGAATCAAATTGTCAAGAGAACTCGGAAAGCGGATGAACAGAAACACTCTCTATATCCTTGATGAGCCAACTATAGGTCTCCACTCAGCGGATATTCAGAAATTGCTTGATGTTCTCCTGAGGCTGGTTGATATGGGCAACAGCGTAGTAGTTATAGAACACAACCTGGATGTCATTAAATGTGCCGACTATATCATTGACCTCGGCCCTGAAGGGGGCCCCGGGGGAGGTCGAATCGTCGCATCAGGAACTCCTGAAAGGGTTGCTCACGTAGAAGGGTCTTTTACAGGTCAATTCCTGAGAAAAGTTTTGCATTAAATTACCGGGCCTTCAGTAACCAAAAGGTAAAAATCAAAGCTCGGCCCCTGACAGGCTATATCAGGCGCGTCATTAACTTTCCCCTGAATGCAATAACCAACGCCAAAGACAGAATATCCAAACCTCAAATATAAATCTTCGATACCTATCGTCGGATCAATTCATTGGTTACGAATAGAAAGGCGCAACTACAAAGAAGCCCGGCTGAACTGTATAATACAGAGGAATCAAGAATCGGGCAGGGACGAACCAAATTGCTTTTTTATGGCTCTCTTAATTTGGTCAATATTGAAAGGCTTGGTGAAGCAGATATCGGCGCCTTCATTCTGAAGCTTCTTCAGAGATTCCGGGTAGCCGCTCATACCGATGATATAGGTCGTGGGAAAATGCGACTTTATGAATTTGCAGACTTCTGCGCCGTTTATTCCAGGCATTATGGCATCTATGATAGCAACGTCGTATGAATTGTTCTGAAGCCGCTCAACAGCCTCGATCCCGTCACGCGCCTCATCCACCTCATGGCCGGATTGCTTCAGCTCGAAAGATAGAGTATTCACAACAGTCGGGTCGTCATCCACGACCAGCAACCTCATTTCGGGTTTCCTCCGCTTATTAATGTAACAACTATATCATATATAACGCCAAAAAAAAAGGGGGCTTATCAAATTTGCCAACATTCTAGTTCAAAAATTGGCAGGAAGTCTTAATGATTCGATCTTTTATCGTCTTTAGGATTTTTCTAATACCAGAATTGGGAACTCATGGATACCTATACTTGTTAAGCCTTAATGGTGAGATGATGCAAGAATCAATTAGACTATGTCCCTTTTCTGTGTATTTGCTTTGGAAAAGGTCAAGCCTCATTGAATTAGACAATAACAACCATAAGATCGCTGGCGAGGAGGAGGGGGCCATCATAAGTCTTCCGGCATTCGGCCTCAACATCAACGGTGTCGCATTCCGGATAAAAATGTGTCAGCATCAGCTTCTTTACCTTTGCTTCTGTTGCAATTCTACCGGCCAGTGATGGCGTCAGATGTCCCTCCACTCTCATTGCATCCGGAAGAGCCGATTCACAGATGAGGAGGTCTGCATCCCTGGCGAGAGCAATTGCGTTTTCACAAAAGTCCGTATCACCGGTATATGTAACGGAAGTCCCATCCGTAGCTGTGACTCGGTAGCCTATACTGCTTTCGATGTGCGCCATAGGCAATGTATCCACCGAAAATATGTCATCCACGAACTGATCATGCTCGTAGTTGTTGAGCTCGAGGAGGTCCATGAGACCCGGTTCCAACTCAATCCAATTCCCGTATACCTTGCGAAGCCCATTGTAAAAACCCTGAAGCCCTTTTGCCCCGATCACACTAAAGGAACTGCGGCGGCGGTATGTCTGTGGATATTTGCTAGCAAAGAGAAAGGAGACAAATTCCCCGGTATGGTCGGGGTGAAAGTGGGAAAAAAGGAGGTGAGTAATCTGTGAGATTGTAACCTCTGCTTCCAACAATCTCCTGATAGTGCCGACACCCAGATCAAACAAGAGCAACCTATCGCGTATCTGAAGGATAAAGGAACAAGAACTTCGCTTCAGGGAGGGGACACAGGTTCCCGATCCTAAGATAGTCACTTTTATGCTCATGATTCCATCACATAAAAAACCTATTTCACTGATTCAAGCGGTGTTAGCCTTACAATGACTTGTCTTGTCCGTGGGCCATCAAACTCGCAGAAAAAAATGGATTGCCATGTACCTAAAATCAGCTCTCCGTCTTCTATAAACACCGTTTCCGATGCACCAATAATAGAAGTTTTGATGTGGGCCGCTGAATTCCCCTCCGTGTGCCGGTAGCGATCATTGAGCGGAACAAGTTTATCCAGTTCCATCAGGATATCCCGCGGCACGTCCGGATCGGCATTCTCATTGATGGTGATAGCTGCAGTGGTATGGGGAACAAATACATGGCAGATACCGCTTTTGATCCTACTTTCCTTCAGCAGGGCTCTTATACGGGCAGTGATGTCGATCATCTCAGCCCTGGCATTGGTTCGAACGGTAAACTTTTTCATAGTTTCACTCTCCCTAAGCTCCAAGTGACAGGCAATTAACGTCAATCCCACTGTAAGCCAAATCCTTGCACTGCACAAGGGGAAGCAATAACAAATCTTAAGGTTTCTCCTTTTATTCGAAATGACAAGGATAGTATCATCTTGGAGTTTTTGTGTTACAGATTGGCAAAGGCCGATGCAGCCTCTCTGACAAATGCCCTTACAAGATCGGCATCTTTTCTGCCATCAGGCCCCTCTACGCCTGTATGTGCATCAACACCCATTGGCCGCACATGTGTTATGGCTCTACGGACATTTTTCGGTTTAAGACCTCCAGCCAGCATGACCGGTCTGGGCGATATGTCGACAAGTCTGCGGCTGATATCCCAGTTATGAGTTTTACCGGTCGCACCGCATGCACCCGTTGTTGGATCGTAAGTATCTGTTATGAATGCATCAACATATGGACTGAATGCGGAAACGGATGATTCCAGCTCCGCAATGTTATGTCCTCTCACAATGAGACTTTTAATTATAATGATATCGGGGAAAAGCGACATAAGCCTGACAAGCTCTGCAACAGATATGTCGCCATGCAACTGTACCTTATCAGCTCCAATTCTTTTGCAGAGATCAAGAATCTTTTCCGCCTCATTCAAATAGGTAATCAATACGGAGGACAGAGATGACTTCAGCGAACGGATGATTTTTACGGCATCTTTTTCTGTGATGTCTTCCTTATGAACGGTGAGCCCAAACGGAAATCCTAGTTGATGAACACCCGCATCGACAAGCATGTCAGCTTCTTCCTGATCAATGATACCGGCTATCTGTATAATTCTGTGCATAATATGAGATTGGTAAGTAGGGTACGTTTCGACAAGGCTAACGCACCCTACAATGCTGCAATGTTTATTTTGACGGCGCCTTTAGCCTTCTTGAGAAGGGCTGCGTCATCGATGATTTTACCAACGAGATTGACTGCACTTGCGGGAACAGGGTCAGAACCGGTGCTCATCGGCGTGGGGCCGAAGAATATGGCCATTGCCCTTCCCGGCGGCCAGTATCCGATGTCACCAATTTTCACCTTTGCCGTTGCCGTTTCATCGAGGGACATGGCTACAGGTATCTCAAAATAAAACTCATCACCCCACTCGTCAGGCCTTGCCTCAATGGGAAGTCTTTCAACTATTGCTTTTGCACATGTTGTATCAAACAGCTCGGCCTTCAAAGTCACGTTACCCACTATTATTCTGACTTGAGTCGGCATGATAGAAAATCCTCTCCCCTCCAAAAACTTTCGCCATTCCGGTGTTGACTAATTCGGTTGATTTTCTAAAAGCGATACCTTTCGCTGAACTTATCTATAATCAACAGGAACTCATCCGGCAATCTCTCTCTGACATTAGTAACGATGTCCCGGGGTATCTCCTTATAAAATGCGTGAGCAATCCCACCGGCGATGCAGGCCATTGTGTCGCTGTCACCACCAAGAGATATGGCTTTTCTCACGGCATCTTCAAAGTCTTTTGACTCCAGAAAGGCTGTTATGGACTCCGGTACCGAACCCTGGCATGACACATCAAAATGGTATTTAGGTCTTATCTCATCCAGGGTACGGTTGAGATTGTAGGCAAAGCGCGTGCTTATCTCCCGTTTAATATATTCTTTGCTTTCTTCCTTACGGGCCAAAAAAACTGCCAGGGCGGTTGCCTGAGCTCCCTTTACTCCTTCCGGATGATTATGAGTGACTACCGCACTTTCTCCGGCTTCATTCAAAACGTCATCGATGGAGTCAAAGGCAAAGCCTATAGGGCTCACCCTCATGGCGGAACCATTACCCCAGCTATTGTATGGATTACTGTTCGGGGAAAATATCCAGTGATAGAAGGAGCCTCCGTATCCTGCGTCAGGGTACTTTTGCCCGAAGACTTTAAATGCTTTCGCATAATCGACTTTTTCTAAAATTGAATAGGCTACTGCTATTGTTAAAACAGTGTCGTCCGTAAAAGTCGAATATGGGCTAAAAAGAGGAAAATCTGTATACTTCACAGGATTGGCCTCAAACACAGAACCTATAATGTCACCAGCAATCGCACCTAACATGGTCGTATTGAACGTAATTTGATTTCATGCCGACATCTATAGTTCAATCTCCATCCCTTGATGAAGGGCAAAACAATCTAACTCGGCATGATTAGTCTCGACAATTTGCCGGCAATCCTCAAGTATATCATCGATACCTTTATCGGACCTTTCCTGGTTGTGATGAAATAAACCAAATTTTTTCACGCGGGCATCGAGGGCTAATTTTAAAGCATCTTTATAAACAGAATGTCCCCAGGTCCTCGTTTTTTTATATTCTTCCTGTGTAAATTCAGCATCATGTATCAACAGATCAGTATCGACAGAAAAATCTCTATAATCCTGGAAACTGACTCCACCCGGATGTTTAAACATCAATTCGTTATCCGTTAGGAAAACAAAACTCTTGCCATCTTCGGCAAATTTATATCCTATGCCCTGATTGGGATGACTTATTGGTATAGGAGTAATTGACATCGCTTCTACGGCAAAAGGATTCTCGCAGGTTTCATGGAAGTTAATTTCCGCTCTTATATCTTCAAAGTTGACCGGGAAATTGGGGGGTGCCATGATTTTTGACATCATTTGCTTTACTGATGCCTGTGCAAACGGACATCCGAAAATGGTTATATGTGTCTTCTTGTAGTAGATGGGCTTGAAAAAAGGAAATCCCATGATATGGTCCCAGTGAGCATGGGTAAAAATCATTGTATATTGAAAGCGCTTTTCGGAAATAAGCCTATTCCCAAGGACCCTGATACCTGAACCGGCATCAACGATGATGATTCCATCATTTTTCGTTCTCACTTCCAGACAGGTGGTGTTACCTCCATATTTCAGATATTCTTTCCCCGAAACCGGTATCGACCCCCTTGCACCCCAACATCTGATAATCATGTTATATGACTCTCCGGTCCTATTTTCTGCTTTCTTAAAATATTCATCTCATGCATCTAAAGGTAAGAAATCAAAAGCTTCACATAAGCGGTCCAGCTGGGCTAAAACATCTTTTTCGCATTCGGAAGCCCTTTACGACCTTGCAAGGTCATCAAAGGCTCATTGTTTTCGTACAGGGCAACTAATCGATCTCCAGCCGGCCAGTCCGCCAATTACAACAACCAGGTTTTGCCATCCTTCACGTTTCAAAAGACTTGCAGCAATCATTGAACGGAGACCACTGCCACAGAAAATAAAAACGGTGCGATTTTGGGGGACCTCGTCGATACGGCCTGCGAGTTCGGTTATGTGTATATGATTAGCACCGGTAACACTGCCAGCATATTCCAACTCGTCATCACTCCTTACATCCAAAATCCACGGATATTCATCCGTATCAAGAAGCGTACAAAACGACTGAACGGTAATAGTTTTGATCGTTGCGCTTTCCCGTCCGGCTGTGTGCCACGCAAGCATCCCTCCGGAAAGAAATCCGGAAACATTAAAGTATCCCAGACGAAGCAAATAACGTGCAACCTGAGTTGGGTTGTTGGTTTCATTAACCAAGAGGATTGGTTTATCGTATGGAAGAAACCAGCCGGCAAAACTTGGCAGCCCGGCGGACCAAACGGATAGAGACTTTGGTACATACGAAGCCCCAAAACTGACATCTGCCCGCGTATCTACTATGACAGCACCTTTAGCTTGACTATCAAATGCATCGACCGACAAAGGGATTGGGTAAGTTTTGCATATGGGAACGCCTTCAAGATTCAGCTTTTCCATCTGACGGAAATAAGGGGGGTAATCCAGTTTTTTGCCAGCAAGTGCGATAAATTCATTCCGGTTTTTAACCTGCAGTTTAGGGTTATGACGGCGCTCCAGGCCAATGGTTGTCCACATCCTTTCACCGATATCACCGGCACAGACGGACCCTGAACCATGAGCAGGGCAAACTATGACACCATCACCTAAAGGAAGCAGTCTGTCGAACAGGGTATCGTATAAATGGCCGGCCATCTCGGGAATCAAATCCGCACCCATAAAATCAACGCGTCCCACATCACCTGCAAAAAGCGCATCGCCGGTAAAGACCATCCAGGGCACACCGTCCGGGTCATAGAGCAAATAGCTCATGCTCCCCGGTGTATGTCCGGGCGAATAGATAGCCTCCAATTTGAGTCTTCCAATGTTCCATATCTGGCCATCTTTAACAGCTTTCCCGTACATGTAATCCCAATGATCATCGGCATGCCAGATATCCGCCCCTGTGTGTGAAGCCAGCGCTACAGACCCGAGAACAAAATCTTCGTGACGGTGTGTTTCTATGATATGCTGAATACGAATACCCTCTAAATGGGCTTCCTCGGTATAAATTTCGCAGTCCAGCCTCGGATCGATAACTATAGCTGTTCTGCTGTCACCGATGAGGTATGAATAATGGGCAAGACCTTCAGATTCGATCCGCTTAAAGAGCATTATTCACCCCCGCATTGCCAAACACTACTCCGACAATAAATCGTGCCATGACATACCTACCGTGGGTTCTTGCCTGTTATGGTAGGATTTTCGGGATATGCAGTCCATTCCGTAAATGAACCCTCATAGATCTTGACACTGGGATAATTTAAATACCACTTGAATAAGATGAATTCATTCGTCGCCTCACGGCCCGTTCCACACGTGCAGATGATGGTTTTGCCCGGTTTTACCCCTTTGGTGTTAAGGATGGCCAATATCTCTTCATCGGGTTTGAGGAGACTTTTATTTTTGTCAGTCATGAGAGACGCCCAGGGTACATTAATAGCACCGGGGATGTGGCCCGGTTTGATCCAGTACGACTGACCCTCGTAAACTGCGGATGGACGGGCATCCAGGATCATGACATCTTCAAGATCCTTTATTGTTTTGAATTCTTCGTATTTTATATAAAAATCGGATTGAATACTGACGGTGAAATTTGATGTTTCGGTTTTTGGAAACTGTTTAGTCAAAGGTTTCCCCTCTTCCTTCCACTTGTCAAGGCCACCGTCAAGGATATAAACAGAATCATGGCCGAAACGCGCCAGGCTGTATGCCATCATAGTCTGTTCGAGACCATCCCCCCATCCTTTGGCGGCGCCGGCGCCTGTATAAACAACCACAGGAACTTTTGGTTTCAGGCCGGCACAGCGAAGTAACGGCTGGATTGTTTCCGGAGGTACATATCTGGCAGGCATCCCGTCAATATAGGTACGAAGTAGACCTTCGTTCAGATAAATGGCCCCGGGAATATGTTCCTCAATATAGTCGTGAATATTCGGTTGTACATCGAGAATGACTATTTCCTGTTTTTTCAGATTTTCATAAAGCCAATCCGTAGAAAGCCACTTAACTGTCCCTTTACCATAAGGATAATCCTTTTTCATGGCTAACCTCCTATTAAGGTCTTCAAAAAATCGTACTCTGTGAACGAAGACAACACCGCTATTTAAAAAAGATAGCTGTTCGTTCAACCATTGTCAAGAGATTAATATGTTCGGACAGTTACAGAGAATAAGAAAATGCATCAACGTCATTCTGAAAAAAAATGCAGTATATTATGGGCTGGATTTGTAACTATAAAGAGAATGCTGCTTAAGCATCATATGCTGCAAAAAAGCTTTGATTTACATTACGGTAGACTGTACATATATAGTATAGGTAGGAATTTAAATAAGGAGGACTTTATGACAACCATTAAGATCAAGGGTATGTCGTGCAATCACTGCGTTATGGCTGTGACAAAAGTTTTGAGTAAAATAGACGGGATCAGAAATGTAAAGGTTGACCTGCAAAGCGGGGAGGCGACCTTCGATAAGGTGAAACCCGTGGACATGTCAGCTGTCAAAGAACAAATCCGGAAAGCTGGTTACGAAGTTGTCTGAAATTATCTCCCATAAAACCACCGTATCCGTCGGAGGCATGACCTGCGCCGCCTGTGTACGCCGTGTGGAACAAGCACTGAAATCGGTTGACGGCGTTTCAGATGTAGCTGTCAATCTCGCTACAGCCAGGGCAACAATCACACATGGCGAAACCTGGGGTGGGATTGAAGCAATCAGGAATGTCGTCTCCGACCAGGGTTACGAATTTTTAGGCGTACTGGACGAGCTCCGTGAAGATCCCATAACTGCGGCGCGTGCAAAAGAAGTCAGAGATCTTACAGTCAAATTTACCGTCGGTGCTGTTCTCAGCATTATTATTTTCCTCGGCTCCATGCAGCACTGGTTTCCTTTTCTGTCAATTGTGCCGAGGCAGACAATGCTGGTTATTTTGTTTTTCCTTACTACCCCTGTCGTATTCTGGGTGGGAAGCAGGTTTTACATCGGTGCCATAAAGGCCGCCCGGCAAAAAACCACCGACATGAATACCCTTGTAGCTGTCGGAGCGCTGTCGGCCTATCTCTATTCTGTCCTGGCCACCTTTTTCCCCCGGATCTTCTCAAGCGCTGAGATAGCTCCTCATGTCTATTACGACGGTGCAGCCATGATCGTGACCCTCATCATCCTCGGCCGCCTGCTCGAAGCAAAAGCGAAGGGCAGAACATCGGCTGCCATTCAAAAGCTCATGGGGCTCCGGCCGAAGACCGCCCGTGTAATCCGGGACGATAAAGAGATGGACATTCCCATTGAACTGGTTGTGAAAGGAGATCTCGTCATCGTCCGGCCCGGAGAAAAGGTCCCCACGGACGGCTCCATTGTTTCCGGCAGTTCCTCCGTCGACGAATCCATGCTCACCGGGGAAAGTATGCCTGTCGTCAAAGAAGCCGGAGAGTACGTGTTTGGCGCGACACTGAACAGAAGCGGGAGCTTTACCTTTCGGGCAACGAAGGTGGGATCCGAAACGGTCCTTGCCCAGATCATACGCCTTGTCGAGGAGGCTCAGGGTTCCAAGGCCCCCATCCAGAGACTGGCAGATAAAGTCGCTTCCATCTTTGTGCCGGTTGTATTTGTGATAGGCGTTATTACCTTTGTCGTCTGGTATTTTTTCGTTCCCAATCCTCCTTGTCATTGCCTGCCCCTGCGCCTTAGGCCTAGCAACACCCACTGCTATTATGGTGGGAACCGGCCTCGGTGCAGAAAATGGCATCCTGATCAAGGGAGGGGAAAGCCTGGAAAACGCCTACAAACTCACAACTGTTGTTTTTGACAAGACAGGCACCCTGACCAGGGGAGAGCCGGGAGTCACCGACATAATCGCTGCACCTGGCAGGGAAGAAAACTTTGTCCTGCGGACTGCCATGTCCCTAGAGGCCGTTTCAGAACATCCCCTTGCGGCGGCCATCGTGGACAGGGGACGCCGTGCTGATCTAACCGCCCTTCCCGTTGAAAAATTCGAGGCTCTGTCGGGCCTCGGAGCCGGGGCGTTTCTGAATGGTCGGTATTGTCTTCTGGGAAACCAAAGGCTCATGGAGATGAAACATATTCGGCTTGACGGTCTCGCGGAAAAAGCGGGATCGCTCGCTGCAGAAGGGAAAACGTGCGTTTTCATTGCCGAGGGAAATCAGGCCATCGGTCTTATCAGCCTTGCCGATGTACCCAGGGAATCGGCAAAAGAAACTGTAACCACACTGAAAGAGATGGGCCTGAAAGTCGCGCTCATCACGGGAGACAACGTCAATACGGCCAGAGCCATTGGCGGTGCCTTAGGCATAGATCATATTATGGCGGAAGTATTACCGGGAGATAAGGCGGCGGAAATCGGGCGCCTGCGCAGACAGGGAGAGGTCGTCGCCATGGTGGGGGACGGCATAAATGATGCGCCGGCCTTGACAGCAGCTGATATCGGGATTGCCATCGGCGCGGGTACGGATGTGGCAATAGAGGCGAGCGATATTACCCTTATCAAGGACGACCTGCGTTCGGTACCCATGGCCATCAGACTTTCCCTGGAAACCGTAAAAGTGATCAGGCAGAACCTCTTCTGGGCTTTTATCTACAACATCTTGGGCATTCCCGTGGCCGCCGGGGTGCTTTATCCATTCTTTGGAATTCTTCTCAATCCGCAGTTCGCCGCAGCCGCCATGGCTTTGAGTTCCGTCTCCGTGGTCAGCAATTCCCTGCGCCTCAGGAGGGCATGGAAGGCTTAAGCTTCTTTTTCAAACTTTGATTTATCAGCGCCGCAGACGGGGCATGTCCACTCGCCAGGAAGATCCTCAAATTTTGTCCCGGGTTTGATACCCTGATCAGGGTCTCCTTTTTCCGGATCGTAGGTATAGCCGCATACCGAGCAGGTATATCTGGTTTCCTTTTTGATCTTTCTAGGTACTTCCTGATACGTAGGTGCCGTTTTCGGCGCCTTCCCGCCTTTAACCTCATGATAATAGGCATAGGTCATAGGTTCCTCATCAGCTTTGAGGATGCCGCAATCCTGCACCTGACCGACAAAGATCGTGTGGCTGCCACAGTCCATCTGATTTACAACTTCGACCTCAATGTAGGCGATGGTATTATCCAGAATGATGGGAAGCCCTGTTCCTCCAGATCTGAAGTTTACATTTTCAAATTTATTGATATCTCTCCCGCACTTGAATCCGAACAGCCCTATAAATTGCATGGGAGTGGATTTTGACAATATGGAGACAGCAAACTTGCGACATGCCTGGATATACTCATGAGTAAGGTTCTGTTTATTAATACATACTGCAACAGTCGGTGGTTCCGATGTTACCTGAAAAGCTGTATTGCAAATTTGTCCGTTGAATTTACCATCTTTTATAGAACTGACGATGTACAGTCCGTAGCTTAACTTGAAGAATGCTGCCTTGTCCATTTACTGTCTCCTTCCTATATCATGGTCTTTCTCCGAAGATATTTCTTCCAACCCGCACTATGGTTGCTCCTTCCTCTACGGCAACCTCGTAATCCCCGGACATGCCCATGGAGAGTTCCCGCATCTCGACACGACTTATCCTTTCATCAATGATCTTGTCTCGAAGTTCCCGGAGGGCTACAAAATACGGTCTTGCATCCTTCGGGTCATCGAACCAAGGTGGCATGGTCATCAGTCCTTGTATCGAAAGATTATTGAGAGCCGAAACGTCTCTGATCAATTGTATGACTTCCTTATAGGGAACACCACTTTTCGTCTCTTCACCGCTGATATTAACCTCGATCAGGACTTTCATCACAAGGCTGATAGCCTTAGATCTCCTGTCAAGTTCTAAGGCTAAATCCATCCTGTCCACAGAATGGATCATATCAAAAAACCTCACAGCATATTTGGCCTTGTTGCTCTGAAGGTAGCCGATCATATGCCATTCCAAAGGCTTCCCCATCTTTTCAATCTTTCTCTTTGCCTCCTGGACATAGCTTTCGCCGATAATATCCACTCCCGCTTTGATGGCCTCCATGATCCGGTCATCATTCACCGTCTTGGTCACGGCCATGAGCCTGACATCAGACGCCTTTCTACCGGATCGTAACGCCGCATCGGCAATAATATTTCTTATTCTTGCAATATTGTCCCTAACGGTTGACTCCATGGCTTCCTCCGGTAAAGTCTATTGCCCCTATACCCTTCAGCACATCTACAACCTCGCACAGGGGAAGGCCCATGACATTCGTATAAGAACCGTGTATCTCCTTGATGAAGAAGGCCCCCATGCCCTGAACAGCATATCCACCAGCCTTATCGTACGGTTCTTCCGATCCTATATACCAGGCCATTTCATCATCAGGAATTTCCCTAAACCGGACGGAAGATTCAACTGCATCCCTGATGAGAATATCAGCACTCCTCCTTGTGACGGTAAAGCCAGTAAACACGGTGTGGACACGTCCGCTCAGTTTGCCGAGCATTTCTTTAGCTTCATCAGGAGTCCGCGGCTTGCCAAGGACCTCACCGTTAATGATGACGATAGTATCTGCACCTATTACCCAGGCATCCGGATAAGCTGCGGCAGCCTTCTCTGTCTTCCCTTCCGAGAGTCTTAAGACATGCTCCCTTGGCATCTCTCCTTTCATGAATGATTCATTAACATGACTAGGCATGATCTCAAAGCGTAATCCGAGGATACTTAAAAGCTCAATCCGGCGGGGAGATGCAGAGGCCAGAATAAATTTTCCTGATGTGATGATATTTGTCATGATATTTTGTACAATCCACTGGAATCCTTTTACAAAAGTTTTCAGAAATTCGTTTTGGGTATTACAGAAATTCTTTCATTTCTTTATGTTCCAGGATCTCCACTACCTTCTTCACATCCTGGGAACAACCTCTTTTGCAGATCAGGAGAGAATCCTCTGTCTCCACGACAATCAGGTCTTCCACCCCGACCAGGGCAACCAACTTCCGGGAACTTTGGATAAGAGAATTTTTGGCATCAACTCCGATAAAAAGAGCCTTTCCACGCGCGGTATTTCCGTGCTCGTCTTTCTCCAAAACCTCCCAGAGGGCATCCCAGCTTCCCATGTCAGACCAGCCAAAGTCTCCCTTGACGAGAAGGACATTATCAGCTTTCTCCATTACACCGTAATCTATGGAGATCGATGAAATCATACGGTACACATGCTCGACAATTTCCTTTTCTTTATCTGTACCTATGGCGCCTTCTATCCGCAACAGGCCCTTATGAATATCGGGAATCCATTTCTTTATTGCTCGCAATATTGTATCAGCCCTCCAGAGAAACATCCCGCTGTTCCAGTAAAACCCCCCCTTCTCCAAGAATACCTTCGCCTGTTCCAGATCTGGTTTTTCCCGGATCGATTTTACCTCATATATATCTTCGCCTTTAATAGTCGCTTTCAGAATTCCCTGCTCAAGGTAACCGTAACCGGTCTCCGGGTAGGTCGGTTTAATGCCAATGGTGAGGAGAAAGTCACTTTGAGCGGCCACCTCGGCAGCACTGGAAAGGAGGTGGCGAAACCTCGGTGCATCGGTAATCAGATGGTCAGCCGGCAATACAACCATAACATCATCAGGGGATTTACGTTTGATATGGAGAGCCGCAAGACCGATACAGGGTGCAGTGTTTCTACCGACCGGTTCAATAATGATGTTTTTCTCAGGGATCTGCGGCAATTGTTTTGCCAGTGCATCGGCGTGGCTGTGACCTGTGACGATCAGGATATTATCCACCGGGACAAGTGGTACAATTCTGTCAATAGTTTCTTGGATAATGGTCTTTTCAGAAACAATATCCAGCAAATGTTTGGGCATCCTCTCTCTGCTTTTGGGCCAGAAACGTGTACCTTTGCCACCAGCCATGATGACAGCATACATAGGATAACAATTCTCCTCATCTTCTTTTTTTCAAACGTGGCAACCGTACCAAAAGAAATGCTGATTATCAATGCAAATCTATGCCAAGACGATCCATTCTGAAGTGCTGGAGCACATCAATGAATCCTTGCGAATGAACAGGGTTGTCATGCATGGCAAAGAGGTGTGTCTCACAGTAACAATCGGAAGAGCCAAATCCCGGAACAGACCAGTCCGCGATCTTGCTTACAGCGAAAGCCACTTCATGCTCCAATGGTGTGTGTGATCGGATGGGGAGGGCGATGCACGTTTCAGCATAGTTTCTGAGATAATCTACATGCCAGAAAAATTTCTTCCTTTTTCTCAAATGTCTTTCTACCCGCTTAGTGAGATTTATTTTTGCTGATCCCACATAGATGTAATACCCACCTGAGAAGAGGACAGGCCCGAGACTGCCGACATAAATGGTGATGTCACGAGGCACGTGAAGGATGAGCATGTAGCACCCACTGTCCAGGGCTTCCTCGTCCAGAATTCGCCAAGGTATCTCTAATTCGTGAATGTCATTACCAAGGGTGAGGTCCCTTTTCCAGGTGATCGAGATGGCTCTGTAAAAGATCTTATCTCTCAGACCGGAAAACGTCCGGGCAAAATCAAAATCCGTGTGATAATCGGGCAAGAAGAACTGCGCGTAGGGCCAGTGCACTACAAAAATAACGCAGGCCCGCATGCCTCTGTCTGTCAGTTCGGCAAGGGCAAGCAAATGTCTCCGGCCCCGCTCCGTAATGGCATCGGGAAACATAGCGATGTATTTTCCGAACAGGGTGCATGATTTAACTTCCAGGACATACTGAACATTTCCCTTCTGTAAAAGGAAATCAAAGCGGCTTCCCCCGAATGTGGCTTCTTGCTTCATGATCTTTGCATGTTCCAGACCGCGAATTCTGTTTTTATCGAGCAGAGATTTTACTACCGTGTTGGCCATCTGGGTGTGAAGTAAAACAGGCATATCTTCCCGCAGAACAGCAACAGCTGTATATATAGTAGACCTGCCTGGCGTCGGATCATGCCTCACAAGACTAATGGTTCTATCCGGGAGAAGGAGCTCCCAAAGACGTCCCGGGTTGGGAAGATGTGCAAGGACAATTTCATTGTCCAGCGAGCACTCCACGGCAAACCGGTTGAGCCTTCTGATAAATCTTCCTTGCATCACATTCGGGAAAAGGGAAATGCTTTTCATCTTCCATTGCATTTTAAAGAATAAGCCTGTACATTGCCAGGAATAAAAATTATTTCTCTCACTATGAGTGATAAATATCCCAGAATAATCCTCAAACCGGGACGAGAAGCCTCACTGCTTAGGGGGCACCCATGGATATTTTCCGGAGCTGTTGCCTCAGTGGATGGACAGCCGGAACCCGGTAGCATTGCTGTTGCGGTAACAAATCAAGGGAACCCTCTGGCCCTTGGCTTTTATAACCCCGTCTCGGACATCTCATTCCGATTATTGACTACCGACACAACGGCAACGGTAAATCACCTCTTCTGGCAAAAGCGTATCAGGGCGGCTATGACCTTAAGAGAGAAAGTGATGCCGGAGGGAACAACGGCCTATCGCCTGATCAATGCTGAAGGTGACTGGATGCCGGGACTGGTCGTTGATAGATACGACAATTATTTAGTTCTTTCCATTGCAACAGCAGGTATGGAGAAACACCGCCAGAGTGTTTTAAATGTCCTCGCTGAAGAGATGCAACCTGTTGGTATCTACGAACGAAGCGAAGGCAAGGCAAGGCAGTTAGAAAAGTTAGAGGATCGCGCCGGCATAGCTTATGGTGATCACCCGCCTGACATTGTCGAGATTGCTGAAAATCAACTTCGTTTCAAAGTAGATATTATCGCAGGGCAAAAGACCGGCTTTTTCCTTGATCAACGTCCTAACAGGGAACTTGTTGAAAAGTTCAGTAATCAGGCGACCGTTCTGAATTGCTTCTCATACACCGGCGCCTTTTCCGTTTACTGCGCCCGGGGAGGTGCCAGACATGTGAAATCAGTTGAAGCATCAGAAACTGCGAATGAAATAGCCAGATGGAATCTTCTGAAAAACGGCTTTTCATCAGATCAGCACCCTATTTTCCGGGCTGATGTCTTTAATTATCTGCGTGAGACAGACGAACTCTTCAATATAATCATCTTGGACCCGCCGGCCTTTGCCAGATCAAAAAAGGATGTGGCGAAAGCAGCACGGGGATACAAGGATATAAATCTTCAGGCGGCGAGATCCCTCATGGAAGGAGGAATACTCGCCACATTTTCCTGCTCCAATTATATTGATAAAATGCTTTTTAAAAAAATTGTCATAGGTGCCGTACGTGATGCTGGGAAATCTGCCCAATTGCTTCAGACCATGGGACCCGGCCCGGATCATCCTACAAATCTTGCACACCCGGAAGGTAGTTATCTAAAGGGATTATTATTGAGAGTTTCAAAAGATTAGTATTAGCTGCATCTTTCGGATTTATACCAATTTTATTTCATTTATTTATAGACCGTCGACCCTGTTAGGCTGGATGTATTGCCCGTCATTGAGGTATTTCTACTTGACATAACGGCCTGTTTTAGTCATGCTATGACAAATTGTCTCGCAATATGAATAGTATACATGTCTTAAATTTCATGCTCATGGTCAGTTGAATTACCTGAGACGTGTCAGCTCTTGCAATGGGTATCATATAATTTCATGTTCTTGATACAAAAACTGAACTTTCTGTCTGGTAATTTGAATGAAGAA
>PDVH01000081.1_pt1 | contig 25525 bp, 21 predicted proteins | sample 1369781 | NCBI WGS metagenome assembly PDVH01 (sample SAMN07795378, study PRJNA414565) | Alkali sediment metagenome, whole genome shotgun sequencing project. | isolation source: glacial lake sediment | place: Bosnia and Herzegovina: Donje Bare Lake | collected 2016-06
GACGGCATCAATCTGAGCCTCGATCTGCGCGTCTGTAAAATGATTCATCATAATGGCCATGGTGGGGCATTCGGCCGCGCATGTGCCGCACCCCGAACACGCCGCCTCGGTGACTTCCGCTGCCATCTTTGCCTTTGTATCGACGCTGATGGCATTGTACGGGCACACCTTTGCACACAGGCCGCAGGAGTTGCATAGTTCGGGATCAACCGCTGCTGTGATCGCCTCCACAGTGAGCGAGCCGGGATTCATGAGGCGCATGGCCCGTGCAGCGGCTGCAGAGGCCTGGGTTACGGATTCTTTTATGTCTTTGGGACCTTCGGCGCAACCGGCAAAGAAGATCCCCCGTGTCGCCGCATCCACGGGCTGCAGCTTCGGGTGGGCTTCCAGGTAAAAACCGTCCGATGTTGTCTGGAGGGCCAGCATCTCCTGAATATCCTTCATGTCTGATAGCGGCTCGAGTCCTACAGCAAGGACAACCATTTCCGTGCGGTGGCTCTCCAGCTCATTTGTCGCCGTGTTTTCAACTGTCAATATAAGATCCCGCGTTGCGGGGTCCTGCTTTATGTCACCGGGAAGGCCCCGAATGTAACGGACACCCATGCCCTTGCTTCGCCGGAAGAGATCCTCGAATCCCTTGCCGAAGGCCCGGATGTCAATATAGAAAACCTTCACTTCCATGTCCGGATAGTGTTCCTTGAGCATGATAGTGCTCTTCACGGTGTTCATGCAGCAGATATTAGAGCAGTAGGGCCGGCCCCGCCGCTGGGATCGGGAGCCCACGCATTGGATAAAGGCGACTGACTTAGGAATCTTACCATCTGTCAGGCGGATGACCTTGCCGCTGGTAGGCCCGCCGGCATTGATGAGGCGCTCCAGTTCCATGCTTGTCAGTACATTCTCGTAACGGGTGTAACCATATTCATCTAGGATAGTCGGATCATAGATTTCCATACCGGTGGCCACGATGATTGTACCGACATCGAACTCCACCTCCTCATCATTCATGTCGAAGTCGATGCAGTGTTTCTTGCATTTCTCGATGCACTTGCCGCAGATGATGGGATTGTGGCCCAGGCATTGGGTGATATCCACGGCAAAAGCCCCCGGCACCGCCGGTGAGTAAATGGCCCGGCGGGAGCTCAGGCCCATATTGAACTCATCGGGAATGATGACCGGGCAGACCTCAACGCAGTCGCCGCAGGCTGTGCACTCCTTCTCTTTAACATACCTCGACCTCTTCAGGATGCGCACGTGAAAGCTGCCCACGAATCCCGTAATCTCTTTCACTTCACTCATCGTCAGCAGGGTAATGTTGGGATGCCGACCGGCATCCGTCATCTTCGGCCCGAGTATTCAGATGGAACAGTCCATAGTGGGAAAAGTCTTGTCGAGCCTTGCCATAATGCCGCCGATGCTCGGCTGTTTCTCCACGAGGATCACCTTGTAGCCTGCATCAGCCAAATCAAGCGCTGCCTGGATCCCAGCCACACCCCCACCTATAACCAAGGTGGAGGGTGCGACGGGAACATCCATTTCCGTTTGCGCGGCAAGCAGGCGGACCCTTGATACGGCGGAGCGCACCAGATCCCTCGCCTTGATAGTGGCATTCTTGGCATCATGGCCGTGCACCCATGAGCATTGCTCACGGATGTTCGCCATCTCCATAAGGTAAGAATTCAGTCCCGCCTCACTGACACACTGCCGGAACGTGGCCTCGTGGAGACGCGGTGAGCATGAGGCAACTACTACACGGTTTAGTCCGTATTCCTTTATGTCCTTCTTGATCTGGTTCTGACCTGGCTCGGAGCATGTGTAACCCTGGTTCCGGCAGATCACAACGTCCTTCAGCTTTTCTGCATACTCCGCTACTGCGGCGCAATCGACAACGCTCGCTATATTCGATCCACACTGGCAGACATAGACACCTATTTTGATTGCGTTATCTTGTTTTGATTCTTCCATTCCTCATCCTCTTTATTGAAACATCTATACTACTCGATCTGGTCGGCCAGAACTGACACCAGATCCCGTATTTCCATTTGTATCTTCTTCCCGTGCATCAATGGATCCCGGATGGTGCAGGTGAGATGGATCATGCATTTGGGACACGCCGTAACGAGCATGTCCGCACCGGTTGCCCGCGCCTCCTGGAGCCTCTGCACCTGAATCTGCTTTGAGGAGGCATCACAATTGATGAAGCCGCAATTCCCGCAGCACAAAGCGCCCCTGCCCGAGTTTTCCATTTCCTGAAGTTCCAATTCCGGAATGAGGCCGAGCAACTCCCTCGGTCCGGCATAGCGGTTCAGCATGCGTCCAAGCCTGCATGGATCCTGGAAAGTGACCTTCCGCTTGAGCGGTCGGAAGGCCGTGCTGCCAGGCTGCATTTCCTGCTGGAGTAGATCCAAGAGCAAAGTTACTCTTATATCAAACCCCGAAATGATACGCGGCATATGTTCACTCAATACCTGGAAACACTCAGGGCATGAGACAATGATCTCCTTTACCCCGGCATCCTTGAAGGATGTGTAGTTAAGCCGGCAGAGGGCTTCAAAATTTTCAATATCCCCCGACCAGAGCAGGTCGTGTCCGCAGCACCTTTCATTCGGCAGGAGAACAGGCTTGATGTCCAGGAAGTTCAGCAGCCGTACGCTGTCTCTTGCTATAGAGAGGGTATCCACATCGATGCCGGCAAAGAAGACATTGAAATATGGCGCGCATCCGGTAAAAAATGCCACGTCTCCTGACGAGGCCACTTTAATGCCTGGATCCAGCCAGTCGAGACGGTTCTGCTTAAGGTGCGGGGCAGTCATCATCCTCATCCAGGAATGGATGGCGCCGTCGTGGGCGCGATAGCCCTTCAAGCCTTTTGTTTCAGCCAGCAGTGCGCGCATTTCCATGATGAACCGATTGAAATCCACGCCTGAAGGGCAGCGTTCGCGGCATAAACCGCAGGTGAGGCATTCCCAGACCGAATTTTCGATGTAGGCCTCGTCCTGGCGCTCGGAGATCACTTTGTGCGCCAATAATCGGGGGGAATACTCTTTACCTGACAGCGTTCGTGGGCATGAAGCTGTACACTTGCCGCACTCCAGGCACTGATGCAGAGACATATCCACGATCATCTGATCGATCTTAGGGTCGTTCAACTCTTCAACTCCTCCCGTTTACTGCCGCTCTTTGACACTAGAGGACCCAATGTACCCATCTCTTCCGTGAAATTCCATAAAGTCCGAACCAGTTTTTCTTTTTCATGGGCGCCGAAGGTGCGCTCAACCAGGCGTTCCTGACGGATTCCAAGAAGATGCAGGATCCTGCGTACGCGGTGCACATTCTCATGGCCCACCTCAGGTCCCGGCCCGTAACGGCAATCATCGTCTGTGCATTCCAGGAGTATTACGCCGTCTGCGCCAAACTCAAAGGCTCTCAAGATCAGCGCCTGATTGATGCGGCCGATGCACATCACCCGTATGAGGTGGAAGTTCGCCGGCATGCTCATCCCCGTCATCCCCGCCGCGTTGTAGCAGGCGAAAGGACTCCAGTTACAGCATATTCCCAAGATACGGACCGGTTCCATATCATAACTCCCCGACCAGTGCGCCCGCTACAATCTCTTCCAGGAGACGATTGGTAAAGTATGGCATGTCCATGGCAGTCACGGGACAGCGGCCCACACAGCCGCCGCACCCGACACAGTTGTAGCGCAACACCTCGGCAGTGTAAAAGCCGCGCTCATTGGCAACAAGTGTTACGGCGTCAAAGGGACAGATCTCGACGCAGCGGCCGCAACCGCGACATCTCTTCCTATCCACCTTGGGACTGAGTTCATGGTCTTTCAAAAAGGCCTCTGCCGCCGTAGTCGCCACGTGAGCCGCCAGGGCAGCTCCTGCCTGGAAAGCTGTCACCCTCTTGAGCGTTCTGGGCATTACCCGGTAGACGCCGATCTGGGGGCTGTGGAAAAATTTAAAGTTATAGCGATAAAATTTCTTGAGGCCGAACATCCCCACGGGAATTGCAAGGGCAAGGACGTTCAAGTCAGCAAGACAGACTATATCTGCGTGGAAATTCTTGCGAACGCCATTTTCACGCACGGCCACCGTAAAATCTCCCAGGTGCCCCTTGATTCCTTCAATAAGGGCTTCCTCGACATGCATGATTGAAGTACCTGCGACTCGGTTCACGGGCCTTTCCCGGATCTCCTTGGGCACTTCAGGGTCATCCGGGAGACTGCACCGATGAACAAGGCGCACCTTGAATCCCTGCATGTTCAGGTTGAGAGCGGAGCTCAGGCCCACTTCCGAACCACCCAGAATCAGTATGCGGTTCCCAATCTTCGTTGTGCTCTGGCGCAAGGGCCCCATGACCCGGGCGCGAATGAAAGCCTCTCTCAAGAAATCACGCATTCTTTCTATGAGCATTTCTTCCGATAAATTTAGAGAGCCCAGGTGGTCCCTGATGTTTATAGTCTCAAACCGGCAGCGGTCAAGGCCCAGCCTGTCAAACAGATGGATACGGGCGCGGTTTCTCTGGTCGTTGCATGAAATGCACTGAAACTCCAGGGGACAGCACACACAGGAGGCCAGAATGACTCTCCCCAGCCGGTGTTCCCGCACAGCGGCGGCAATCTGATCAGCGCCCTGGGGATGACAGGCCGAAAAGACCAGTTCACTGTGCATCACGCCGGGCATCCTGCCCGCCATGTCCCGGATACTCTCGAGTGCGGCAGGGGTCGCCAGGGTTCCGTTGCATGTGCACGTAAATACGCCAAACCGTACTTCCTCTTCAGAAGCAATTAAGACTGGCTGGCATGGGACACCATTGGTCCGGAGGGACGAACACTCCGCCATGGCCTGGCCTGCGGAGGCACTGCCGGCTATCAATATATTCACGAGATCCGTAGAGCTTCGGAAGTCTCCCACGCGGTACACACGTTCCTCATCGGCTAATTCCAGGTGAGCAATCTCTTCATCGTCAGCCACAATGACTGCAGGACTGGAAACGGTCAAGAGCTCTTTGCTCTTGAAATGATTGATGGCCCCTATGTCATTGCAGACGCTTTCACATACGCGGCACTCGCAGCAGGAGCTGCAGTGAAGACAGCGTAAAGCTTCAGCCACCGTCTGCTCCTTGGTAAGTCCCAATTCCACTTCTTTAAAATCCCGACTTCTCAGTTTCGCATGCCTGCGTGACATTTCCGGTCGAGACCTTCGGGGAGTGTCCTCGGGAATTTCCAGATGTTCGCCGGCGCCGCTCGATTCATCAGGCAGCGCACCCCATAAGGGAGATGTCCCCGTAAGATATTCGACAGCCCTTGCAGCGGCCCGGCGGCCCTGAGACATGGAGCCTATCACTGTATCGGGTCCTGTTACCGCATCACCGGCGGCAAAAACGCCTGCCTGCGAAGCAGAGAGCCGCGCATCCACATTAATCGTCCCCGACCGGCCCGTAATCAGCTCTTTTCCGAGCCCCATCTCCCCTAAGGATGGCTGTTGTCCGATGCCGATAATTACTGTGTCTGCCGGCCGGAAAAACTCTGAACCTTTGACCGGTTCCGGTTTTCTTCGTCCGCTTTCATCGACGGCGCCCTGCCTCATGCGGATCATGTCAAGGCCGCTCACTCTTCCTCTCTGAGAAACGATCCGGACAGGCGCCACGAGGTATTCAATTTTTACCCCTTCCTCTTGCGCTCTACGTATCTCCGATTCGTGTGCCGGCATATCGCTGCGCTTACGTCGATAGCAGATGGTGACGGATTTAGCTCCCAGCCGGATGGCAGACCGCGCCGCATCAATGGCGGAATTGAATATTCAGCTTGCCACCGCCGTTAATTTTCTTCAGCATCTCCAGAGCGCCATATACACCCTTCGCATTTTCACCGGGAATATTGAGGGGGAGATCCCGGTGCGCCCCGGTGCACAGAAGGACAGCCTGAAAACCCTGATCAATCAAATCCCTGATGGAGTGGACCGGCGCGCCTGTGCGTATCTCTACGCCGGCATCTGCGATAGCCTGTATTTCGGCATCCAGGACGGCACGGGGAAGTCTGAAGGCATTGATTCCCATCCGCAGTATTCCTCCCGCTTCATGATGGGCCTCGAATACGGTGACGCTGAAACCATCCCGGTTGAGGAAGTAGGCGGCCGTAAGGCCGGCGGGACCGCCGCCGACTATAGCCACTCTTTCCGGCCTCCCCGGCTTTTGGGCGCCCGGCAGCCGTGGGTGTCGCTCCGACAGCTCACGGTCGGCAAGAAAACGTTTGATACTGCAGATCGCCACCGCCTGGTCCAGCGAACTGCGCCGGCAGGCATCCTCGCAGGGATGGTGACAGACGCGCCCGCATATGCCTGGCAGGGGATTGTCCTGCCGTATGACATCAAGGGCCTCGTCAAACCGCGAGGCCGCAGTCAGCGCCAAATAGGCCTGAACATTTACGCCTAAGGGACAACTTGTTCTGCAGGGAGAGGGCTTACGCTTATCCAAATCAAGGGCCCGAGAAGGGCAGTAGGCAGGCGTTCTGCGCAGGGGCGGATGAGTCGAATTCTGAAGGGGACAAATCTCCATGCAGCGCCCGCATCCGGTGCACAGATCGTAGTCCACATATACGGGGTCTTGAATGATGACTGCCCGATAGCCATCGGGACCCCTCTTGATAGCTTCGACGCGTGCATGGGTTAAGGCGGTAACCAAGGGATGACGCGTTACCTGCAGGTAGAGCGGGCGGAACTGGAAATCCAGATCCTCGGGGTAATCTGTTAAGGGCGCGACTCCTCCGGGGTGCTCCAAGAAGTGAATGGCTTTCGTGACCCAAACCAATGGCAGGCCGGATTGCGACAGGTCCTGAGCCACCTTAAGGGCGCCGTAGCCGGAGCCAACCAGAAGAACTGCTTTTTTCAAGTTGCTCGATGAGGAACTATTATGCATCGCTAATCCCTTGCAGGCCTTCCCTGTTTTGCGCGGCTTTTGAGGGCAGCCTTGCCGTAGTCACGGCCGCGCTCAAAGGCACGTGCATTGTTTTCCCTCGTCGGTTCCGGTACCGAGGTCAGCACGGCTTTGCGTAAAGCCTCCGCGCTTATCACATCACATGTGGCAGCAAGAAATCCGAGCATAATAATGTTCGCCATCATTTTATTGCCCAGCTCTTCGGCAAAGCGGGTCGCCGGTATAGTGTATACGGTGACGTCGCGAGAAATGTCCTTTGTCCGCACAAGATCCGCATCCAGAATCAGCATGCCGCCGTTACGCAGACTCGCGATATTCTTCGAGTAGCCTTCCTGGCTCAGGCAAATAAGGACATGCGGCTCCTTCACATAAGGGAAAAGGATTTCCTCGTCGTCGATAATGATCTGGGCCGAGCATGCTCCACCCCGGGCCTCCGGTCCGTATGCCTGTGTCATGGTGGCAAATTTCCCGTCGTAAAGGGTAGCAGCCTTGCCGAGGATATCGCCGGCCATGACGACCCCCTGCCCGCCGAAGCCTGTTATAAGAAAGTGCTTTTCATTGTTCATGATAGTATGTCTTATCACCCAGCGTGATTTTCCTGCACCACAGTGCCTTCAAAATCCGGCCAGTCTCCGATCTGTTTTCTGCAACTCAACTGATAGTTATCCAAGAATGTCGGCCTTTCTGTGTCCACAAACTTGCCGACCACAATATTGCTGCCGAAGTCTATGGGCGCCTCTTTCGGATCGATATCATTGCGAATGACGGAACGCTCATGATAAAATTTTAGAGTCTCCAGAGCAGTCCCTATCTTATTACGGCGCCCGAAGGAAGTGGGGCAGGGAGTCAGTATCTCGACAAATCCAAAACCGCGCTTCTGCATTGCTTCCGTGATGGAGTTCGTGAGTCTGCGGATATGCAAAGATGTCCAGCGTGCGACGTAAATTGCCCCGCATGCAGAGGCCAGGTAACAGAAATTGAACGGTTCCTCCGGACAGCCTGAGGCGCTGGTCGTTGTCTTAGCCCCGAAAGGCGTACTCGGAGCGAGCTGCCCACCAGTCATCCCATAATTCAGGTTGTTCACGCAAACGACGGTGATGTCCATGTTCCGCCGGGCCGCATGAATAAAATGGTTGCCGCCTATAGCGAGCAGGTCACCGTCGCCGGAGACGACGAGCACCTTCAGCTCCGGATTCGCCAGCTTCAGGCCTGTGGCGAATGGAATGGCTCGGCCATGGGTTGTATGAAAAGAATCCAGCTTTATATACCCGGCCATCCGGGCCGTGCAGCCGATTCCGGAAACTATGGCAGTCTTGTCCAGGTCGTAGCCTGATTTCTGGATGGCTGCCATTACAGACCCGAAAACGGTGCCGATGCCGCACCCGGCGCACCATATATGTGGAAGCCGCTCACTCCGGATCAATTCTTCCATGGGATGCCGCGGCATAGACTTTTCTGCCTTTTTCTTCTTCATTTTCTTCCCTTTATAGCGTCCTTAATGGCGCTTAAGATGGTTGAAGGATGGATTATGGAACCGCCCAAGTGGGACACCAGATGAACGGGACACGCGCCTTCGGCACTCCGCTTCACTTCAAGAACCATCTGGCCTGCGTTAATTTCCGGCATAATGAGGGCGCGTACCCGGGTGGCCACATCTCTGATAAGTGTCTCGGGAAAGGGCCATACCGTTTCCAATTTGATAAGTCCCGCGCGTATGCCGCCGCTGCGCGCATCGCGCACGGCCTGTCTGGCTGAACGTGCACTGATCCCATAAGCAACTACAACGACGTCAGCATCATCGAGATAAATGTTTTCCGTCCGGATGATCTTGTCCCTGTTGCGGGTGATCTTCTGGATCAGTCGGTTGACCATCTGCGCCTGTGTCGCCTCATCCATCCCTGGATAACCGCGCTCATCATGCGTCAAACCGGTGATGTGGATCCTGTAGCCGTCTCCGCAGTTGGCCATGGGGGCGACCCCATCCGGATCAGGGTGATAGGGCAGATAATCGCGTTTAGGAACCTTGGGTTTCCGCCGCCTAACAAGCTTTATTTCATCCCTCCGTGGAATCACTACGCGCTCGTTCATGTGGCCGATTACCTCATCGGCCATGATCATGACGGGTATACGGTACTGTTCGCTGAGGTTGAATGCACGGATGGTCAGGTCAAACATCTCCTGGGGACTGCTTGGAGCAAGCGCAATGACCTCGTAATGGCCATGTGATCCCCAGCGGGCCTGCATCATATCCCCCTGTCCTACGAGCGTCGGGAGTCCCGTAGAAGGCCCTGCCCTCTGTACATTACAGATCACACACGGTGTCTCCGTACAGATGCCGAGACCAATATTTTCCATCATCAGGGAGAAGCCCGGACCCGACGTGCTGGTCATGGCCTTCACGCCTCCCCAGCTTGCGCCCAGGACAGCCGCCATGGATGCGATCTCGTCTTCCATTTGTATATATATGCCGCCGAGCTCCGGCAGCCTGCGGGACATGCGCTCTGCAACCTCCGTTGCCGGGGTAATCGGATACCCTGCGAAAAAACGGCAGCCCGCAGCCAGAGCGCCCTCGCAGCAGGCATAGTCACCGTTCATGAAATAGGTTCCCGTCAATACGGCCTTGTCAGCCATACACCTCTCCTCGCATAACAGATACTTCTTTATAATGACATGCAGTAGGTTCTTTTCTCTACTTATTCTTCCTTCGAGACCTTGCGGTTTCACCCTTCGTTGCTTCTGTTGCTTCTATCGAGTATATTGCAAATTCTGGACACAGGGCCTCGCAGAAATGGCAGTTAACGCATTTTGACTCATCTATCACGGCAGGTGTATGATAACCTTTTACATTGAAAGTCTGTGACATGGCGAGCACGTCGCGCGGACAGTATGCAACGCAGAATTCGCACCCCTTACAGCGATCCTCAACAATGATCACCTTGCCCCTGCTCGCCTTGATGGTCTCCAGATCCAGGGGTTTTCTCCAGTATTTCATGCGGCAATTCCTCTCTTCTGCTTCATCCCTTCGTGGATTTGACAAACAAGAGAGTTTATATATGAGAAATGAATGCATATGTCAATAGCGCATGTACGCTTCAACACTGTGCCGTAAAATCCGGAAATGACAGAGTAACCGGCAATACCTTTGACAGGATGCACCTGGCGAAGGAAGTGCCGGCATAACAACGTATTCTCTTGCTTGGCGGGAGATGCATTTCTGGTCATTTCCTGATATAATTATCAATATTGCTTACTACGTGAGACTTGAGCACGGCGGATCACTTTGATCAAAACTCTCAAGAAATTAAGGTGCAGTGAGAGAAGGAGGTTGTGATGGAAACATATGACATTTGCATTGGCGGATCGTTTCAGAAAACCGACAAAATTCTGAAAGTCACAAACCCATATAACAATGAGGTCTTTGCTGAGACATACTTGGGCCGCGAAACTGATCTTGAAGAAGCCATCTCAAAAGCTCAGTCGGCGGAAAATGTCATGAAGGGACTAAGTTCTTTCGAGCGATTTGAGATTCTCAGGTACATTGCCAGTACCCTTATCCAGAGGAAAGACCGTTTATCGAAGGTGCTAGCACAGGAGTCGGGAAAACCTCTGATATATGCAGGCGCCGAAATTGACCGCTCCAGCCAGACTTTTCTCATCGCGGCGGAAGAATCAAAGAGGCTTCCCAGAGAATACATAAGCCTTGACTGGACTCCCGGAGGCAAAGACAAGGAAGGTCTCGTAAAATATTTTCCCGTGGGTCTCATTGCAGGCATCTCTCCTTTTAACTTCCCCATGAATCTGGCCGCCCACAAGATCGCACCGGCCATAGCGGCAGGTTGCCCCATCGTAGTGAAACCGGCATCGGCAACGCCGCTTTCCACACTGGAACTCGCAAAAATCATCGGCGAGACTTCCTTGCCTAAAGGGGCGCTGTCCATTATTCCGATGGATAGAACGACGGGAATGAAGCTTGTGACAGATGAGAGGTTTAAGCTTCTCACATTCACAGGTTCGCCGGAGGTGGGATGGAAAATGAAGAAAGATGCGGGCAAGAAAAAAGTGGTCCTCGAGCTTGGCGGGAACGCCGGCGTAATTGTATGCGGAAGTGCAGATATCGACTTTGCCGTGAAAAGGTGCATTTTCGGCGGTTTTGCCTACTCGGGGCAGATCTGCATCCATGCCCAGAGGATCTTTGTGGAAAGAAAGATTTTTGATGAATTTCTGGAGAAATTCGTCCTGAGCGCACAGAGCTTAAGGTTCGGTGACCCTCTCAAGCCAGAAACACAGGTCTCTGTCATGATCGATGAACCGAATGCGAAAAGAGTCGAAGACTGGGTGAAAGAGGCAGTGAGCGGCGGTGCAAAGATTGTCTGCGGTGGGGGGAGAGAGGGTGCATACTGTGATCCAACAGTGCTCACAAACACGAATAAATCGATGAAGGTCAACTGTCTCGAGATTTTCGGGCCAGTGGTTACCATAGAGCCTTATACAACCATAGAAGAGGCAGTCCACATGGTAAATGATACGAACTTCGGACTACAGGCTGGAATATTCACTCGTAACATGAATGAAATAAACTACGCGTTTGGAAACCTGGAAGTCGGAGGCGTCATTGTCAATGACGTTCCCACATTCCGTGTAGATCACATGCCCTATGGGGGTATAAAGGATTCAGGCCTGGGAAGGGAAGGCCTCAAATATGCCATCCTGGATATGATGGAACCGAAGATACTGGTTACGGATACGCGTTAGTATAAATGAAACCCCCTCGCATTTGAAACTGAATCGTCCCTGTCCGTTATTGTGAACGGCCAAAAGTGGTGTTTAGACTCCTATTATTTAGGCCGTTTCACTCCCGCACAGTGACATTTCGATGCAGCCTCGCGAGGGGGAATACAAACAATCTTTCCACCCTTCTCTTATCCTATAGCCGTGCCGCCGCGTTCACCCGTGCGGATACGGATAACCTCGTAGAGGTCCAGCACGAATATCTTCCCGTCTCCGATCTCGCCCGTCCGGGCCCCCTTAGTGATCGCCTGGATCGCAGGTTCCACAAAATCCTCGTTGCAGGCGATCTCCAGCTTTATCTTCTTCAAAAGGCTGCCCACCTCCCTCGCTCCGCGGTAAATCTCCGTCAACCCCTTCTGCCTGCCCCGTCCAAGCACATTCGATACGGTTACCAGATTTACCTCCACGTCCTCCAGCGTCTTCATCACTTCGTCCAGCTTGTGGGGCTGTATAATGGCAATTATATATTTCATGTTCGCAAACCTCCTTATTCTACAACCGTGTAGGCGGCTTCACTCTGTTGGGTAAGATCAAGGCCGATGATTTCATCGTTCTTTTCCACCCTGATGCCTACTAAAGTATCTACAAATTTGAAGATTATCCAGGTCATGACAGCCGCGAAGACGGTGGCCACAACGACAAGCAGCAACTGAACCAGAAACTGATGAACATCGCCGAAGAACAAACCGTTCCCGCCGGCTTCGTTCACGGCCTTTTCGGCAAAAAGTCCTGTTGCTATCGTTCCCCATATACCGCCAACGCCGTGAACTCCAAAAACATCGAGAGCGTCATCATACTTGAATAACACCTTCACCTTGGCAATGGCAATGTAGCAGAAAACACTGACGAGAGCGCCTATGAATATGGCGTTCATAGGATTAACAAATCCGCAAGCCGGCGTAATGGCGACGAGGCCTGCAACCGCACCTGTTGCAGCCCCCAGGATAGTCGGGGCGCCATGCTGCTGCCATTCAATAAGCGCCCAGGTCAATCCCGCTGCAGCCGCTGCCGTGTTGGTCGTGATAAACGCATTTGCCGCCAGTTCGTTTGCCGCCAGGGCGCTCCCGGAGTTGAATCCGAACCAACCAAACCACAGGAGAGCTGCCCCCATAACGGTAAAGGGAAGGTTGTGCGGCCGGAAGGGCTGTTGCCGATAGCCAATCCTCTTGCCGATGAGGAGCGCCATGACCAGCGCCGATACGCCGGAGCTGGTATGGACGACGATGCCGCCGGCAAAATCGAGGGCGCCCAGATTTTTCAACCAGCCTCCCATTCCCCAAACCCAGTGGCCTAAAGGATCGTAGACAAAGGTCGCCCAGAGAATCGTGAAAAGAAGGAAGGCGGAAAACTTGATCCGTTCCGCAAAGGCACCGACAATCAAAGCAGGTGTGATGACAGCAAACATACACTGAAAGATCATGAAAACACTGTGGGGGATCGTCGCCGCATAATCAGTATTAGGCTTTCCCCCGACGCCCCTCAATCCCACCCAGTCGAACCCCCCGATGATCCCTATGCCGGTATCCGTACCGAATGTTAAAGAGTATCCATATAAGACCCATTGCAGGCTGATGACGCACAAAATGATGAAGCACTGCATCAACAGGGAAAGAACGTTTTTTCTCCGCACCAGGCCGCCGTAGAAGAAGGCCAGTGCAGGCACCGTCATAAGCAAAACTAACGCCGACGATGTCAATACCCATGCTGTATCGCCCGAATTCATGATATGCACCTCCTCATTTAAAGTCCATTTCAACCTATACAATAGCAATTACGGTGCCATGCATAAAAACGCTTGATTATATTGACGAATATGTGCTTAAAGTGGCGGCGGACAGGAAACAAAGCAACAATTTTGTATTTTATAGATCTGAGTTGGACAAGAATGTAGTCTCCGCGCTATCAAACAACCGTATCTCTTTTTTGTTTGACACAAGGGCCATGTCTCACTAATAATGACGCCAATATTTTTCTAATAGCTGGAGGCCTCGTGGCAAGGGCTGATGAAGGACTGCCATTCCTGCTTCGCTATGAAAATGTTGCGAATTACAGGAATGGCGAGGTGTGGATATTGGACAGGCGAATTTATCCTGCTAAAGAAGAGTTCGTCTGCTGCAGGAATTATCGAGAGGTTGCCGAAGCGATCGCCGGCATGGTAACGCAGAGTGGAGGACCCTGGCTTGCAGCTGCTTACGGAATGGTAAGTGCGGCAAGAGGGGTGCGTAATCTCTCCCGCGAAAGGGCGAAGGAAGAGCTGAAGCGTGCGGCAGAGGTGCTTATTCACGCGCGGCCAACCACATCTGCAAATATGAAAACCCACATCATGCGAATTCTCACGAAGTCAGAAGAAGCCATTGACCGGGGAGAAGATGCAGAATCTGCCACTTATGCCTATGTGCAGAAAAATCTGGAAAACCGCTACCGCAATTCACGTCAGATTGCAACATACGCCGTCGATCTGATATCGGATAACGTTAGCATACTTACCCAGTGTTACGCAGAAACCCTCATCGGGTTTGTGCTGCTGGTCTCGCGGGAGAAGGACAAGAAAGTATCTTTGATCTGTCCAGAGACCAGACCGTATCTCCAGGGAGCCAGATTGACAGCCAGTGTGGCCTGTGACATGGGTGTGCCAGTGAAGGTTATTACCGACAACATGCCCGCATACATCCTGTCAAAAGGAATGGCACAGGTATTCATGTCTGCCGCAGACGTGATCACGCTGGATGGTCACGTTGTTAATAAGATAGGCACCTTTCAGATAGCCATGGCGGCCCATTTTTACGACGTACCTTTTTATGCGCTGGGTACACCTTCGCAAGCGTACCCTGACCTCTCGAAGGTTGAGGTTGAGGAGAGGGACCCCGAAGAAACGGTGCATGCCATGGGAATCCGCACAGCTAAAGCCGGCGTAAAAGGTTATTACCCGGCTTTTGATATCACGCCCCCCCGATTTATACGCGCTGTGGTTACGCCGAAGGGGGTTTTCCCCCCATCGGGCTTGAAGGAATATTTTTCATAGATACGCTCCGGGAGAGGTTTGCATGTTATATGAAGAAGCGCGAAAGGCGTTACTTAAATGCGCCTTAAGGCTTTACCAAAAAGGCCTTGTTCAGTTGAATTCGGGCAATGTCAGCGTCCGTGTTTCTGACGAACATCTTGTCATCACACCGACGGGGATATCCTACGATGACATGTCGGAAGAAGATCTGGTTATCATTGACCTCAATGGTGGCCAGGTTGAAGGTACACATAAACCATCTTCCGAAACGCCCATGCATACAACCGTATATAAGAATATAAACAAAGTGAAGGCCATTGCACATACGCACTCACCTTTCGCGCTCGCTTTTGCGACAGTAGGGAGAAGTATTCCCGTCATCAGCACTGAAGGACTAGCTGTGCGCGGGCCAATACCGGTTGCTGATTATGCATGTCCGGGTACGGAGGCACAGGGCTGGGCTGCAATTAACGCCATGAAGGGACCGCCGTATGTAATGGGGACTCTGCTCAAGAACCACGGAGTCCTCGCTACAGGAGCCAACCTCTCCCATGCGTATTCAATAGCCTGTCGAATCGAAATGGCGGCAAAGGTTTTTTTCCTGGCTCTGCAGATAGGGAAACCCGATATCCTGACAGAAGACCAGATTAAGGAGATCAAAAGCGTATATTTAAGAAAATAGAGGATTGTGTCCTTATCTCTTGCGAGGTTAGTCCTAATGGTAAATTTTTTCAAGATGAGCGGCAGCGGAAATGATTTCATCCTGATTGACAACAGGGATCAGTCCATGGCCCTCGGAAACATCGCAGAATTCGTAAGAATCGTATGCGAACGAAAGGTATCGGTGGGGGCAGACGGATTGATCATTATCGAAAATTCGCAGCGCGCTGATTTCCGGTGGCGGTTTTTCAACGCCGACGGCAGCGAAGTGGATATGTGCGGTAACGGAGCCAGATGTGCCGCCCGATTCGCCTATATCAGAGGGATCGCAAAAGAAAAAATGTCCTTCGAGACCGCCGCAGGCATCATCAACGCCGAAGTCAGCGGAGATACGGTAAAAGTGAGACTAACTGAGCCGCGTGCCATGAAGCTCAATATTTCGGTTATGATTGAAGGGCAATCGATTGAGGTCAACTTCATCAATACAGGCGTCCCTCATGTCGTTATTTTCGTTCATGGTCTGGACAGGTACGATGTATTTAACATGGGCCGGAAGATTCGCTATCACAGGGAATTCCAACCAGAGGGCACGAATGCGAACTTCATGGAAGTCATAGACAGACACGTAATCAGGATCAGGACGTATGAAAGAGGCGTAGAAGACGAAACCCTCGCCTGTGGAACAGGTGCGGTAGCATGTGCCCTAATATGCTCCTCGCAGGAGCTGGTGGAATCGCCGGTTGACGTGAGAGTGAAAAGCGAAGACACATTGAAGATATATTTTCGCAAAACGGGGCATGGATTTGAGGATATTTATCTTGAAGGAAAAGCCAATGTGGTTTATGAAGGGCGCATCTGGGACGAGGCTTACAAGTGCTGAGAGTCTTAGTATAGAAAAAACTGGAGGTGTTTCGCTTTGCAGATTGCCGACCGACTCAAAAAGATTCCACCTTACCTTTTTGTGGAGCTGAGAAAAAAGATTAACAAGGCAAAGGCTGAGGGCATTGACGTCATAAGTCTGGCCATCGGAGATCCCGTGGAACCAACGCCAGACACAATCATTGATGAGCTTTGCAAGAAGGCGCGAGACCCGGAGAATCACCGATACCCTACGGATGAAGAAAAAGGCATGTTAGCCTTCCGGCAGGAGATTGCCCGGTGGTACAATACGAGATATGGGGTGACTCTCGATCCGGGAAGTGAAATCCTCGGCCTCATAGGATCAAAAGAAGGCTGCCATCACTTCGTTCTGGGCTGTATAAATCCCGGCGATACCGTGCTCATGACAGATCCCGGATATCCGGCATACCGGGCGAGCATCCTGATGGCCGGCGGTGATCCTTATAACGTGCCGATTCTGGCAAAGAATAGTTATCTCCCTGTCTTGGAAGACATCCCCACGGATGTTGCAAAAAAGGCGCGGGGAATATTCCTCAACTATCCCAATAATCCCACTGGCGCCTGCGGAACAAGGGGGTTCCTCAATCGCCTGGTGGAATTTGCCAGGCAGTTCGACATAGCCGTTTGTTATGACAACCCTTATGGTGAAATCCTCTTTGATGGACAGGAGCGTCTGAGTTTTCTCATGGCCAGCGGGGCCAAGGACGTAGGGGTTGAGCTGAATTCCCTTTCCAAACTCTTTAATATGACGGGCTGGCGGATCGGAATGGCGGCCGGTAACTTCGATATCATTTCCGCCATGAGCAAGGTTAAAGAAAATACCGATTCCGGCATCTTTAATCCTATCCAGTATGCGGGACTCCATGCCCTGAAATATGAAGCAAGTAACATAGACCACATGCTCAAGATCTACGGACGGCGGCGGGAAATGGTGCTCGAAACACTCAGGCAGATCGGGATAGTCTTTGATGCTCCCAAGGGGACATTCTATTTATGGGTGCCCGTGCCCCGGGGCATGAAATCGCTCGAATTTACAAACCTGTTATTTGATAAGGCAGCAATTGTCGTTGCGGCAGGTACTGCATACGGCCAGTATGGTGAAGGGTATATCAGGATTTCCCTCACGCTACCGGACGCGAGGCTTAAGGAGGCAATGGAGCGGATTAAGCGGACATTGGCCTGATGTGGCCTAGACATTTCCTTCCGACCATATCATTATCTCATTTGTATCTTGATTTAATTTGCCAACGTGCTGAAGATTTCCTTGCCTAGGTGTCCAAACATTTTCCTCTCTGATGAATGCCGTCAAAAATGCCTGGCTAAGACTCTCCTTATAATCCCTCCGGGAAATGTTTCTCTTGCATGGAGGGCGCCATAGGGACAAACCTCAATACAACAGAAGCAACGTATGCACCGGTCATAATTAAAAGAGAGCTTTTCTTCACGCAAAGAAATCGCCCCTGCAGGACAAATTTTCCAGCACTCGCCGCACATCTGGCAGTTCAGGTTATCGGAGATAGGCCTCTGGAGAAGGTGTCTTCTGATAAATCCGTGAAGCTTTTGCGGCCCGTACATGAGCGGGCTGATCAGGGGAAGCCTGAAATCGCGAATTATCGGGAGGTCGCCATCAATCTCAGTATCCGCTTCCGCGATGCCCATCTCTCTTGCAACTCTCAGAGTCGGCAGTCTATCGGCGTCTAACCCGAACATCTTGCAGACCGTACTATCTACGGCAAAAGCATCACGGCTGCCCAGCAAAATGCCAAGCTCTCTCGGTCTGCCGCTTTTCCCCGGACCCTCGCCTTCCATAGCCAAGATTCCGTCAAGGATTGTAAATCTCGGCCTTATTCTCTGATAAATGAGAACGAGCAATTTTGCAAACATGGTCCGGTTAATGCCTGTCCTCATGTGCCACTCCGCTTTTCTGTAGCCGACAATGCAGCCGAACATATTTTTCCCTCCGAGGGTGAGGAGCATCTGGCTGTGCGTCTTGAGTTTGGGAAGGTTTATAATCACATCTGCATGGATGGCATCTTCGGCAATTTCAATTGCGTTAAAAGGTTCGCCGATATCGGTTTTCAGGGATTTGTCAAATGCCCCGCAGGCGACGTTGAGCCCGGCTAGTGCATTCCTTATGCCGCTATTCTTCATGATTTTCTCGAAGGATCCTATGGCAGGACTATCCGAAACCTGCGGGCAGGCGCCCTTTTGCAGAACATATTCCACAGCAGCTTTGACAATCATGGGATGTGTCAGTACAGCCTCCTCTGGTGAAGCCGGTGAGAGCAGGTTCGGTTTGATGAGGACACGATTACCCTTTCCTATCAGATCGCCTCCGATGGTGTCCATAATCTCAAAGAATGTCCGTTTGATCATGTTATAGTCGTAGGTGGATTTTTTCAGGATTACTTTAGTCATAGGTTTGATGGCTTTTTCATTCCTTTGTTTTTCATGTTGTATTCATCTCTTGACAAAAATAAGAATTTAAGTAAAAGCTCCATGCCATGAAAGAAGTGTTGAAAAACAAAAATCAGTTGTTGCAAATGCTCATGTCACAGATGAGAAACGATATAGTTGTTAACCAATTCATATATGAAGAATTTAAGCATTAATAGATATTCATCGGCACCTTTTTATTTAAAGATCGGTATTGCTGTAATCGTACTATTACTTCTTTCAAACTTCCTTTTATTATACCTCTTTATCAAAGAAAGAAATAACAATAAGAATCTCTTCGGACTTATCGACAGAACAACCAAGGACTTCAATCAAATCCATGAATCATTGAAGCAGAAAGATCTGCAAAAGGCCTTCCGGTATCTGACGGAGGCGCAAAAACAAGTGGTGGCTATGCTGCCGGCTGCGCCAGTGCCTGCTGAAAAAGCGGCAGCGGTGATAAAAGAACAGCAGCCCGCGCAGCCGACCCAGGCTACGACTGTCGCAAGTGCGGCTGCCTCTCTGCAGGATGCCCCCCATGCATTTGTCTTTGCCGATGCAGGCGAATACCTCCTCATCTGTGAGAAAGATACAAAAATTCTTTATGTTTTCCGCTTTGCAGACGGCAGGTTCTCCCTCATAAAACAGTACCCGTGTGTCATTGGGGCAAACAACCATGGGAAGACGAGGGAGGGCGACTTTGCAACACCTGAAGGGGTTTACTTCTTCTTAAGATTTACCCCAGGCAAAACACTCGCGGAAAACTATGGATATGGAGCCTTCGTCTTAAATTATCCTAATTTTCTGGATCGGAAAGAAAGAAAATACGGGGGGGGCATCTGGTTGCACGGCCATAGCGCAGGCAAAGTAGTCGGAGCGGATATACCGGATACAAAAGGCTGTATCGTTGTGAGCAATGATGCATTGAAAGAAATGAGCGGTTACCTGAAGTCAAACGGCACTCCTATTGCAATTGTGGGGAAGCTCCAGTTTACAAATCTCGAAAGTCAGAAGGAATTAGCAAAGGAACTGAGGAACTTCATAAATTCATGGAGACTCTCATGGGAGAGCATCAATACGAAAAAATATTTGAGCTTTTACTCCCCGGCATTTGTTAACAGCGAGGGGATGAACTTTAATGCCTTCAAAAATCATAAGGAAAAGACCAACAAGAGCAAGAAATTCATTAGGGTAAAAGTTGAAAATCTCGCAATCCTTATGCCGCCGGAATATGGCGGTAATGTTGCTGTGGCCAGATTTCAACAAAGATACAATTCCAACAATTTCAAAATCGACAGCAAGAAAATTTTTTACCTGAAAAAAGGGCAAGCCGGATGGCAAATCATAGGCGAATCTTCATATTAGTATGCATCACAATTGTCTGTCTTTTTATTGCAACCAATTCTCTTACAGTTAAGCAGAAGGTTTCATCCAAACCGCGAAAATCCTCTTTTCAGCTTCAGAGATTTTTCGGCGGCACCAATCAGGAAGTGTCCGTATATTTCATTTCCGGAGAAGAGAACGGCCCTACCCTGCTTATCATCGCCGGAATACATGGCGATGAATCCGGTGGTTATCTGACGGCAGAAAGATATGCGGGTATTAAAGTAAAAAAGGGGACATTGATTGTAGTACCGCGTCTGAATTTGCCTGCCATAGCAAAGGGAAAGCGGCAGGGTCTGAGCGGCGACATGAATCGCCTTTTTCACCTGCCTGAAGACACCCATTCCACTCCTGACACGAAAGTTGTGAACCTCGCCAAGTCTCTTATTAAACGCGCCGACTACGTCCTCAATCTCCATCAAGGTGAGGGTTTCTATTCCCCCAAGTGGATTTCCCACAAGAGAAATCCTTATAGATGGGGACAGTGCAATGTTATTGACACTCCCATCTTCGATCTGCCTAATGGAGATAAGCTTGAACTAGCGAGCTTTGCCAAGAAAATAGCATCCAGTTCAAATTCTAGAATTAAAGATAATAAATATCATTTTCAGGTCAACAACACCAATACGGCGAGCAATAAATCCGTTCACAAGGAACAGAGAAGATCACTCACTTACTACGCCCTTTACCAGCAGCACAAAACCTCTTTGGCGCTGGAATCAACGAAAAATTGCACAGTACCTCAGGCTGTCGGATTTTTAACAATCGCCATCAATTCAGTGATAGACGAGGTGGGAATTCAAGCAGAGAATCTCCCCTCCGCAGATCCTGTCACGATAAGGAAGGAGTTTGCTGACAAGAAAATTAAAACATAATATTTTTCCGCCCATCCTTGCCATTGCCCGGACGGACTATTAGGTTCGTGTGATCCATGCCTGGGAGGGCTTTTTGAAATTCTCGAGGGCTTCCTTTTATAATTGACATATCAACATCTTTATCCTATATTTGGATCCCATTAAGAAAACAAAAGAGCGTCAGGGAGTTAATCCGTCGTCTTCGCCCATGAGAATATCCCATCTGCTATTTGAGCCCATATCGCCAAAACGAATAATGATAAATCCGAAAAATTTGAACAAGGAGCGATAAAAGTAACCCTTCATGAAGAATAAACTGTCTTACGATGAGTTGATGCTTAAGCTCAAGGAACTCGAAAAGATAACCTCCGACAGTAGGCGGCTGGAAGAAGTTTATCGCTCTGTAGTAGAGTCTACGAGCGATTCCATATATATGGTTGACAAAGAATGCCGATATCTCTTCATAAACAATCAGCACTTGTCCAGGCTCGGCTTGCCTACTGAAGAGATCATAGGTAAACGCTACGGCGAGTTTCACTCTCCCGAGCAGGATACAGTATTCGCAGAAGCGGTTAACAAGGTATTTTCAACTGGCAAGTCGATCCAGCAAGAACACACGAGTCAGAGGGATAGGAGATATTTTCTCCGGACATTCAGCCCCGCAAAAGATCGCGGCCCCAATGGAGAGATAACATGCGTCGTCATCATTTCCACGGACATAACCGAACATAAGCTGGCTGAAGACTCGATAAGGGAGAGCGAACAAAAATATAGGACTATTATTGAAAACATTGAGGACGGCTATCACGAGCTTGATTTTTCCGGCAATATCATTTTTTTTAACGACTCCCTATTAAGAATGCTGGGATATTCCCGAGATGAATTTACTGGAATGAATTACCGCAATCTCACTGATGAGGAAACGGCCCGTCTGGTGTTACAGGTCTGCGACGAAGTTTACAGAACGGGAAAACCATCCGGCGGCATTGAGATAGAGGTAATGCAGAAAAATGGAACCATGAGGGTGGTGGAAATATCAGTATCACTGATCCTGGATGCAAAAGGTCACGAAGTAGGATTCCGGAATCTCATTCGCGACGTAACTGAACGCAAGAAGTCAGAAGAAACAATCAGAAGATTAGCTTATCATGACGCCCTTACAGGATTACCCAACCGTCTTTTGTTCACAGACCGTCTTAACATGGCGATCACCAGGGCCAAACGCAACAGGCAATACCTGGCCGTGATGATTCTCGATCTCGATTACTTCAAGGACATCAATGACACGCTGGGCCATCATATGGGAGATAGGCTGTTACAGGATGTGGGCTCTCGTCTGACAGGGCTCTTGCGAAAAGGTGACACCATTGCCCGCATGGGTGGTGATGAGTTTCTGGTTTTATTGCCGGAAATCAATAATGTGACAGTTACTACGATGATAGCGCAGAAAATCGTCGAATCCTTCCAGAGTCCTTTTGTAATTGATGACCGTAAACTTCATATTACGACAAGCATCGGAATTGCAATTTACCCGGACGTTTCTGATGACGTCGAGACCCTGATCAAGCATGCGGATATTGCAATGTATTGTGCTAAAGGATCGGGCCGGAATAACTATAAATTATTTACTCCGGAAATGATCGTTAAAGACTCATCGTAACTGTTAGTTATATTGCGATCATTCTGCAAAAAAACATCTTTCCCGCAGGAAGAAAAACTGTATAGTCAACTCGCAAAAGCAATGCCCTTTACACGGAAGGCCTGCTTTTTTAGGTTAATCTTTTACCGTAAACGATGCCAAAAATTAAGAAAATGAAGTCGCTTCGCAACAAAACAGATAAGGTCATACAACTTCCAGAACCTGCAGCTGATGGAGGAATGTCAGTGGAAGCAGCACTGGCAAAGCGTGAGTCAGTGCGTCATTTCACATCTAAACCTCTGAATCTTTCTCAAATTTCTCAGGTCCTATGGGCCGCACAGGGAATCACTCGCAATTGGGGGGGAAGGACTGCTCCTTCTGCCGGGGCGCTGTATCCTCTGGAATTGTATTTGGCTTTACTGGATGGCTTCTATCACTATATCCCCCACAACCATCAGTTAATGCATATTTCCGACGGAAATTTTATTGAAGATCTGGCAGCAGTCGCCCTGGGCCAGCAATGCATAAGGGAATCATCTGCTGTAGTTGTGATTGCCGCTGTTTATAAGAGAATAGAACAAAAATATGGACAGCGCGGTGAGCGCTACGCAAAAGTTGAAGCAGGGCATGCGGCGCAGAATATCCTTCTTCAGGCAGTATCTCAGGGAATTGGAGCCGTACCCGTCGGCGCTTTTCATGATGAGGATGTACGGAAGGTATTGAGTCTTCCTTCGGATCATGAACCGCTTTACCTGATCCCACTAGGACATGCCAGGAAATGAGAAAGTCCTCCGATGGAAATTCATTTTAGGGAGCGCCAGAAATGCCACTCAATGTAGATGCAATCGGTAAGAAGATAGGCCCTCTGACAAAAGATTATACATGGAAAGATGTAATTCTATATGCCTTAGGTATTGGAGCCGGATTCCATGAGCTTGACTACACGTACGAAAAAAGGCTTAAGGTCATTCCTACCTTTTCTATCGCCATGATATTCGATTTCTTCCGGGAGGTGGCGGCTACCTCCAATATCAATATTGCGGGCGTCCTCCACGTTGGGCAAGATATTATTTTTCACAACCCCATGCCGACTTCAGGAACCTTGACGACGGAAGGGATGATAACTAATTACTATGACAAAGGGACAAAAGGGGCTCTGGTCTTGGCCCAAAGCGAGACATCTCATTCCACCGGGGAAAAACTGTTCACCAGCATTATCACGCTGTTTGGCCGACTGGATGGAGGCTTCGGCGGTAAGAATGCACCGCATGATGCTCTAGATTTCCCGGACAGAGAGCCGGACTTCATCGTAGTGGCGACGCCGTCACCGGATCAGCCGCTCTTGTATAGACTCTCCGGTGACACATTTAGGCTTCACGTAGATGCTGAATTCGCAAGGATGGTCGGTTTCGAAAGGCCCATTATGCACGGACTCTGCACATACGGGTTTGCCTGTCGCGCCCTGATGACAAGCCTCACGCCAGGTAATCCGGGAAAGGTCCGACGCCTTGCCTGCCGCTTCTTGCAGGCCCTCTACCCCGGAGAGCCCATCAAGACATTGGTCTGGAAAACCAAAGAGGGAATGGCGGTATGGCGAACGATAAATGCCAACACGGGAGATGTTGTAATCGACAGGGGCGTATTTGAATATGGTGAAATCCCCTCGGCAGGAGAGGGGGCGCGGGAACAAGAGCATTTGAATCATTTAACGGGGGATAATCTCCCAACCTCCCGGACAAAGGAGGATAGGCCGGCCGTTGATGCCGAGATAGGAGAACTTTCAATGGTAAAAGCTATTTTTGAAAAAATGCCGAGTGTCTTCAACGCAGATGCAGCAAAAGGTGTAGATGCAACTTTCCAGTTTAACATATCGGGTGAAGGAGGAGGCAACTGGTACGCAGAGGTTAAAGGAGAGACCTGCAAGGTGGAAGCCGGTGTACATGCAAATCCCACATCCACCATCGGGATGGATGCGGCAGATTTTGTCGATATGATAAATGGAAAATTGTCGGCTATGCAGGCCTTCACATCAGGTAAGCTTAAAATCGGCGGAGATATTATGAAGTCACAGCTAATTACGAGACTGTTCAAATTTTGAAAGGATTAGCAACCGTCTGCGGATGATTAGTTCATCCCCCGGTAAGTTCATGACTGCCGATGATGCGTGAAAGTAATCTGCGATTCTTCGGCCGAGTCAGCCTGCATCTAAATGGCCTGATGTTAAAGATTTATCCAAGGCTTAGAGGTATCCTGCAGGTGAAAAAGTTGTCTATGGCAGTTGCCGAAGTATGTGAACACTGATATGTGGTAGGAAGTCGAAGCCTGATTGGCTGATGGATTACAACACAAACGCTAAATCCTGTGAGGTGAAAAAAGATGCCTGGTCCCGTTTCCAATTTGAAAATCCTCGATTTTACAACCCTTCTCCCTGGTCCTTACGCTACAATGATTCTGGCAGATATGGGAGCCGATGTCTTAAAGGTTGTTTCCGGGTCACGGCCTGATGTAGTTGCCTACATACCGCCCTTTGTTCCCGGCACCAAAATGTCCGCTGCCTTTGCCTACCTCGGAAGGGGCAAACGCTGCATGACTCTCAATTTGAAGGACAGCCGGGCCACAAAGATCGTACACCAGTTGGTTGCTGATTACGATATAGTCATTGAGCAGTTCCGCCCCGGTGTCATGGCAAAGTTCTCTCTGGACTACGATAGCCTCAAGAAAATAAACCCCTCTCTCATCTATTGTTCGTTGACCGGCTACGGCCAGACGGGACCCCTTCGTGACAGGGCCGGTCACGATATCAACTATCTGGCCCGTTCAGGTCTCATGTCCTATTCAGGGAAAAAAGAGACGGGTCCCATTCTCACGGGTATGCAGATCGCCGATGTCGCATCGGGCTCAAATAATGCAGTCATTGGGATTCTT
>PDVH01000082.1_pt1 | contig 25419 bp, 21 predicted proteins | sample 1369781 | NCBI WGS metagenome assembly PDVH01 (sample SAMN07795378, study PRJNA414565) | Alkali sediment metagenome, whole genome shotgun sequencing project. | isolation source: glacial lake sediment | place: Bosnia and Herzegovina: Donje Bare Lake | collected 2016-06
TGATGATGAGTCCTATTACTGTTGGATCTTTGGCTTGCCTCAAAAAGACAATTTCAAAGAAAGTGCCTAAAAGGATAGCAAATAAAAAGGTTAGACCGGCGGCCCAAGGAAAAGGAACATGGTAAGCGTCAAGAAGTGTAAAGGCCACAAACGTACTGACCATGGCCATTTCTCCCTGAGCGAAGTTAAGAACCTCGGAGCTTTTGTAGATAATCACCATGGCGAGAGCCAGCAGGGCATAGCAAGCTCCCACTGCCAAACCACTCACAATCAACTGACCAAACATCTCTTACTCCTAATGCGGATTTCGGATTGCGGATTGCGGAATTTTTTAACTCCGCATTCTACATTCCGCATTCCGAATTTTAAAACGGCCATGTCTTCCAGTAACGTTTGTTTCGAATCCAGAATCCAAATATTCCTAAAGGCTCAAAGAGAACAATCAAAATCATGATCAATCCATAAATAATGACATCCACATTAGAAATCCCCGCAATGCTCATATATTTCTGTGAAAAGGTGACCAATGCGGGTCCGATCGCTGGGAGGTCCTGAATGGCCTGGAGTTTAATGTCGAGAAAGGTCATGAGGGCAGCTCCGGCAATGGAGCCCATCACGGATCCCAGTCCTCCTACGACGACCATGGCCAGGAAGGTGATCGACATGATGAGATGAAAACTCTCGGGATTGATAAACCCGAGGATAAAGGCGTAGAGTCCCCCTGCAACTCCTGTATAAAAGGCACTCACCGCAAAAGCCAGGGTCTTGTAATAGGTGAGGTTGACTCCCATCGCCTCTGCAGCGATATCGCTATCCCGAATCGCGATGAAGGCCCGTCCCACCCTTGTCTTGATCAACTTCACTGCGCCGATCACCATCAGAACAGCGATGATCATGATTACGTAATAATAATGGATATCCATCATCGGAGTTCCAAAGAGGTAAAGTTTTGGGGCTTGAAGTCCCATCCTTCCCCCAAAAAATTCCATATGTTTGATAATCGTGGTGATCGTCATACCGAAACCAAGGGTAGCAATCGCAAGATAGGGGCCCTTCAAACGAAGGGCTGGAAGTCCCAGAATAAATCCAAAGGCGGATGAAACGAACCCTGCAATGGGAAGAGCAATCCAAAGAGGAAAACTCCAATTTAAGATGAGGATAACGGTTGTGAAGGCTCCGATGGCAAAGAATCCAGCATGGCCCATCGATATCTGGCCCGTATATCCGACAAGGATATTCAGGCCGATAGCCACGATCGCATGGATGGTGATAAGATTAACGATATAAAGAGACATTCCCAAAAGATGATATTTTGTGACGAGCCAGGGTAAGATTCCTAAAAAGATGAGAAATAAGATGGACCAAACGAGGATGGTGTTACTTTTGAAAAGTTCAATGTCTTCATAATAATTACGCTTTATATCCATGAACCTGATCGAATTTAAAATTCTTTGAAACTCAATATGATAGCGAGTAGCTATTATATTATTAAGGTATATATTGTCAACCTTTTTTTACAATATAAATTCATGAAAAACAATATAGCCATTTGAAAAATAACCTGTTATAAAAAACTAATATTCCAAACGCCATTTCCGGGTTCCCAGTGCTTAAAGTCCTCACTGCGATGTGGAATTTGGATTAGAGATAAAAACCATTGACAGTCTTTTGGGCTTTGGTAGAATGGAAAAAAATTTAATCCCCCCACACCCCCCCCTAATAAAGGGGGGCAACAGGGGGATTTAAGGAGAGACATCTTGGGAGTTTTAGATTTTTTTAAGGGGGGGAGGCAAGGTATGAGGGATGAACCCCAACCTCCGATCAGCAAAGAGACCAGATCTTATGATGAACTCATCGATGAGATCATGGAATGGAATATTGACCACACCGATATTTTAGACGTGTTGCGCAGTGAGATTGAAGAAGAGAGGCTTGCGGCCTGGTCCCGTGCCTTGGAGGTGGGGGTGAGGAAAGGACTCGCTTCTCCCTCCGGGAAGATGGAGGAAAGTCCCCTTTTTCCTGTTTTTCTTGATCTGTATAAATTTGTCATTAAGCTGAGGCCAAAGTTATTGATGAATCCAACGATGAATCGTGTGAAGAAGATGGAGAAGTCAGATTCTCTTTGTGTATGCATCATCTGTGGTATTCGGGCATTGCAAATGGAGAGCGGGACCAAAAGGTTATTAAATACCTTACACTGGATATTACTTGAAAGGTATTTGGGTAATTAGAGGGTTGACTTTTCAGGAAGGTCTTATAAAATAGATTCTGCATTGGGCGCTTAGTTCAGGGGGAGAACGCCTGCTTCACACGCAGGAAGTCACTGGTTCAAATCCAGTAGCGCCCACCATGATTTAGGAAGTGGAAGGTAGAGAGTAGAAGGTGGTTTAAATTTTTTACTACCTGCTACATTCCACCCCTACCTTCGAGAAAAAGAGATGTCTGGACATTCAAAGTGGAGCACGATTAAGCGAAAAAAAGGGGCAGCCGATGCCAAACGGGGAAAGCTCTTCACCAAGGTCATCAAGGAGATCATGGTGGCAGCGCGTTTCGGCGGAGGGGATATTAATTCCAATCCGAGACTCCGGACAGCTGTCCTCGCAGCTAAAGCAGAAAACATGCCGAAGGACAACATTGAACGGGCAATCAAGAAAGGAGCCGGGGAACTAGAAGGGGTCAACTATGAAGAATTGATTTATGAGGGTTATGGACCGGGTGGCGTCGCCATGATGTTGGAAGTGGTGACGGATAATAAAAATCGGACTGTGGCCGATGTGAGACATGTCTTTTCAAAACACAATGGAAGCCTTGGTGAGAACGGTTGCGTTTCCTGGATGTTTGAAAAAAAGGGATTGATTACCATTGAAAAGAGTGGGGCTGACGAAGATCGCTTGATTGAGGTGGCTTTGGACGCAGGGGCCCTCGATGTGAAAGATGCAGGAAAAGAATTTGAAGTGACGACCGATCAAGCAAGTTTCGAAGAGGTGAAGAAGGCCCTTGAGGAGGCTGGCTTCAAATACAACTATGCTGAGGTAACAATGGTTCCCCAAAGCACTGTTCGTTTGAGCGGAAAAGAGGCGGAGCAGATGTTGAAGTTAATGGAAGGGCTTGAAGATTCTGATGATGTCCAGAAGGTATACGGCAATTTCGATATTGCCGATGAGGAGATGGAACGGCTCAGTGCATAGACATTCCTATTTCAGTGAGATGATAAGCCACCCCCTTTTAAAGGAAAGAGACTGGGTGGCTTTTTCACATCTGGAGAAACTCTTTTGGTGAAGGCAATTGGAATCGATCCAGGTTTAGCCATGACGGGCTTCGGAGTGATAGAGACTCTTTCCCGGGGAGGAAAAGCTTGTGATTGGGGAGCCATTCGAACCGAGGCAAACTGTCCTACTCCCCTCCGTTTGAAAATCATCTATGATGAACTTAAAGGACTTCTCGAAAAATGGAAGCCCAGCCTCCTTGTTTTAGAGGAGGTCTTTGTCTTGAAACAATTTCCTAAGGCGGCTATTCGATTGGGAGAGGTGAGAGGGGTGATCTACCTGGCGGCTCAGGAGATGGACATTCCTGTGGTCGAAGTGAAACCGACAGAGGTGAAGAGTGCGTTGACCGGAAGCGGTCGGGCCGATAAGGAACAGATGAAGAAGGCGATTCGCCAAATTCTCAGGATCGAGAATCCTTTGAGCTCGAGCCATGCAGGCGATGCCCTTGCCCTTGCTTTGTGCGGTCTTTCTCGAAATGAAAATTTTCATTGGTGATAGTGATGGTGATGGGTGATAGTGATTTTTCACTAGCACCATCACTATTCCCTATCGCACATTAGAGAAGAAGATGATACGTTACATCGAAGGTAAATTGCTCAAGAAAGAAGAAGATAGGATAGTCGTTTTGGCTAATGGGGTAGGTTATGAGATCCTCCTCCCTGCTATTGTTCGACAGACCTTCAGCCCGAAGAGAGCAGGAGAGGATGGAGAGACTGTGAGACTTTATATTTATTACCATCAGACCGAACGGCAACCTAAACCTCTTCTCATCGGGTTCAACTTCGAACCGGAGAAGGAATTCTTTGAGAAATTCATTACCGTAGAAGATATCGGTCCGCCATCGGCGGTGAAGGCCTTGATGATGCCTATCCCACAGATTGCCAAGGCGATAGAGGAAAGGGATTCAAAAACCCTCGAAAGCCTAAAGGGAGTCGGGAAAAGGACAGCAGATAAGATCATCGCTACTCTTCAAGGAAAAGTTGGTAAATTTGCGCTAATGAGGGAGGATCAAATTCCAGTTGAAGTGGAGATCCTGGACTTTAAGAAACAGGTGGAAGAGGTTTTGGTGAAAGACCTTGGCCATAAATTAAGTGAGGCACAGCGTTTGGTCAAAGAGGCGATGCTGAGAAACCCAAATATCTCAACCCCTGAAGAATTGTTTGAAGAAGTGTATCGAGGTCAAAAGGATATAACGCCATAGGGCAAACTTATTAGTCATTGTGTAATTAAGTTATTCAATGACTAATGACACAATAATTCGTGATTTGGTGCTTGCACGGAGAGGGAAATGAAGAAATCCGAAGACGAGAAAAGACCTGATCCAAAGGTGGAAACCGAAGGGATCCAACCCGAGATTGAGGATTATCTCGATCTGAGGCCGCATAAGCTTTCCGAATATATTGGTCAAAAACAGGTGGTGGAAACCCTGGAGATTGCCATCCAGGCAGCCAAAAAACGTGGGGAGCCTCTTGACCATATTCTTTTTCATTCCCCACCAGGATTGGGAAAAACCACCCTTGCCCATATCATCGCCACAGAATTGGGGGTTCGCATTGTTACCTCCTCCGGGCCTGCTATCGAAAAAGGAGGCGACCTGATCAGCATCCTCACCCATCTGGAAAGAGGGGACGTCCTGTTTATCGATGAGGTGCACAGACTTCCGAAGGTGGTGGAAGAATTCCTCTACCCAGCCATGGAAGATTTTTGCATTGATTTTATTTTTGATAAGGGAGCTCATGCGAGAAGCCATCGATATCGGCTGGAACGTTTCACCTTTGTAGGTGCCACCACTCGGGCCGGGCTCCTTTCCGCACCTCTTCGGGAGAGATTTGGGATATTGAGGAACCTCGATTTCTATTCTGTGGAAGAACTCTGCCAGGTGGTCAGGCGCTCTGCCGCTCTCTTAAGAGTTCCCATTGATGAAGGGGGGACAGAGGAAATCGCCAAACGGTCAAGAGGGACACCAAGAATTTCCAATCGGCTTCTCAAAAGGGTGAGGGATTTTGCCGAGATCCGTGGACAGGGAAGGATCGACAAAGCCATCGCCGATGAGGCACTGCGTTTGGAAGGAGTGGATGAAATCGGTTTGACAAGTCTTGACAGAAGATTTCTGGAGACCATCATCCGGTATTACAGAGGAGGGCCAGTGGGTCTGGAGGCGATTGCAGCCACCCTGCAGGAAGAATCGGATACGCTGGTCGATATGATTGAACCCTTTCTTCTGAAGATCGGCTTTGTCGCAAGGATGCAGAACGGGAGGAAGGCCACAGAATTGGCCTACCACCATTTCGGGCTCCCCTATTCAGAATCAGGGAGACAACTCTCCCTTCCCACTCGAAAAAAGCATTAGCCCCTTTTTAGTTGAAAGATCAGAAGAACAAGATTAACCCCGGATTTCTTTATTGATCTCAATTTTGGCTTTGGCCTTTAATTGCTCAAGCCAATTCTGAAATGCTTCTTCCTGCTTCTGGTAGCTCAGTCGTTTTTCAAGATTTTTCTTCACGGATTGGAATTTATTCTGATCCGCAGGTTCATAGCCAGATAACCTCACCGCAAAATACCCATCCTTTGTCCGAAGGACTTCTTTAGGAACAGGATTTTTTTCTGTCAGCGAGGCGAGTATTCCCATAAACTCCCTGGCAGGACCAATTTTAGGAACCACCCCAGCGGTCCGGGTGAAAAAACCAGTCTCTTCTAATGGATAACTTTTCTCTCTTGCAACCTCTCTCATGTTTTTGCCCGTGCGAATCTGATTGAGAAGGTCTTCAGCCACTTGACGAGCTTTCTCCTCTGCCTTTGTTCCGATGACCTTTCGAGTCACCTCTTCTTTTACCTCATCCAGAGGTGGGATCCGGGAGTCTTTCTTATTCACTAACTTCAAGATATAGAAATTGGGTGGGATACTAACCACAGGAGAAATCTCTCCCAGCTTCAAAGAGAAAGCACTGGAATAGAAGAGAGGATTCTTGCCAATATCCGGGATTTCATCGCCTTCCTTAACAAGGCCTGTACTTTTAATCAGAGCATCCTTTTCTCTTGAATATCCTTCTAAATCGCGGCTCCGGAAAAGGGAGTAGAAAGCGTCGTCCGCTTTTCGAGAAGCTTCTGCTTTTGCCTTCTCCTTCTTTAAGGCCTGAAGGATCTGGTCCTTCACTTCCTCGAAGGATTTTTGTTTTTCCTCCTTGACCTCCTCTATTTTTAAAATATGTAACCCATCTCTTGCTGCCAACACTCCAGTCAGGTCACCCGACTTCATTGAAAAGAGAATTGATTCAATTTGTTCACCCAACATTCCTCTTTGAATCCATCCCAGGTCGCCGCCTTTAGAAGCATTTTCCGCTTCAGAATACTGCTTTGCCAATGAACCAAAATCCTTTGTCTTTTTTGCTTTCTCAAAAATCTCTTCGGTTTTCTTCTTTTTCGCCTCCAATTGATCAGGTGTGTCTTGTTGCCCCGCTTTGATCAGAATGTCCCTCACCCTCACCTGTTTGGGGATCTTAAAAGTATCTTTTTTTGAATCATAATATCGTTTGATTTCATCTGGGGAAACCTGGACTTTTTTTTCAAATTCAGAAGGACGGAAGAGGAGGTACTGAATCTGAACAAAAGTGGGAATTCTGAAATCCTCTTGATGTTTCTGGTAGTAATCCTTTATTTCGATCTCATTTGCATTGACCTGAACCTTGAGTGAGTCAGGAACGACCTTCAGGAAGGAAAGGTTGATCCGTTCATTCTCATAGAGATAGGTCTCCAATGATTCTTCATCTGAAACCTTTCCACTGTTCATTTTAATCACACTGACTGCCTTTGAGAGTAGAAGATCTTCCCGTTGACTCTGCTCAAACTGTTCCGGGGTCATTCGGCTTAAACGAAGAAACCTTTCGTAGCTCCTTCTGTCAAACTGGCCATTCACCTGAAAAGCTGGGGCGGATTCAATGGCCTCCCTCAATTCTTCATCAGGAATGGAAAGTTTCATTCTTTTTGCCTCTTGAAGGATGAGAATCTTGGCGATGAGGTTGTCTAAGATCTTGTCTTTTAGATGAAGTTCTTCAATCATCTTCTCCGAGAAGGATGGGCCCAATGCCTCTCGATACTGCTTGACCGCATCCTGAAAGGCATCATAATATTCCCTCTCTCCAATGGTCACTCCATTCACTTTAGCCGCATAAGTTACTTTTTTCTCCCGGAAGAAGGAATACCCTCCCCAAGAGATGAAAGTCACGGCCACCAATATCAGGATACCCTTGAGCATCCATGAACTTGCATGTTCCCTCAATATTCTCAACATAAATTTTCTCTCCTCCGAAACCCAATATTAATCAATCCCCTTTAAAAAGACAAGGGCTTTCAATGGCAATCTTTGGAAAAGAATTCTCTTGATTCTTTATGATTTTTGGGTAAAGAATGCATCATGGAGAAACAATCAAGAGGCGAATATCACTTTTAGAGGGGAGGGAAGACGATGTATGATTTTCTTTTAAAAGAGGAAGAGAAGAAGTTGCAGGAAGAGGTCAGAAGGTTCGTCAGGGAAAAGGTGCCCAGTTCACTGATTCGAGCTATGGATGCCGATCAGGTGAAGTATCCGAAGGAGTATGTAGAAAGTCTGGCAGCACAGAATCTCCTCGGACTTCGCTTCTCCAAAGAATGGGGAGGCAGGGGAATGAAGTGGACAGGGGAGGTGGCGGCCATCGAGGAAATTGGCGTCCTCGGGTCTGGAATGACCTGCCTCTATTCCTTGGTGAGCATCTGTGGCGAGGCCATCCATCATTTTGGCACTCCAGAGCAGAAGGCAAAATATTTGAAACCCACCCTTGAAGGAAAGCTCTGCTGTGCAGAAGCCCTCACCGAACCCCGGGGAGGGTCCGACTTTTTCGGCGCAACCACCATCGCCAAGAAAGATGGGGACCATTATCTCCTCAATGGCCAGAAACGTTTCGTAGTGGGAGCCGAAGGAGCGGATTATTTTTTGGTCTACGCAAAGACAGCGCCAGAAGCAGCACCTCACAAATCCATTTCCTGTTTCATCGTCGAAAGGGATATGGGTGTGGAGGTTAAGCATGTCTACGGGCTCCTGGGTTCACGGGGAGGAGGGACAGGCCGTCTCTACTTTCGCGATACCAAGGTGCCGGCAAAAAATCTTGTGGGTCCGTTAAATGGTGGTTTCCTGGTATTCAACCAGATGATGATTCCTGAACGATTGACCACTGCAGCCGGAGCACTCGGCATGGCCCGGTGCTGTCTAGAGATTGCTACACGATATAGTGACCGGAGAAAGGCTTTTGGAGAGACCATCCGGAAATTCGAAGCAGTCAGTTTTAAGGTGGCCGATTCCATTGCAAAACTCGATGCTGCTCGGAGTCTTGTCTATGTTACGGCAAGGCATGTGGACGAAGGCTTGGATTCGAGACGGATGGTCTCCGAGGCTAAGAAGACCTCGACAGAGATGCTCTGGGAGGTTGTCAACAATTCGATGCAGGTGATGGGCGGGATCGGATATACGAATGTCTATCCGATCGAACGTTTCTTCCGTGACGCCAGATTACAGATGATCTGGACCGGGACGAATGAGATTATGAATCTTCTCATCCAGCATGAATTCTATAGAGAGACACTCAAAAGAGAGAGTGATGCGAGAGATGTAGAAAAGGATGCGAATGACCTCGAGGGAGAAGAAGAGAAGGTTTATGAATAGCAAAAACCCTGTTGTTGTCGTTCTGAGCGAAACGAAGAATCTGGCATGAAGTGTCATCCTGAGCGCAGTGAAGGATCTAATCAGTTCCTTCGCGGAGTCCGCCCGGAGCGAGATTCTTCAGTCGTCCTGCAAAAACAGGACTCCTTCAGAATGACAAAAGGCGAAGGGCTCAGGACAAGCTTCGGCTGGCGCCTCAGAATGACATTACGAAATAGCCCCGCGAGGAAAAGGGAAGGCTGAGGGCGCAACGTCTCTCATATTAATATGGCGATGGACGACCGGATTTGCATCACTGGGATTGGAGTTGTCTCTCCGATTGGAATCGGGAAGGAGGAATTCCTTTCCTCCCTGAAGAGCGGGCGATCTGGCATTGATGAAATTAAAGAATTCGATACACATTTCTCCCGTTCGAAAAAGGGAGGAATGGTTCGTTCTTTCCATCCTAAAGATTTCATCCCTGCGAGTAAAATCCGGCGTCTTGATCGGGCAAGTCAGTTTGCGATTGCGGCGTCAAAATTAGCTTTAGCCGATGCCAAGTTTTCCGTTACTCAAGAGAATAGCTCGAGGGTTGGGGTTGTCCTTGGCTCTGGTTTCTGTGGCCTCTCAAGTGCAGAGGAATTTCACCGGGGCCAGGTTCTGAAAGGATTTCTGGACTTAAACCCGATGCTTTTTCCCAACACCGTCCCCAATGCCCCTTCCAGCTATGTCTCCATTGAACTTGGAATTCAGGGGGTCAATTCCACATTGGTTCAATCCTTCTGCACAGCGGAGGCAGCCATTCTTTTTGCCTGTGATCAACTTCGGAAAGGGAAGGCAGACCTCATCGTCACAGGTGGAGTAGATGAACTGAGCGAGTTTCTGTTTCGTGGGTTTTCAGAACTTCAATCCTTAGCCACAAATCAGGGGCATGGGGAGAAGTCCTGTCCTTATGATAAAATAAGAAATGGACTGGTATTAGGCGAAGGCGCTGGATTATTGTTGATTGAAAATGAAGAGCATGCACGATCAAGAGGGGTGAGGATTTACGGTTATATTTTAGGTTATAGTTTAGAGGGGAAGTCCTCTAAGGGTGACGGGTCAGAGGATTTGGATCGTTCTATTAAAAGGGCACTCAGAGGGAGGGGGGATACCACTATCGATTATCTCAGCGGGGCCGGAAATTCTTCTAAAGTATTAGACGTCCTGGAAGCCAAAGGGGTTAAGAAGACTTTTCCAACCCAATATTTTCAGATTCCTGTCAGTTCAATCAAATCCATGATGGGGGAAGCCATCGCATCCGGTGGGACAAGAATGGTGGCTAATGTGCTCTCCATGGAAAATGGCTTTATTCCACCGACCATCAATTATCTGAATCCAGATCCAGACTGTGATCTCCATTATGTCGTCAATCAAAGATTGGATCGAGAAATTCGAACGGTCCTGCATTTGGGGATTTCACCAGAAAATTGCTTTTCGTCTATTCTGGTAGGTGTTGAATGGAATGGATAGCCATCTATTGGAAATTAATTCTCCTCTTCACCCTCATTCACTTCACCCTGGGTCGATCTTTCTCTGTGCTTTTTGCCATCTTCAACCAAATGCCAATCTTCCTCTACTTTCCTCTGGCCTTGGCTTATGACTATGTTCAAATCCCAGTCTACGGCCTGATCTTGGAACATTCAAGTATAAGTTTCTTCCCTATACGATGGTTGAAGAAAAAAACCGACACTTTTTTGGCCCAGTTAGAAAAGAGACCAATTTTAAGGAAGGTGATGTCTTTGGGGAATGTGGGATTGATCCTGCTTTCTGCCCTCCCCATTCGAGGTTTTGGGATCCTTTCCGCGAGCATCGTCAGTTTCTTTCTAAAAAAAGGGAGGATGGAAGGGACCATTCTCCTGATGACCGGTTCCTTCATAGGTATTTTCATCATCATGGGTATTGCAAAAGGGATCTTTAAGATTATTTCTTTCTTCTAAGCAAGTTCAAATTTCAAAATCCCTGCCTGCGGTAGGCGGGCAAATGTCAAATGAATGTCAAAGTTCAAATCAAAATTTTTAACATTTGAGCTTTGGATTTGATTTGACATTTGAACTTTGGCATTTGACATTAGTGATTGATATGGTGGACAAAGACGAAATTCTGAGAAACCTACCTCATGTTTTTCCTTTTCGAATGATTGATCGGATCATCGAAATCGAAAAAGGAAAGAAGGCGATTACCCTTAAAAATGTAAGCGTTGATGAACCTCATTTTCCGGGTCATTTCCAAAATGACCCGGTCATGCCAGGAATATTGATTCTTGAAGCGATGGCGCAAACCGGAGGGCTGGCCTTTCAATCATCCTTTGAAAAAGAAGAGGAAGGGATTCCGGTATTGGCAAGGATTGAAGAATTTCGATTGAAAAGAAGAGTGATACCAGGAGATCAACTCATCATCGAGGCAGAAGTGTTACATATCTTCTCTAACCTGGCCAAGGTCAAAGTTCAGGCCAAGGTAGGAGGAGAGATCGTGGCTGAAGGGATACTTGTTTTAGCCAGAGGATCTTTGGATTTTCAATTTTAGATTGCCGATTTTCGATTATAAATATAACTAAATCGAAAATCTAAAATCGCAAATCGTAAATGTCCATGAGGGAACGAATTCCAGAGTCCGGTGTCATTGAAGATAGGGAGTTGGCAGAGTATTACAACCTCATGGCCAAACGATATATGAGGTTCCCTTGCCAGAGGGTTCTCAAACGGGTGTTGGCCAAGGGGATTGAGAAGGGAAGGGCGATGGATGTTGGAACAGGCCCTGGAATTTTCCCTATCTTTATATCAAAAGCCATTCCGGGGATTCGATTTAAAGGAATTGATCTCTCTCCTGTCATGGTTGATCTTGCTAGAAGGAATGCCATTGAAGAAGGAATAAACAATAGGATTGAGTTTGAAGTTAGCTCGGCCTACTCCCTCCCAGTCGAAGATCATTCCTTAGATCTTGTTCTCTGCATCAACACCATCCACCACTTAGACCGCCCTCTTGACTTCTTCAACGAGGTAGCCCGATCCTTGAAGGAAGAAGGGGCGTTTGTTATAGTTGATTTTCATCGGGATGCTTCTTTGGTGTTCATCGGAATTTTTAATCTTCTTTGGAAAGTCTTTTTCGGAAAACATCCTAAAGCGAAAAGAGGTTTCTTAGAATCCATTCAGTCTTCCTACACCTTAGGAGAATGTCGAAACTTTTTGGAACGATCAAGTTTGAAGCATTGGAAACTTTATACACAGACAGTAGAGATGTGGATCGAGTCAATAAGACATTGAGGATGGGAATGGATTTTGAAATGGAGGAAGTCAACTGTCCCATCTGCGAAGGATCAAGAGGAGAGCCTCTCCACCCGGAGGGTTTCTTCCAAATGGTCCGGTGTCTCTCATGTCAGTTTGTCTTTCTCAACCCAAGACCCACAAGTGATTCCCTATTTCGTTTCTATCAAAAGTATCTCCCGGAAGAAGAATCATCGGTTGAATTATGGGAGAAGATGATGAAGGCAGTCTTTCGTCGGGCGGCAAATCTGCTCCAGCAGTATAGAAGAGATGGACGGCTCCTGGATGTAGGGACGGGTTTTGGATTTTTTCTGGCTGAAATGAAGAAGAGGGGATGGGACACTACGGGTGTTGAAATCTCCAAAAAAGCGATGGATTATGCAAAGGATATTTTAGGGCTAACCATCCATCCAGGCCCTTTGGAAAAAGTGAGCTTTCCTGATAATCATTTCGATGCCGTCACAGGTTTTTATGTGATCGAACACCTTCCAAACCCGATCGTCTTTCTTAAAGAGTGCTACCGCATTCTCAAACCGGGAGGGCTCCTCCTGTTGAGATATCCTCATACCACACCCATCAAGAACCTTCTCGGTTTTTTTGGCATTAAGAATCGCTTATACGATCTGCCTGCTCATCTCTCCGATTTCTCGCCGAAGATGATTCAGCGATGCTTAGAAGGAATTGGGTTTGGAAAATGCCGACACCAGATCGGCGGGTACACACTTCCTAGTGATCCGGGAAAGCGAACAGCCTCCATTCTTTTTGGAAGTTTTTCGGAAGCGCTTTTCTATCTCAGCCTGGGAAAATTCCTCCTGCCCGGAGTGAGTAAAAACATATTGGCATTCAAGAAAAAATAGGGTGAGTACGTGACTTTAAAAGTAAAGATATTGGACGTCAAATGAAGAAGCGGGTTGTGATCACAGGTCTGGGGGTGGTCAGCGCTGTGGGGAATAACCTCCCAGAGTTTTGGAACTCCCTTGTCGAGGGAAGAGATGGAACAAAAGAGATTACTGCCTTCGATGCCTCTGCCTACCGAACCAGGATTGCCGCAGAGGTTTCCCATCTGAACCCTGAAGAACATTTTTCAAAAAAGGAGATTCGGCGCCTCTCCCGATGTGACCAATTCGGCTTGATCGCATTTAGAGAAGCCTGGGAAGCTGCTCGTCTTGATCAAGATTCATGTGATCAGGAAAGGGTAGGGGTCGTATTGGGAGCAGGCTCCGGCGGCATTCTCTCGGTCGAAAAATATTTTAGAGATTTTTATCAGGGGAAAAAGAGATCTTCCCCTTCGCTTCTCATCTCTTACTCCCTCGCCACGACCACAGACCTTATTGCCATTGAATCAGGGCTGAAAGGACCCCGAACGACCACCGCAACGGTCTGCTCTTCAAGCTCTGCCTCCATCGGTGTGGCCTATGAAATGATTCAAATGGATTTGGCTGATGTGATGGTGACCGGGGGAAGTGATTCTCTCTGCGAGGTTTCCTACAGTGGATTCAGCAGCCTAAAGTTAGTTGATCCTGAAAGTTGTAAACCCTTCGACAAACGGAGACAGGGGTTGGTCATCGGTGAAGGAGCGGGCATCCTTATCCTCGAGGAACTAGAACATGCTCTGAAAAGAAAAGCTCCGATCCACGCGGAGTTTTTAGGATTTGGGATCTGCGCCGATGCCTATCATCTCACCGCACCAGAACCCAATGGAGAGGGTGTGGAAAGAGTGATACGAATTGCCTTAGCCCATGCCGGAGTCTCTCCAGAAGAGGTCGATACCATCAATGCCCATGGTACGGCTACTCCTTTTAATGACATTGCTGAGACAAGAGGGATGAAGCGGGTTTTTGGAGAAAGGGCAAAGGAGATTCCCATCAGCGGAATCAAATCTATGGTGGGACACTGCCTTGGCTCTGCAGGCGGGATCGAAGCTGTGGCAACCGTGATGACCCTGGAGACAGGGATCATTCCTCCAACGATTCATTACGAAGTACCGGATCCCCTTTGCGATCTGAATTATACGCCGAATCAATCTCTCCGAAAGGATGTTCGAATTGCTCTCTCAAATTCTTTTGCCTTCGGAGGAAATAATGTGTGTCTGGTATTTAAGAAATTTAGTTCGGNGTAATGAGTTNGGAGTCGGTCATTTAATAATTAGGGGTTAAGGATTAATAGGAAAATGGAAGTGNATAATAAAGCTTTTAAAAATACTCCGAACTCCAAACTCCAAACTCCGAATTCAACGAAGGACCATCGCGTTGTCATCACAGGTTTGGGAATCGTTTCCTCTATTGGCATCGGTAAAGAGGCATTCTGGGAGAATTGTCTTCAAGGAATCTCTGGAATTAAACCGATTCAAGGATTTGATGTGAGTTCCTACCGTTCTCGATCGGGAGCCCAACTGCCAGAGATCGATTTCAAAGCCTTTATCAAACCTGCCAATCTCAGAAGGATGGATCGAATTGGGAAAATCGTTGTCTCCGCTGTCCGATTAGCCATAGACGATTCAGGCCTCAACCTGAAGGAAGAGGATTCCAGTCGAATAGGGATTTCAATTGGTACAGGTCTGGGGAGTTCAGATACTGTAGACCAGTTCTTCCGGTCTCTTTTAAAAGAGGGGCCCATCGGAGCTGCACCCCTGCTTTTTCAAACGGCTGTACCCAATGCCATCACGAGCCACTGTGCCATCGAATATGGAATCAAGGGAGTGAATATTACTTTTTCCCATAAAGAATCCTCCACAGAGATGGCCATGACTTTTGCTTATCATCTACTGAAAGAAGGAAGGGCAGATGTCATCTTCGCAGGAGGTGGCGATGAGTTGAGCGAGCCTCTCTATCATGTCTATTCAATGCTAGGGGCTTTATCTCCAGGAAGAGGAAAGGGAACAGAAGGGATGAGGCCTTTTGACCAGGATCGGAATGGGATTGTGCTGGGAGAAGGAAGTGGAATCCTTGTGTTAGAGACATTGGAGCATGCGAAGAATAGGGGAGCGAAAATCTTCGCTGAGATGGCTGGTGTGGGGCTTTCAGGAAGCACAGACGGACTTCTCCGATATGATCTCAAAGGAGATTCGATTGCCAAGGCGATGTCTTTGGCGGCCGAGGAACTCCAGACAGTGGATTATATTTCAGCAGCCGCCAATTCCACTCCTGATCTGGATCGGGCAGAGGGCCTTGCCATCAAAAAGGTTTTTAAAGAGAGAGCAAAGGAGATTTCCGTGAGCAGCCTCAAATCAATGCTCGGGGAGTTTGATGGTTCAGGAGGAATCAGGGCTTGTGGATTGTCATTGAGTCTTTATCATGGGGTGATTCCTCCCACGATTGGAACAAAGCATCTCGATCCTCAATGTGATTTGAATGTGGTCCTTGGTCAATCGAAAAAAAAGGAGATACGATCTGCACTCCTCAATGGATTTTCCAACGGTGGTTCAAATATTTCTTTGTGGTTTAAGGGCTATGAACCCATGGGTTCGTGAATTTACTTTAAAAAATATAAACCTATTCTCAAATTACAAATTAGTATAGGGTCATCCCTCTACAATTTCCCTTCTTTATTTCTTCAATCAGCTCATCGATCGTGTGTACGGAATTTTTAAACTCGGTGAAAGCCCTGCCCACCTGCTCCTTACTATGGCAATCGCTTCCTCCGATTGAAGGAAGATTTCTAATAGAGGCTATATGGGCCGACTTGCGATTTTTTTCTTCACCATCCAGGCCGTTATGGGTCTCGATGGCGTCAATGCCGTCAATCGTGAATACATTTTCGCCAAAAGAATCCCAACCTCTGAAGGGATGAGAGGGCACACAAATCCCTCCATGACTATGGATCTTTTCTAATACACGGAAGAGATCTAAATAATTGTGGCTGTACCACGGATCCCAGGAGTCTTCCTTTAAACCATATGCCAACAGATGCCCATGACTTGTATAGAGTTCAACACCTCGGAAGACATAGAAACCTTCAGGTACCTTTATTCTTTCGATCACCCACATGTCTAAAAGAGAAGAATGTTCAGTAATACAGACTCCATCCAGATTCATTCTGATCGCCTGTTCTACTAATTCCTCAGGTTCAAGGTAGTTATCGCCTGAATATTTGGTGTGGCAATGTAAATCAATCTTCATCAGTTCATTTCTGTCTCTGGGCTCAAAGGATATACTTCATCCCTGCAACTGTATTACCCAGTATCTCAGAGACCCGTAGGGTCTGAAGGCCCGTGATGCGCTATGCGCTGCTTGTCCCCTCTCCGGATGCCTTTGGCCCAAAGCCTGAAGCGGTCCAGGTAGAGGTACATGACCGGTGTCGTATAGAGGGTGAGCATCTGGCTGAAAATGAGGCCACCAACGATGGAGATGCCAAGTGGCCGACGAAACTCAGAACCCACCCCTCTGCCCAAAGCTAGAGGAAGCGCTCCGAGCAGTGCTGCCATCGTCGTCATCATGATCGGCCGGAACCGCAAAAGACAGGCCTCGTAGATCGCGTCAACAGGGCTCTTGCCTTCCTTGCGCTCAGCCTCCAGTGCAAAATCGACCATCAGGATACCGTTCTTCTTCACGAGTCCGATCAGCAGAATGATGCCAATCACGGCAATGACGGTGAGCTCTATGCGAAAGAGCAAGAGGGCAAGCACTGCTCCCACACCAGCCGAGGGGAGTGTTGATAGGATCGTGATCGGATGGATGTAGCTCTCATAGAGAACCCCGAGCACAATGTAGACCGCCACAAGGGCTGCCAGGATTAAAAGCGGCTCGTCAGCAAGCGAGGCCTGGAAGGCCTGGGCTGTTCCCCGAAAGTTGCCCAGGATACTTGCAGGAAACCCGATGCGCTGCTTTTCTGTTTCGATCGCTTTTACTGCATCCCCCAGAGATATCCCCGAAGCCAAATTGAAGGAGATCGTCACCGAGGGAAATTGGCCCTGATGGTTAACTGCGAGTGACGTCGATGTTCGTTCGAAACGAGCAAATGCGCTAAGCGGAACCATGGTTCCGGTAGGAGAATTTACGTAAATGTCCCGTAGCGTTTCAGGGCGTTGCCAGAAGCTCGGCTCGACCTCCATAACCACGTGGTACTGGTTTAAGAGCGTGTAGGTGATCGACACCTGGCGCTGGCCGAAGGCGTCGTAGAGGGTGTCATCGATCAGCTGCGGTGTGATACCCAGCCGGGAGGCAGTGTTGCGGTCGATCACTACAGAGGTTTGGAGTCCCTTATTCTGTTGATCGCTGCTCACGTCGACGAGTTCGGGCATAGTGCGCATTCGTTGGAGCATACGCGGAGCCCATGCGTTGAGCTCCGTTAAATTCTCTCCTTGAAGTGTGTATTGGTACAATGCGGCACCTAACCTTCCTCCGATGCGCAATTCCTGAACTGCCTGAAAATATGTCGGGGCGCCAGGTACCTGGGCGAGCTTCCTGCGAAGCCGCGCGATCACCTGTCCTGCATTGGCTTTCCGTTCATTAAATGGTTTTAGAGCAATAAACATTCGTGCCGTGTTCGTACCTGTGCCGCCTCCGGTAAAAGCCGACACAGAGTCCACGTCAGGATCGCTACTAATAATGTCTACCACTTCCGTTAACTTTTTCCTCATGGCCTGAAACGAGATATCCTGCTCCGCCTGAATCGTACCACCGAGGCGGCCTGTGTCTTGTTCCGGGAAGAAGCCTTTCGGAATGATAAAGAAGAGGCCGACATTGACGCCGATTGTAATCAGTATCAAAGCGAACATAAAACGGGAGTGGCGCAGTGCCCAGCGAAGAGTCACATCGTAACGACGACGCATCCCGTTGAAAATCCGCTCGCTCGCTCTGTAGAGGGCTCCATGGGCTCTCTCAGTCTTTAGAAGCTTTGCGCACATCATCGGGGTTGTTGTCAACGACATCGCAAGCGAGATGGCTACTGCCACCGAGAGCGTCACGGCAAACTCGCGAAACAGACGGCCTACCATTCCGGTCATCAAGAGGATGGGGAGGAAAACAGCAACCAGAGACGTGCTCATAGAGAGAACGGTGAAGGCGATCTCCCGCGACCCTATCAATGCGGCCTCTTTGGGGGAAACCCCTTTTTCCATATACCGGGTAATGTTCTCAAGGACGACAATGGCATCGTCAACGACAAAGCCTGTTGCAATGGTCAGGGCCATCAGGGATAGGTTATTCAGGCTGTAGCCAAAGAGGTACATCACGCCGAAGGTGCCGACGAGAGAGCCCCCGACTGCCACGGCGGGGATAACGGTGGAGCGGACATTTCTCAAAAAAACGAAGACCACCAGAATGACGAGGCATGCCGAGATGACGAGAGTCAGCTCAACATCATGCAGGGAACCGCGAATTGGGGGTGTCCGGTCCAGTGTGACCGAAAGCTTAACGCCTCCAGGCATGACTGCCTCCAACTGCGGGAGCAGACTGCGGACCCGGTCAACCGTTTCAATGATGTTTGCCCCTGGCTCACGGTAAACGATGACCATCACCGCCGGCCTCCCGTTAACCAGCCCAGCGACGCGTAGATCCTCCACCGAATCTTGTACGTTGGCAATATCTGGCAGCTGCACCGCTGCCCCCGCCCTGTAAGTGATGATAACAGGCAGATATTGCTGGGCGGTGCGGAGCTGGTCATTGGTCTGAATCTCCCATGTTCTTGTCTCGTCGGCCAACTGTCCTTTCGGACGGTTTATGTTCGTGTTGCTCAGGACACCTCGTACGTCCTCGAGGCTAATCCCGTATTTATTCAATGCCGTGGGGTTAAGGTCTATCCGGACCGCGGGAAGAGAACTGCCGCCCACGAACACCTGGCCGACCCCCTCTACCTGCGATAATTTTTGTTGAAGGATGGTCGAGGCTGCATCATACATCTGCGCCGTACCCACTGAGTCGGATGTAAGGGCGATGATGAGAACAGGTGCCTCTGCCGGGTTGACTTTCCGGTAGTTTGGGTTGCTCGGAAGAGCCGGCGGCAAGTAACCTCTCGCTGCATTGATCGCTGCCTGGACATCCCGTGCCGCTCCGTCGATGTTGCGATCTAAATCAAATTGCAGCACGATGTTTGTTGAACCGCGGGAGCTGGTTGATGTCATTTCAGTCACGCCTGCGATCAACCCGAACTGGCGTTCAAGGGGCGCTGCGACCGATGTCGCCATGGTCTCTGGGTCTGCTCCGGGCAGACTTGCCGATACCTGGATCGTCGGGAAGTCAACGCGTGGCAGAGGCGACACAGGAAGCAAACGAAAAGAAATCGCCCCGGCAAGCGCCAATGCGATCGTCAGGAGAGTTGTCCCAACAGGCCTGTTGATGAAGGTCGCCGAGATGTTCATGACAAACTCGTGCTGTTTTTGACTGCGTTCGTATTTCCAGAACGACCGCGCCGGAAACGTCGCGCCAGCCGATCAAACGCAAGATAGATGACAGGCGTCGTGTAGAGGGTGAGCATCTGGCTGATAATGAGGCCACCCACGATGGAGATGCCGAGGGGATGGCGAAGCTCTGATCCCACCCCTCCGCCGATGGCAAGTGGGAGCGCTCCAAGAAGTGCTGCCATCGTCGTCATCATGATCGGCCGGAATCGCAGGAGACTCGCCTGATAGATTGCGTCAACAGGACTTTTCCCCTCCTTGCGCTCAGCGTCCAGGGCGAAATCGACGATCATGATGCCGTTCTTCTTAACGATGCCGATTAAAAGAATGATGCCAATCACGGCAATGACGGAGAGTTCTGTGCGGAAGAGCAAGAGGGCGAGCACCGCTCCCACACCAGCCGAGGGGAGCGTGGACAGGATGGTGATCGGATGGATGTAGCTCTCATAGAGGACCCCAAGCACGATGTAGACTGTCACGAGAGCCGCCAGGATTAAGAGTGGTTCATTCGTCAGCGATGCCTGGAAGGCCTGGGCTGTGCCTTGGAAGCCACCTTGAATACTTGGGGGCAGGCCTATCTGTTGCGTCGCCGATTCGACTGCCTTTAATGCCTCTCCAAGTGATACTCCGGGGGCGAGGTTGAAGGAGACCGTCACCGCCGGAAACTGGCCTTGGCGGCTGATGAGGAGCGGTCCTGTTGTCTCTGAAACCTTGGCAATCGCGGTCAGCGGCACTTGTCCACCGGCTGCACCTCGAAGATAGATCGTCTGCAATGAATCGGGACCTTGTTGAAAGTCAGGCTTGACAGCCAGGACGACACGGTACTGGTTCAGCTGCGTGAACATCGTGGAGACCTGACGCTGGCCGAACGCATCATAGAGGATGTCATCGACGAGTTGGGGCGTGATGCCCAGCCGGGAGGCAGTGCTTCGGTCCATTGCTACCGACACCCGCAGTCCCTTGTCCTGCTGGTCACTACTCACGTCACGAAGCTCAGGCTGCTTACGTAGCGTCTCGACGAGTCTTGGAGCAAAGCTGTTCAGCTCATCGATGTCGGGATCCTCCAGCGCATAGTGGTATTGGGTCCGGCTGACGCGAGTATCGACGCTGAGGTCCTGCACCGGCTGCATGTATAAGGTGATCCCTTCGACCTTTGCCAGTTCCCGCTGCAGTCGCTGGATGATGTCACTCGCACTTACTTTTCGTTCCTCCAGGGGTTTCAAGTTAATGAGGATGCGCCCGCTATTTAGAGTGGTGTTGGTTCCATCCACTCCGATGAAGGAAGACAAGCTCTCAACTGCTGGATCTTTTAGGATCAAACGGGCGAGCGCCTGCTGCTGCTTCGCCATCCCGAGAAACGAGATCGATTGAGGCGCTTCCGAAATACCGAGGATGACCCCAGTATCCTGGATTGGAAAAAATCCTTTTGGCACGATGACGTATAACAACACCGTGAGGACCAGAGTCGCGACGGCAACCAGGAGTGTTGGCTTCTCATGTCGCAGCACCCATTGAAGTGTCTTCCCGTAGGACTGGATGACCCTGTCGAAGACTCGCTGGGAAGCGCGAAAGAACCTTCCCTGCCGCTCCTCGGGGGTGTGCTTAAGGATCCTGGCACACATCATCGGCGTTAGTGTCAGCGATACGACTGCTGAGATGAGGATGGTGACACCGAGAGTCACAGCGAACTCTCGGAACAGCCTTCCCACGACCTCACGCATGAAGAGGAGAGGAATAAGCACGGCGATCAGCGAAACGGTCAGGGATAGGATGGTAAAGCCTATCTGTTTGGAGCCCTTAAGCGCTGCCTCAAGGGGCGGATCTCCCTGCTCAACGTATCTGGCGATATTCTCAATCATGACGATGGCATCATCCACGACGAAGCCTGTTGAAATGGTCAGGGCCATCAGAGATAGGTTATTTAGGCTGTAGCCCAAGAGGTACATCACGCCGAAGGTGCCCACCAGAGACAAAGGCACCGCCACGCTGGGGATGACTGTTGCAGCCATGCTGCGAAGAAACAGAAACATGACCAGCACGACCAAGGCAACAGCCAGCATCAGCTCGAATTGCACGTCTCTCACTGAGGCGCGGATAGTCGTAGTGCGATCGGTCAGCACAGACACCTTAATGGAGGGAGGCAAAGAGCTCTGAAGTTGCGGCAAGAGCCTCTTGATCCTATCCACGACCGCGATGACATTTGCGCCTGGTTGCCGCTGGATATTGATAATCACCGCAGGAGTGTTGTTCATCCAGGCCGCCTGTTTTACGTTCTCGACATCGTCGATGGCCTCGGCGACATCGGACAGTCGCACCGGCGCACCATTCCGATAGGCAACGATGAGGGGTCGATATTCAGAGCTCGTAAAGAGCTGATCGTTGGCACCAATGTTGTAGGACTGTCGGGGGCCGTCGAAGCTACCCTTGGCTTGATTGACGTTTGCAGCCGAGATGACTGCTCTCAGGTCTTCGAGGGTCAGCCCATAAGCTGCCAGCGTTGTCGGATTGGCGTGAATCCGCACTGCCGGCCTCTGACCGCCGCTGATGCTGACGAGTCCCACGCCCGGAAGCTGCGAGATCTTTTGTCCGAACCGCGTATCTGCCAGATCTTCCACTTGATGAAGTGGTAACGTGTCGGAAGTCAGGGCCAGGGTGAGGATCGGCGCGTCTGCCGGGTTTACTTTGCTGTAAACGGGTGGGGTTGGAAGATCTCGTGGGAGAAACGTAAAGGCCGCATTGATGGCGGCCTGCACCTGCTGCTCGGCGACGTCCAGACTAAGGTCCAAAGTGAATTGGAGCGTGATGATGGAACTACCGCTGGAGCTGGTTGACGTCATCTGTGTCAGGCCGGGCATCTGACCAAACTGGCGCTCCAGCGGAGCGGTCACGGATGAAGCCATGACTTCGGGACTTGCACCCGGAAAGAACGTACGGACCTGGATGGTCGGGTAATCGACGGTCGGCAAAGCAGATACCGCTAACTGGTGATATGCTACAAAGCCGGCCAGAATGATAGCAGCCATCAGCAGGGTCGTTGCGACCGGCCGCAAGATGAAGATACGGGAGATATTCATTAGGAGCCTTTTTGCTGGGTACCGTCGTTCTGTGTCGTTCCGCCACTTTGAGGTCTTAGATCCACCCTGGTCCCTTCTCTCAGCCTATCCTGACCGTCCACCACGACAAGCTCCCCGGGTGACAGCCCTGTCTTGATAGACGCTTCGCCTCCCTGAATTTCAACGACACTGACTGGTCGCACCGTGGCTGTTTGGTCAGCCTTCACCACGTAGACGAATGTGCCCTGAGGGCCTCGTTGAATGGCGGGTGCGGGTACAACAACAGCCTCACGCCTAATGTCCACGAGCAGGCGTACATTGACAAACTGGTTGGGGAATAGTTCGTTCTTTTCGTTTGAAAAGATCGCCTTGAGGCGTACTGTGCCAGTGGCTGGATCGATTTGATTGTCGACGGTCAGAAGGGATCCTACAGCAAGTTTTTGCCTCATCTCGCGATCATACGCCTCGACCGGCAAACGCTCACCCGTTTTGAGTCTGCTGAGGACTTGCGGAAGGCTATCTTCTGGAATGGGGAAGATGACCGTAATCGGTTGAAGCTGCGTGATCACCACCAGACCATTGGGATCGGTTGCGCGAACGATATTGCCCGGGTCGACAAGACGCAAGCCGACGCGGCCGTTGATCGGTGCAGTGATACGGCAGTAAACGAGCTGTAGCTTTACGTTGTCGATCTGCCCCTGATCGGCCTTGACAGCACCTTCGTACTGGTGGACCAGGGCCTCTTGAGTATCAAACTGCTGCTTTGCGATTGCAGCTTTCTCCCACAAGGTCNGGAAGCGCTGCAGATCGAGTTGGGCATTCTTCAGCAGCGCTTGGTCGCGAGCCATCTGTCCCTCAGCTTGGATCAACTGCGCCTCGAAGGGCCGCGGGTCGATTTTGGCTAGCAGGTCTCCGCTGCTCACGATTTGACCCTCTCGGAAAAGGACCTCCATGAGCTGTCCGTCAACGCGGGTCTTCGCAGTGACAGTATTGAGCGGAGTGACGGAGCCGAGCCCAGTGAGATAGATGCCCATGTCGCTTTTCTTGGCGGCTACTGCTACAACCGGCACCGTGCGCGTGATCTGGTTCTGGCCTTCTTTGGCGGCACGCGACTGGCCTTTGATGAAGAAGACGTAAGCCCCGATGGCTATCAGACAGATCGCCAGTAGCACAATCCACCAGTACCTGAACAAACCAGCTGTATGAGTTTGCTTCAACATATCGTTCTTCTCGGCTTCCGGCGTGATCGTCATTGTTATGGCCTCACACAGAATGATCCTGACCCCGTCTGCTGCTCATGCATACCAATCACATACGTCATCGCTTGACGGGAATGAAAAGTTTGCGACAAAATAGCTGATTTCGTCCTCATCACCATGTCTTGAATCAATCTTATAACTATTTAAGAAACAATAAATTTTATAATTAAAATGTCTATGAGGTCAAGTTCGTATTTTCCATGTAAAAGATTATATCTACCCAGGGTTACCTCTTCCATGATCACCCAAAAATCACAAAGTGGATTTGTTAATCTGTAATAGGCACGACGACTTTCAAGACGAGTCAAGAAGTTAGATGGCCTCCTTGCTTGTCAATAAACCAATCTATTAATTTTCTGGCGATGCTGATTTTGCCGGGGATGCGGGGTAGATTATCAGCTGTGAACCAGCGGGCATCTTCAATCTCTGAATCATCCGGAGAAATTTTACCACCTGCATAAGTAGCGGTAAACCCGATCATGAGAGAATGGGGAAAAGGCCAAGGCTGATTCCCAAAATATTTAATGTTTTTAACGGAAATTCCGACTTCCTCTCTCACCTCGCGCACCACTGCCTCTTCGAGCGACTCCCCTGGTTCTACAAAACCTGCGAGAACGCTATACATCTCTGGCATAAAGTGACGGGATCGGGCCAAAAGCAATTCATTCCCTCGTTCAACCAGAACGATGATAGCAGGAGCAAGACGGGGAAAATGAAGAAGGCCACATTTCGGGCATTCCTTAGCTCGCTCGGTTTGACTGGTCTTCAAAAGGAGACCACATCTCCCACAAAACTGGTGTGTTCTGTCCCAATCCACAATCTGAACTGCCCGTGCTGCGATCCAGAACAGGTTTTCATCCAGACGGCCATAGACCTGGCGCAACCCCTCAAAGGTCATGCCTGCAGGTGGGAGAGTTCCTTCAACCACTTCAACAGCATAGCAATGGCGGTCATCCAATTGACCGAGGTAGTTCTTCCCCATAACAGTTAGGCCCAACTCATTCGGGTCAATAAGAAAAGGGACGGTGACTGATTCGGGTTCCAGATAGACGAGGAGTTTATTTTCTAGGAAGATAAACCACCAGGCAGGCGCAGATCGCTCTTGAGGAGGGACGATCCCTGAAATAAATTTTCTGTTCTCACTCATATCAAACCCCGCAAAGTCTATTGTAAAACGATCATCCTTTTTCAGCTACCTAATCATCTGTGCCAGAATGGAATTCGACGAAAGGCGAAATGCTGTGTTATACTGATACTTCATGTCTGATGCGGACGTCATCATCATCGGAGCAGGGATGGCAGGCCTTACCTGCGGTTGTCTTCTTGCCCAAAAAGGATTGAAAGTCCTGATGATTGAGAAAAATCAGAAGGTGGGTGGTTGTTGCACCTCCTTTGAGAAAGATGGATTTTCCTTCGACCTCTCTGTCCAGTCACTGGGGGTATGTCAGAAAGGTGGAAGGATATGGCGTCTCTTAGAGCAATTAAATCTCTTAGATCAAATCCATTTCATTTCCCTTGAGCCTGCAAGAGAATAT
>PDVH01000083.1_pt1 | contig 25246 bp, 27 predicted proteins | sample 1369781 | NCBI WGS metagenome assembly PDVH01 (sample SAMN07795378, study PRJNA414565) | Alkali sediment metagenome, whole genome shotgun sequencing project. | isolation source: glacial lake sediment | place: Bosnia and Herzegovina: Donje Bare Lake | collected 2016-06
AAAGAGGTGGGCCTTGGCTTCACCATGGAACAGGCGGTTGCAGAAGCAAGGCGCTGCACTCAGTGCAGCTCCTGCTGTGAATGCCGCCTCTGCGAAAGCGTATGCAGTGAAATCGGAGCTATCGATCATTTCAGAAACCCGCAGATCATGACCATATCAAGTCCAACAGTAATCGTTGCGAGCGATGAAGAGGTAGCCCACCTGGATTTGGCAGATCAAGATGGTGTTTATCATGTGGGAGACTTCCGGAACGCTACCGACCTCGTGAATGTGTTGATAGCCGGCAGCGCATCGGCCGGCCAGGCTATGGCGGAATGTGCACCGCTAAGGATCACTGGCTCTCCCGGCCAGCCGATGTCTGTTGAACTTGATCATGACTTGCGTTTCGGCGTGTTCATATGTACCTGCAATGAAACCCTGGCGCCGGCGCGCATCCTCGAGCGCATAAGGGAAATGGGACGACAGATGCCCGGAGTGATACACAGCGAACTGATTTTTTCAGCCTGCCATCCCCGTGGGGCCGACCGGATTGCCGCGGTTGTACGAAGGCACAAGCTAAATAGGGTCGTGCTGGCATCCTGTGTGTGCTGTCCCCTGGAGTTCCAATGTATCTCGTGTAATGATCAGCGAAACCGTGCCCGTATCCATCTGTTTGACAGGCTTGGCCTCGACCGGTGCCGGTTCGAAACGATTAACATCAAGGATCACCTTGGCACCGCCGATCCGTCTGAGGATATGCTTGTAGCGAGAATGCGAGATTTCCTGAAGGAGGCCTTCATCCGGGCCCGATTCATGGGGCCGCTCCGCCAGAGTGTTACAAAGATCGGGAACCGGATCCTGATTCTGGGCGGATCGGAAGTTGGTTTAAGCTGTGCGCTTAATCTGAACATGCAGGGGTTCAAAGTGCGCCTGGTTCATCGATGCAGCCTGAAAGATGATCCTGTTCTGCCGAAAGAAATTCGGGGAAGACCTATAAGCCGCATTGCAGGCGAATTCATCACACACGTTGATGAAGCTGTCATTGAGGGGATCAAAGGTCACCTGGGTGATTTTACGGTGACGGTTCGCACGGATGGCGTCCGTAAGCATTTCCATGCGGATATTGTGTGCCTCGCCGACCTGAATGTTCTAGCTCTGGCCATTCCCGAGGGGATGTTCGGTCTCAAGAAGTTTTACCGTTACAATTTCAAATTCTTCCATAGCCCACAGATCGGCGTGTACAGAGTAATGCCCAGAACGCTCAAGAGAGTGACGGCCTTCCAGGCGGGCGCTGCCCTGGCGGCGCACGTGGCAACGACGGCGGCAGAAGCCTTTCTGAAAGACCATGAGCTAAGCCCCAGGGTCAATAAGGAGCGATGCCGCGGCTGCGGACGCTGTATCGAGATCTGCCCTTTCGATGCAGTGACGCTGGTTGCCAATGAGCGCGGCTTCTATACGGCGCAGGTGCTTCGCTACAACTGTGTCGGATGCGGCGGCTGCGTGGGACGCTGCCCCGTGACGGCCATGGATATGCCGTATTTTACCAATTGCCTCCTCGAAGAGATCGTGGCAGGAACACTGGCCGGGGAGAAATAGAGTGGGAAAGGTCCGCATTCTGGGAATATGCTGTAACTGGAGCCCTTTCGCCTGCTATAATGCGGCCGGGATGACAGGGATGAAAATGCCGCCGAACTTCCAGCTAGTGCGGGTAATGTGTATCGGCCGCATTAATCAGGCCCTGATCCTCAGGTCCTTTGAGTTCGGAGCGGATGGCGTAATCCTTCTGGAGTGCAAGGATGAGGACTGCCGTTATGGTCCGGGCCCTGAGGTGGGGCATGAGAACGTACACCGCGTCCGCAGGATCCTTCACCTCCTAGGCATTCGCCAGGAGCGGTTAGTGGAGTGCACATTCGGCGCCCATGATAAAGATGAGCTGGTCCGGACCCTGTGGAAGTTCACAGAGGACATAAAGGCGTTGGGCCCCTTTACGGAAGAAAACAACAGGAAACCGGAGGAGTTGAAGAGGTGAACGACCCGAGAATCGACAAGATGATTGTGAACATGTCGCTTTATCAGTGCCTGGAATGCGGCAAGTGCACAGCATCGTGTCCGCGAAAACTTTCGGGCAAGGAATATTCCCCCCGGCTTCTGGCGCACAAGGTGATTGTTGAGCGGGAAGACGAGGCCTACATCGAAAATGCAGTCTGGGAATGTTTGACCTGCGGCATGTGCCGTGAACGCTGTCCCTCAGGCGTCGATTTCAACAATTTCATTCTGGAGATGCGTGCTCTCCTGGCTGAAACAAAAGGCCTGAAGGGTTACCGGGCACATGACGGGGCTATCCATTCCTGGATGAGGATGATGACCTCTCCGGGTCTCAAGCAGAACCGTCTCGACTGGCTGGATCCGGGCATCCAGGTTGCTTCATCCGGTGACGTAGCATTCTTCACGGGATGTGCACCCTATTTCGATGTCTTCTTTGCCGGCATCGATGTTGATACTCTCTCCATTGCAAAAGACAGCATAAGGCTGTTGAACTTCCTCGACATTAAGCCGGTCCTTTTGCCGAACGAGCGATGTTGTGGTCATGACCTGCTGTGGTCGGGGGATACAGAAAACTTTAAAGCCCTCTGCAGGTTGAACTATGCCATCTTCAAGGATGCAGGGGTTAAGGAGATCATCGTTACGTGTCCGGAGTGCTTTCATGTCCTTAGTGAACAAATGCCGCGGATCATACCTGGATTTGATGTGAAAGTCACGCTGCTTCTGGATCTTCTGCGGAAGGAATTGCGCATCGGCGGAATAGCCTTTCGACCGCTGAAAATGAAGGCAACATTCCAGGATCCATGCAGGCTGGGGCGCATGCTGAACCGATATTCCGGTCCCAGGGAATTGCTCGGCCTCATTCCGGAGATGGAGCTTCTTGAGATGGAACATTCGGGCAGGGGTGCCACATGCTGCGGGAACTGCGGCTTCATCAATTGCGATGCCTATTCCAAGCAGATTCAGGTGCAGAGGCTTCAGGAGGCCCGGACGACCGGTGCCGACCTTCTCGTCACCGCGTGTCCCAAATGCATGATTCACCTGACCTGCACCATCAGGGATCCGCTGAGGCATGGCAAAAAGATAAAAATGGAGATAAGGGATTTGGTATCCGGTGAGGATGAGTTATCTTTTTTAGGAAGGAGAGGAATGAAGGATCTAGAAGCAAGCGAGAGTGTCAGAATTGGCGTATATGTGTGCCAGTGCGGATCGAACATTGCAAGTGTCGTAGATTGCGCCTTCGTAGCGAAGTATGCGGAAAAATTGCCGGGCGTGGTGATTTGCCGCAATCAGGGCTACACATGCTCCGAGCCGGGTCAGAACCAGATCAAGAGTGATATCAAGGAATACGGTCTTAACCGGGTAGTGGTTGCATCGTGCTCACCGCGGCTCCATGAGGCGACTTTCCGGCAGTGTGTCAGCGAGGCGGGACTCAATCCCTACTTGTTGGAAATGGCAAACATCCGCGAACAATGCTCGTGGGTTCACAGCCATGACACCGGGGAGGCTACAGCCAAGGCCAGGGACCTGGTGCGCTCGGCCGTGGCACGCGTGCGCCTGCTCAACGCACAAACGGAAATGGATGTCCAGGTTACTCCAGCAACTTTGGTTATAGGAGGCGGTGTGGCGGGTATCCAGGCCGCCCTCGATCTTGGGGATGCAGGGTACAAGGTAATACTTGTCGAGAAACAGCCCAGTATCGGTGGTATCATGGCCAGATTGGACAAGACGTTTCCCACCATGGACTGTTCCATCTGAATACTCGGGCCGAAGATGACGGATGCCGGTCGGCATCCCAACATTACGCTGCTGACGATGAGTGAAGTCAAGGAGATCACAGGCTTCGTGGGGAACTTCCACGTACGCATCCTGAAAAGAGCGAGGTATGTGAATGAGAAGGAGTGCACGGCCTGCGGAGATTGCGTCCCTGTGTGTCCGGTGATCGTTCCCGATGAGTTCAACATGGGACTGAGCTCCCGTAGGGCCATCTATTCGCCGTTTCCCCAGGCAGTCCCTTCAGCCTTTGCCGTGGATATCACCAAGTGCCTCGGCCATAATCCCATAATCTGCGGAAAATGCATTGAGGCGTGCAAGAAGCGTTGTATCGACTTCGATATGAATGATGAGGAACTGGAATTTGATGTGGGCACCATCATAGTAGCCACGGGGATGGAAACCTATGATCCGCGTATCCTCGATGAGTACGGATACGCGCGCTTTGAGAACGTGCTTACGAGTATGGAGCTGGAGCGCCTGATCAATGCCGGCGGACCCACCGGCGGCAAGGTCATCCGACTGACGGATGGTAAGATCCCAAAATCCGTTGCCTTCATCCAGTGTGTGGGGTCACGTTCACAGCGGCGGGGGCGGCCTTACTGTTCTAACATATGCTGCATGAATACGGTGAAGAGCACGATCATGCTGAAAGAGCATTATCCGGATATGGAGATCGAGGTATTTTATATCGATATCCGGGCCTTCGGCAAGGGGTTCGAAGACCTGTTCCGGAGGAGTAAAGGAATGGGTGTCCGCTACATCCGGGGCCTTCCGGGTGATATAAAGCAGAATACCGCAAGCGGGAACCTGATACTGACAGTGGAAAACACGGCAACGAATAAGCTGGATACCCACCGTGCTGAAATGGTGGTCCTCGCCGTCGGACTCGAACCGACTTCGGACATGAAGGTGATACAGGAGATGCTGGCCCTGCAGACGACATCGGACGGCTTCTACCTTGAAGCCCATCCTAAGCTTCAGCCCGTAGACTCGGCTACCCGCGGGATCTTCTTTGCCGGTTGTGCCGAAGGGCCCAAGGACATAAAAGACTCGGTTACCCAGGCGTCTGCCGCAGTCGCCAGGGCTATGCGTCTCATGAATCCAGGTACGCTCAAGGTGGAGGCAATCACCGCGGAGGTAGATCCGGAGCTCTGCACCTCCTGCGGCGTATGTGCAAAGGTATGCCCATATCATGCCATAAGCGTTGATACAAAGGCAAAGACGGCAGCAGAGGTCATTCAAGCGGCATGTGCGGGCTGCGGAACATGCGCGGCGGAATGCCCTGTGCTCGCCATTTCAATGAATCACTTCACCGACGCACAGATCGAGGCGCAGATAGATGCGATCCTGGAAAAAGACGCAGCTAAGCGAATCCTTGTCTTCGCGTGCAACTGGTGTTCCTATGCGGGAGCAGATTTTGCCGGCGTCTCACGGCTCCACTACCCGCCGAATACCCGCCTGATACGGACCATGTGCTCGGGCAGGGTACATGAAAAGTTCATCTGGCGTGCCTTCGAAAGGGGAGCTCCGGCAATCCTTGTTTCCGGCTGCCATATCGGCGACTGCCATTACATCAATGCCAATCAATGGACGGAACGGCGCGTGAAAAGGATCTGGAAGAAGATGGAAAAGCTGGGACTGCGCACCGAAAGGCTGGGGCTGGAGTGGATCAGCGCCGCGGAGGGCCTTCGCTTCCAGCAGGTCATGGAGCGCATGGAACAGATCAGGAAAAGCGTCACTCCCGAGGAAATCGCCGATAGCGTGCGCATCATCAAGAAGCAGAGTAGCCATTCGCAGAAGTAATTGCTTAATTTATTTGAAAAATGCCTGGTATACAGAATTTGAAGGCGGCCACTCTTATTGGGAGTGCCGCCTTTAGTTTATCAGTTACTTATAGAGGGTATCACTGTCAATCATCATGCCTGATTTCTTTATTAAATCCGTGTTTGTTGATCGCATATACGGGTTATTTAAAAGCAACAGAAAAAAGCATAGCGAAGATTAATGACTCATCCGGTTTTATTCTTAAAGTTATACAAAATAATTTCCGATATACTGGATATAACTTTCCTTCAAAGAAAATTGATAACTGTTTAAAAACAGAGGATTAGGGGAAGTTGGTTATCATGTCTACAATATCAGAAAGTGCAGTCGAGACCTATAAAATAATGAAAATAGCGGCATTTACAAAAAAGAAATTCCATACAGGACTCGTAAGGTCGTTTCTTTATATGCTGATCGTTATGTTTGTTTTACCATCATTTGTGTATGCCGCAGAGGCTATGCAGACATACGACAGACAGTCTATCCGATACCCTTCAATGTATACTGGACAGATCTGGGCTAAAATTGGAGGGAACTCATCCCCCAACCTAGATATGGGTGTGGGAAAGGCCTCGCCTAAGGTCGGAGGAAATTCAACCCCTAATCTCAATATGGAAACGGGAAATGACTCGACTAAGAGCGGGGGGGATTCATCTTCAAACCTCGGTGCGGATACGAAGCAGGTCTCGACTAAAGATGATGGAATCTCATCTTCCAACCTCAATCAGGAATCAAAAATTCGGAAAAATGAAACCACCCAGAGCACAGAAATAAAAAAAAGATTGAAGAAAAAAAGCTCAAAAAAGGTTCAGGCGCAAAATAACAGCGGAAGCCAAACGGCAACAGCAAATAACAAACCGTTACAACTAATAAAAGATAATACAGAAAATCATAAGACGTCTACAAACAATCCAGTCCAACCGAAAAAGATACTCTTGGCGGATGGAAAGAAAGCGGAAATAGCTAAGGCTGATCAGGCTGTGAAGAATTGGCATCATAAGCAGGAACTTTATGATATAGACTGCAGCGAAAAGCTGGCAAGAGTTGTCGTTACATATTATTTTAATAAGAAAGAAACGCTTTTAAAATCAAGTAAAACCCCTGATGCGGAATGGTACCATATTTACCCGGGATCATTTGAAGAACAACTCTATACCGAAATCTGTAATCCCCATTTGTAACAGTCATCATTGCCCTGTCTGATTACATCCTGAACGGGAAGCAAACTGCCATTGACCTCAATCTATTCAAATCTCTCTAATAATTCTCTTAAAGCAGGTAGAATATAGACGTCATCGAGATCAAAATTTTTCAGGGCCTTAACCAGTGCTCGAATTTTATCTTTTGTGGTTGCCTTGGAATTGACAATGATAAAGCATTCTCCCTTCAATCGACAGAGACCACCTGTGCTCGTTAACTCTTCTTCGACGATTTTTTCATACCGTATTTGTATCCCGAGCTTGTCAGCCAATCCCTCAAGTTGACTTAAGGCGGTTTGATCATCCATAAGAGATTCTCATAATTCTATAGGGTACTGTTGATCTGTACCGCATACTATCATAATTTTAGCCGGAGTTCTGTCATTTTTGTTTATCGGTGCGGAGTGGGTTTTGTTTTTAGACAACTAATCATTCAACTAAATATAACAGGGACAATTTTTATGTTTGACTTATTTCGAAAAGTTAGCTTTATTGCCTCAGATACAGATCAAATTTCATAAATGGAGGTATACCATGAAGGATTCCTTACAGCCCGGACTGACTGTTGAGTTTAAGTACAAGGTTCCGGAAAACAAGACTGTACCGTTTCTTTATCCGGAATTTGGTGAGGGGCAGGTAATGCCGAAGGTTTTTGCTACGGGATTTCTCGTAGGACTGTATGAGTTTTCATGTATTAAAGCGCTCAACCCCCATCTTGACTGGCCCAATGAGCAGACTGTTGGTATCAGCATAAATATGAGCCATACCGCAGCAACCCCAGCCGGAATGACAATTACAGTAAAGGGGAAATTAGAAAAAGTAGAGGGACGTAAGCTTACGTTTTCCCTGGAAGCATACGATGACGTGGAAAAGATATCCTGGGCAACACATGAGAGATATGTCATAAATGCGGAAAAATTCAACGCCGCGGTCGATAAGAAAACGGCTAAAAAATAAATCGGCAAGAATCTGAACAGGTACTTTTGAAGACTTTAAGAGGTTGGTCGGAATGACTGGCCTCTTATTTTTTTTGGTGCCGGAGCCCGGGGTCGAACCGGGATGCTCTTGCGAGCGGGGGATTTTGAGTCCCCTGCGTCTACCAATTTCACCACTCCGGCATGGTTTGGTGATTATATAAGGGCTTATCAAATGTCAAGAAAAATGTATTGACAAGCGAAGAAACCGTGTGCTAAGGCTTTGTTCCTATTGAGGATGTGCTTGGAGTGGGGCTGTAGCTCAGCTGGGAGAGCGCTTGAATGGCATTCAAGAGGTCACGAGTTCGATCCTCGTCAGCTCCACCAGAAATTATTTGAGGGTTAGCTTACATTGGTTAACCCTTTTTTAATATCGGAGATATTAAAGAATGCCTATATATTTATTTCAGGAGGTTTCGCCGTATGTCTGAAACTAAACCCGATAATTGGATGTCATTGGTCGCCTTGGCGACGGCGATCATGGCGGTCTTTGCCGCAATGACAACACTGTATCTGGGGAAGTACTCGTCACGGGCCATTTTGAATCAGGGACAGGAAACAAATCAATGGGCTTATTATCAATCAAAAAGTATCAAGTCTTACATTTATGAAGTACAGAAACAAAAACTGGAACTGGAGATGTTGCAGCCGGCGGGAAAGCCGAAAGCGGTGATGGATAAATATTCCAAAATTATTAATGATTATGACAAGCAGATTAAACGCTATGAAGTAGAGAAGTCGGAAATCAAGACCCAGGCGGAGGCTATTGCAAAATCCAAGGAAGACGCCCAGGTACGGGCAGGGAATTTTGGGTATGGGCTTATTTTCCTTCAGATAGCTATCATGCTGTCTTCCATCGCTGCTCTAACGAAAAAGAAGCCTCTTTTCTATCTTGGCGTTGCGACAGCAAGCGGGTGGATATTTTTCTTCCTAGATGCTATATACCTGTTTTATTAGACATGGAGGATTCTTGAATGAAAGAAATTGATCCGGAATCTCTGGCGGAATTTAACGGAGAGAACGGCAAACCCTTGTATATCGCATATCAGGGGAAGGTCTTCGATGTCAGTAAAAGTGCATTGTGGGAAGGCGGCCTTCATATGAACCGCCACCATGCGGCTCGTGAACTCAGTGCGGAGTTTAATGGAGCACCTCACGGAGAGGAGGTCTTTGAAAGGTACCCGCAAGTAGGAATTCTGAAGCAAAGCAAAGCACCTTCCAGGCACATGCCGGTATTCCTGTCATATCTGATCGACCGTTTTCCCTTCTTGGAAAGGCATCCTCATCCCATGACTGTTCATTTTCCCATCGTCTTTCTTTTGTCTGCCGTTTTTTTTGATGGTTTGTATGTTCTCACCGGTGTAGCTTCATTCAAGAGTACGGCTTTGCACTGTATGATCGGTGGACTACTATTTTTGCCCGTGGTCATGCTAACAGGATTCTTTACGTGGTGGCTAAATTACCTGGCGAGGCCAATGAAAAAGGTGGCGCTCAAGATAGTATTTTCTACTACTCTTCTTATCGCTTCCGCCAGCGTTCTTGTTTGGAGGATTATGAATCCCGGGATCATGGACTCTCAAGGAGTCGCGAGAATCCTCTATTTGTTACTCACCCTGTCTGGCTGGGAGCGAGCCTGACGTTTCCTATAAAGAAAAAATAAAAATGAATCCTGTCTCTGTCTAATCCCTGAAAAGTGTTCTTTCAGTCCTCCATATGAAAGTTCATTTATACACGTATCCTGAGTATACCGAATAATCTCCACCATTAGATTTCTGTCTTTAACAAATGAAAATTACGAAAACATTTTTTTTGTTTGACTTGTTCAAAAAATTCTTTTAAAAAACAGCATCGATCCAAACCTGTTATGGCATCATACTGATATGTGCTATAGCTCTCTTCAGTAAGGAGGATAATATGAAACGGTTGTCACTTTTTGTCGCAATAACGTTTATCATTGGTCTTTCCTCAGTAAATGTTTATGCCCAGGACGTACTTAAATTGGGCATCCCCTTACCGCTTACCGGTACCAACGCAAAATTCGGAGAAATAGAGAAGAAATCCTATGAGATCGCTAAGGATGAAATAAATGCCAAGGGCGGCATTAAGGGCAAAAAGGTGGTTTTGGAATTTGAAGACTCTCAGGGCAAACCGGAAGTAGCGCGTTCTATAGTTGAGAGACTGATAGATGTAAAAAAACAGCCAGTGGTCTTTGGCGAGTACAGCTCCTCCTGCTCTAAGGCAATCGCCGCGGTGGCTGAAGAAAGAAAAGTACCCTATCTGGTCGTTACGGGTGCAACGGACGATATTACCCAGCAGAAATACAAATACGTATTCCGCATGAACCCGACGAACGCATACTATGCAACAGGACTTATGTCGTTCCTTAATACAGTCGTGAAGCCAAAAACGATCGCCATTCTTTATGAAAGCTCGGATTTCGGCACCTCCGGCGCTGAGGACATGGTGCATCAGGCGAAGAAAGCCGGCATGCAGGTTCTCATAAAGGAACAGTATGAAAAAGGAGCGGTTGATTTTAGGCCGATTTTATCGAAGGTAAAAGCGTCAAGACCTGATGTCATTTACATGGTGTCGTATGTTATGGATGCCGCACTTCTCATGAGACAGATAAAAGAATTGAGGATTGACGCAAAACTCTATGCCGGTGGCGCTGCCGGATTTGCGATCCCGGAATTTGTACAGAATGCAAAAGAGGCTTCAGAGCTTGTGATGACAGCCACCCTCTGGAGTCCGCAAATAGCATATCCAGGGGCAAAGCAGTTTGCGGAAAAGTACAAAAAACTCTATAAAGATTATCCCTCTTATCATGGCGCAGAGGCGTACTCCGCCCTCTATATTATAAAGGATGTGCTGGAACGGGCAAAATCCTGGAAGGCAAATGACATACGTGCTGCCTTCAAAGCAACGAATATGATGACGGCCTTCGGCCCGATAAAATTTGAGGATAAAGAAGGCTACACGAACCAGAACTTCATGGATACCCTCGTGATGCAGGTTATCAAAGGCAAGCACGAAACTATCTGGCCGCAAAAATATGCAAGTGCACCATACGTCTATCCTATAACGAAATGGAGAGAAAGAAGGTAACCGAGGGGAAATGGAATGCCTGAACTTGAACTATTTTTACAGACCCTGATAGCCGGGTTCCTGTTAGGCGGGCTTTATGGGCTGATTGCCCTTGGCATGGCGCTTATCATGGGTGTCATGAGGGTTATTAACCTTGCCCACGGCGATTTCATGATGATAGCCATGTATATCGCCTACTGGCTCTTTACCTTTTTTGAAATAGATCCCTACCTCTCTGTGTTCGTTGCCGCCCCTGTACTCTTTTTGTTCGGAGTTGCCATTCAAAAGTACCTGCTAACCCCTGTCATGAAGGTGGAATCCATACTGCCCCATAACCTGGTGATACTCACCGTGGGTCTGGCTATGGTATTTTCCAACCTCGCAACGGTGTTCTTCACTGGAGACTACCGGTCAACTCCGGTGAGTTATGCTTCGAATGCCTGGTATCTGACGGATTACTGGCCGGATTCTCCCATAGAACTATCCCTTTCCATGCCGTGGACATTGTCGTTTGTTATTGCGGTTATTATCACAATAGCCTTATGGATATTCCTGACAAAGACAGATACGGGGAAATCTATCAGGGCCACCTCACAGGACCACGATGCGGCGCTCCTCATGGGAGTCAATGTAAACCGGGTCAGGATGGTGACCTTTGGTATCGGAATGGTCTTGGTTGCGGCTGCCGGGTGTCTTTTCATCCCTATCTATTATCTCTACCCGGCGCTGGGGAGACAATTTACGAACGTCGGGTTCGTTATCACAGTCATCGGAGGCATGGGTTCAACAGACGGGGCTATAATCGGAGGGTTAATCCTCGGTATTTTTGAGTCCATGACTGCCACCTATATCGGGATGGGATGGGCGCCTGCGGGAAGATTCGCAATTTTCGTGGCCGCCCTTGTATTTTTACCCGGAGGGGTTGCATCAATCCTCAGGAAGTGGAGGTTAGGAAAATGAAAAAATTCCTGCCTCTCATAATCTTCGCCGCCCTTTGCTGTGTCCCGTTGATGGATCTCAGTTCATATGTAATGCACGTACTCATCCTCGTTTTAATGTGGTCGGTAATCGGCATGGCATGGAACATCCTGGGCGGATATACAGGCCAGGTTTCCTTTGGACATGCCGCCTTCTTCGGCTTCGGTGCTTACACCGCCGGGATTCTTTATTACCATTTGGAGATATCAGCCTGGTGGGGCATACCGGCGTGCGTAATCATACTTACAGCACTTTCCCTTGTTGTCGGATATATCTGTCTGCGGCTTCGGGGCGCCTACTTTGCCCTTGCCACCCTTGCCCTCGGTGAGATATGCCGGATAACCACAGAAAACCTTGTTGATTTCACCCAGGGGAACCTTGGAATAATGATAAGGGAAAGGACATGGGTTGACAAGACCTGGTACTTCTACATTATACTCCTCATTGCTGCGGGAACATATGTCCTGATTAAGATAGTCATGGAATCCAAACTTGGATATTATTTTGTGGCAATCAGGGAAGATCAGGATGCTGCGGAGTCCCTTGGAATAGACACAACCTTTTATAAAACAATCTCTCTTTGCCTGAGCGGCGTCCTCACCGGTATCGCAGGCGCCTTTTTCATGAACTACATGGGATATATCGATCCCGGCGTTGTATTTCCCCTCTATGACATTTCCATAACAATAGTGATGGTCGTTATGGTTGGCGGCGCCGCCACGTACTGGGGCCCCATTGTGGGCGCCGTCATCATGGTTTTCCTTGCCGAGGAAATACGCTCTATTCCGTATATAGGGGCGGCCCACATGACCATCTTTGGCGTCATTCTCATACTGATTATCTTGTTTCTGCCAAACGGCATTGTCGGTGATTATCGTAAAATGCTGAAGCCGTTCAAAAGCAAAAAGGTGACGTCATCATGAATCTCATTGAGGTGAAAGATGTTACCATGCGATTTGGCGGACTTGCCGCCGTCGCAGACGTTTCCTTTGTACTGAACAAAGGTGAGATCCTCGGTCTCATCGGCCCGAATGGCGCGGGAAAAACAACCCTGTTTAATGTGATCAACGGATTTTACCATCCTACGAAAGGCGATGTGTACTTAAAAGGGAAAAAGGTTACGAACCTGAGACCCCATGTATTATGCAAGCTGGGTGTAGCAAGAACTTTTCAGGTGGTAAGACCGCTACAGAGAATGAGCACTCTTGATAATGTGATTGCTTCTGCTTTTATAAGGACCAAGAGCAAAGCGGAGGCGGAAAAAGTGTCCCTTGAAATATTGAAGTTCACCAACCTCCATGACGACGCCAACGTTCTCTCTAAAGGCCTGCCCCTCGGCAAAAGAAAAAGGCTCGAGATTGCCCGCGCCCTTGCGACACAACCGGAAATCATCTTACTCGATGATGCTTTTGCCGGGCTTAACCCGACAGAGATCAACGAGCAGATCGAGATCGTAAATAAGATCAGGAAGGGTGATCATGGCTGTCTCCGATAGAATAGTCGTGCTGAATTATGGCCAAAAAATAGCAGAGGGCACGCCTTCAGAAATTGGTCACAATCCCGCTGTGATTGAAGCTTACCTGGGAGAGGAACACAATGCTTGAGATCAGGAACATTGATGTTTTTTATGGTGATGTCCAGGTAATCTGGGATATTTCTTTTGACGTAAAGCAGGGCGAGATTGTCGCTCTCATCGGTGCGAACGGGGCAGGAAAGTCAACAACCCTGAAAACAATATCCGGCATCCTGAGACCCAGGAATGGTGAAATACTCTTTAATGATATACCGCTTCATAAGGTGGAGCCTTACAGGTTAATCGAACTCGGAATTGCCCATGTGCCGGAAGCAAGAAGGCTTTTTGTAGAAATGTCCGTTGAAGAAAATCTCGACATGGGTTCTTTAAAAGGGGAAGCAAAAAAGGAGCGTGAAATAACGAAACAGTTAGTGTTCGAACTGTTTCCAAGACTTCTGGAAAGGCGGAGACAACTTGCAGGAACCTTAAGCGGAGGCGAGCAACAAATGCTTGCCATGGGAAGGGGACTCATGTCAAAGCCAAAACTGCAGATGTTTGACGAACCGTCCCTTGGTCTTTCTCCTATCCTTGTGAAGGATATATTTAATGTCATAAAGAGAATTAAAGCAGAAGGAACAACAGTACTGATCGTAGAACAGAATGTTAAGCAGACACTCGCCATTGCCGACAGGGTTTATGTCCTGGAAAACGGAAGAATAGCCCTTCAGGGGACAGGTGCAGAGCTGCTAAATAATGAACATGTCAAGACAGCCTACCTTGGTGTTTAATTCAATGAGCCTTGGCCTTCGTAAATGTCTCACTCCCAAATATATAATGCCAGTATCTACCTGCGTAAGTTCGCGCTGTGTCATTTCGAGCAACGCGAGAAATCTTAATGATTAATAAAATTAGCATACTAAGATTCCTCACATTCGTTCGGAATGACATTTCTCACTATTACGACACAGGTCTCCGCAGGGAGAAATCTTTGCCAATGATATCGTAGATATCTCAGTCACTCCGTTTCTTCGAAGTGACACCTTCTTTTGCAGGTTGGTATAAGTTATTACCTAGTATAATTTACGCATTTTTCCAGTATTGTAATGACGAGAGCTATGTGATTTATACCAGCAGGGAAAACGTCCTGGGTCATAAGCATCTCCATGCTTCCATCGATTGGCATTCAAAGTCCAATCGATGCTCTGAGGTTATCAGGAGGGTTTTATGCCGATCCGTATAAGGCGCCGTGATATAAAAAGTATACTGAATAAACAATATGACATTTTAGTAGTTTTTGCCGAAGCGGAATGATTTTCGCCGGCGTCTTATACGGCAAGTGTAACGGCATTTGGGTTATTATATGGATCCATATAAACAATGTTATGTGTAAATAAAGGATAGGAAGAAACAATGTACTCCGAATTGGAAATGTGGAAAGATATCGCTTCAATTTGTGTTTCCTGCGTAACAATTCCAGGTATTTTGGGAGCTGCTTGGGGTGCTATAATTTCAATTAATACTTATAGGAACAACAATTTAATAAGAAGAATTGATTTAATTCACAAACTCTATGACTTTTTTTAGAAAAAGAAATGTATGACTTTTTCTGGATTCACAGCTTTAATAAAAAGGATACAAAAAAAATACAAAAACACATAACACGTCGTTAAACGCTAACCGGCCCGCACCGGCTTGACTTCCAGGTTTTTCGTATGGGTATTTGAAAGAAGAAAGTCATTGGGAAAATATTCCAGCGGGGCGGCAGGTTAACTCTTTGTTATAGCCCTCATATACAAAGGATCGAGTCAATCAGTCACATTACTTTTATTGTCAGAGATGTTGAAAGAATGGGGGAATTTCTACGAACGATTTTTGATGCTGAAGAGGTCTATGATAGTAAGGAGAAAAACTATTCACTTTCGTATGAGAAGTTCTTTATTATTGGTGGCACTTGGATAGCAGTTATGGAGGGTGAGCCACTGTCTGAGCGCTCTTATAAACATGTTGCATTTAAGGTATCCAACTCTGAATTTGATGAATACGTATCAAGGATAAAGCAACTTGGCCTGGAAGTGAAACCTGGGCGTGACCGTGTTGAAGGTGAGTCTCGGTCTATATACTTTTATGACTACGATAATCATCTCTTTGAGTTGCACACCGGAACGCTTCAAGATAGATTGTTAAGATATTCCCAAGTGTAAAACCATAACCAGCTAATCCACCGGACAGCTTACAGCCGCCGTTGATCCTCACGTTATGGTTTATTAAAGGAGAAAATAATGAAATACGATGAAATATTAAAACTACTTGCACCTTGTGGTCTAAATTGTTCTAAATGCATGGCATTCACCAATGGAGACATAAAAAAGAACGCTAATGAGTTAAAAAGATTGCTTGGATCGTTTGACAATTACGCTGATCGATTTTCTAGTTTTCTCCCAGTTTTTAAAAACTATCCTTCCTTTAAAAAACTATTAGAATATTTCGAACAAGCTGATTGTAAAGGATGTCGTAATGGGGATTGTAAATATCCGAAATGCGGGGTTGCTTCTTGCTATAAACAAAAAGGGGTTGATTTCTGCTTTCAATGCAATGAATTTCCATGCGAAAAAACAAATTTTGACCCAAACCTCAAAGAAAGATGGATTAAGATGAATAATCTAATGAAACAAAAAGGCGTTGAAGTATACTTTGAGGAGACAAAGGATTTGCCTCGGTATATATAAGTTACTTTCGTTTTGTGGGACAATTTCACATCAAATCTAAGAAAGTGCTATGCTGAATGGAAAATGATCGCTCATTCTGCATGAAAAGTTGATTAACCATAACAACTCACTTGTGCGGACAGGCTATTACCTGCCGCACAGTTTTAATGTTTAGACGACCACATGACACTTCTGCATAAAAAGGCCTTTCGATTCCGTGCCCCGTTGTTTTGCTTGTCGCCGAGAATAACCAAAAAGTTGTGGGCCACATCATGTTTTCTCCGGTTTTGCTTACGGGTTACCCTGGCCCCAATATCATGGGGCTCGCTCCTTTGGCTGTTGCATAGGAGCACCAAAGCAAAGGCTTTGGTGTCGCTCTTGTGCGCGCCGGCCTTGAGCGATGCAAACAACTAGGGTTCGGTGCCGCTGTCGTTCTGGGGCATCCTGAGTATTACTCTCGTCTTGGCTTTTCTCCCTCAACGCGCTTTGGCATTGGGTGCGAGTACAAAGTACCGGAAGAGGCATTCATGGCAGATGAGTTACTGCCTGGTTATCTTCAGGGCAAGTCTGGCACAATCCAATATCATGTAGCGTTAAGTGGACGCCGATCTCTTGATCGCTTATGGCTTCTGAATACCGACGCCTTTATTCTGATACAGATGCTTACATGAAGATGATTGGACTTTGAAATATGCTTCATCGTTCCTCAATTATGTAACTGACTGAACTATCATCGAGTGCTTCCTGCGAAATTACAAACACAAACATTTATGGCCGCCTGTCTGATTAATTTATCGATTTTGGGTGGAAAGGCGCTAAGACTAGCGGCTGGTTTTTCCATCGTATGAATTTATTCACAACTTCCTGTAATGTTGTTTTTTGAATTTTCATTCTTGATGCAACATCTCAATCGGTAATCTTTGAAACCACCTGTTATGGATTCCATTGACACACAAGGCTTGAGTTGAGGAACGACTTATACAGGCTCGGCAATAGTCAAACATGGTTTAAGACATAGAAATTAAAAAATATAAAGGTTTTCGTATAAAGTGCCGATATAATGAAAAGAGTAATAGCGAAGGATGGGAGTCGGAGAGATCAAAGGTAATGGCCTTGGGAGATCTTCGATAGTTTAACAACATGCTCAGAAAGGGGGGGGCAATGAATATTCAGAAACTTAATTACTGTATGGAAATGGTGGAGAAGGACGTAGGAGATGGTTTTCTTGCATCAAGTATTGTTTCGATGGAGGATGCGCAGACGGTCGTTGCAACTGCAAAGTCTTCAGCCAAGACAGCTACCCTGTTCGCCCAGATAACACAAAATCTTCAGAAATCTCTTTCAGAAGGGCAAGGTTATCCTCAACTGGGGCGGTATTATTATCTGGATTTGGCTGGGAACAAGGGGATTATATTCATTCCGCTTGGGGACTATCAATGGGGAGTTGCGATTGATACGAAGAAGGCGAAGCTGGGACTTCTATTGAATGTGCTTTTACCCAAAATGCTGGATGCATTTGAAGATGCGGTCGTATCATCATAAAGACCATGGATAGTACAATGGGGGAGAGGCTGCTACTCATATTTGAGAGGTAGTCATGGAGCAGGCCGGAGTGAATGGAAGGATGACTCTCGCGAGTAGACGGGAATTTCTATGGCTCAGTCCACAGCCACAGTTAGGTTGGCTGTCGATTATATAAGTGTCGGTCCCATCTTTGCCACCGATACTAAGAAAGACGTGAGCGCTCCGGTGGGTCTGGAATACCTTGAATATGTCGTGGAAAACATCAGGCTGCACTTTGTGGCACTGAGCGGAATTAAAGAGCATAATATAGCCGAGGTGTACCGCAGGGGAGCAAGATGCATTGCACTGGTAACGGAAATCATGGGCACCCGTGATATAGACGCTAAGGTGCGTACCCTGAGGAAGGCAATGGAGAAAACGTCATTTTATTTTTTTTCAATCTCTCCTCAGTCCTCTTGATCGCAAATAAAATGGTTCGGAAAAAGATCTCTAAGACTAATGACTATAACTGGCAATCCTCACTTCAATTCTAAATGGAATATTGAGGATAAGTAGGTGTAACAGATGTTATCCTTTTTATCTCGTTCTTCCTGATAGCTTGCATCTTTAATTTTCCCCGACCTTACAGAGGCCCAATCAGCAGTAAAAAAGTTAGATGACGAAACAGGCGGGGTTATGTCCGGTCCCGCCGCATAAACTTCAGATATTTCGATGCCCGATTTAAGGGAGTCTCTTATGGTAAGAATTACATTAACATCATAAAATAACCCTTAAAGTACTCAATAATGCCGTTTAATGTATGAAATGACAAATGAAGAAAAAGCGAGAACGGAGGGAAGAAAACATGGCAACTTCAACAGGGATTCAATTGGCTGAAAGCATCCGCCGGAGGATCGAGGAACTAAAGAAAGCATGCGAAGGGCTTGATGAGAGTACAGCCTCCCGTGCGCCTGCGGGACGATGGTCTCCTAAAGAAATCACTTCCCACCTTTTAGGTCCCGAAGGATCTGGCTACCTACCGATGCTTCAGGCCTTTCTCGACCGGAAGGCGCATATTCCCATGCTCAAAGACTCGCAGGAGGAATAGGCGAGGCATGATTTAATCTGACACTGCCTATAAAGTAAAGTATCGGGGAAAAGTTTTGTATGTCTTAAATTTTTTCTTCAGTTCAGCTTTTTTTTCACTACATTGGCAATTCGCCGGCAATATTTTTTCGTTTCCTCGTGGGTAGGGCCTTCCACCATGACGCGGCACATATTCTGTGTTCCCGAATAGCGAACGAGGACACGGCCTCTGTTTCCCAGAGCCTTCTCCACATCTTTGATCGTCTTTACGATTTCCGGAACGGTAGATAACTCAGGCCGTGTTTTTACATCTATGTTAATAAGTACCTGGGGAAAGACTGCCATTATCTTTGCAAGTTCAGAAAGACGTTTGCCTTCTCTCTTCATCGCAGTGAGCACCTGCAACGCCGTTATAATGCCGTCTCCCGTTGTATGATGCTGCAAAAAAAGCAAATGGCCCGAGTCTTCACCGCCAATCATTGCCCCTCTGTTTATCATTTCTTCCAAAACATATCTGTCCCCAACCTTGGTAATCACAGAATCAATACCCAGTTTTTCAAAGGCAACGCTGAGTCCGATGTTACTCATAATGGTTCTTACAACCAGATTATTGTTGAGCGTACCTTCTTTTTTCATCATGCTTGCACAGACGGCCAGTATCTGGTCCCCTGTTAAAACCGCACCTTTTTCATCAACGGCTATCAGACGGTCACCATCTCCATCGAAGGCAAATCCGACATCTGCCTTTCTCTTTATTACTTCTTCGGCGAGTTTTTCCGGGTACTGTGATCCGCAAGCAACGTTAATGTTTACGCCGTCGGGATGATTAAACAATGTAGTCACCTCAGCTCCCAGTTCGAAAAAAGTATCTGGGGCTATTCTATAGGTTGCTCCATTTGCGCAATCGAGAACGATTCTCATTCCCTCCAGGGTGAATTCTTTGGGAAAGGTGTGTTTTAGGAAAACCGTATACCTCCCCCTTGCATCATCCAGTCGGTACACCTTGCCCAGGTCTCCCGGTGAAGGGCGATGTTTATGCGAGTTGTTTGCAAAAATGAAGTCTTCCATGGCAAGCTCCTTTTCATCTGGAAGCTTGAATCCTTCACTGGAGAATATCTTGATGCCGTTATCCTGAAGGGGGTTGTGAGATGCAGATATAACAATACCGGCGTCTGCCCTCATACTGCTCGTGAGAAACGCAATGCCGGGCGTAGGCATAACGCCGACCATGATGGCATTCACCCCCATGGAACACATCCCCGAAACAAGGGCACTCTCAAACATATAACCAGAGATACGGGTATCTTTGCCGACAATGATCTTTGGAACATGGCCTTTTTTCTTAAAAAGATAGGCGGCAGCCCGGCCGATGTTCAAGGCCATTTCCGCCGTCATGGGATATTCATTGGCGATGCCCCGTATGCCGTCCGTACCAAAAAGTTTTCCCAAAGAGGTCCTCCTTTATTATCAAAGCCATCATGGATTCCCGCCTTCGCGGGAATGACAGGAAAGGTAGATTTTCAAATATTTCATTTTATGAGGAACACTTGGAACAACTGCTCTCATAATAGTGGTTTTCTACAACAATCAGGATAATTTTGCAACAGGGATAAAGCGGCTGTGATTATACATGCGGGTTGGTACCGAAGCGCGTCAAAAGAACTCCTCCCAGGCCGATGACAATGGCACACATCTTGATCATCCATCCCACATAAGGTATCCATCCGATCAACCATAGAATGAGGAGTCCCCAAATTGTCTCACGCATCAAGCTTTGATCATGTCTTTTTAAAACAGTAAACAATTTCCGGCCGACAAGTTGTGACACTGCTATGAAACCCAGGAGGACTGCAAACAGAACAATGGCCATTTCCAAAGGAATCAACACAATGCCGATAACTGAAACAGCAAGGAGCACCGCCAGCGGGACAACCAATACCAGTCCGGTAAGTCCCCAGGCAGTGACCTTGAAAGGCTTTTCCTTGATGGCTGACGAAATTAGACGTACGGGTTTCGGAATCAGGAATACGGTCAGGATGGTTACAAGAAGGACACCGAGAAAAATGGATAAAGAGACAATAGCAAAAATCCAGGACCATCCCTCCCATTCTTCACTCAGGGCCTTTGTTATAGCTTCAGAGATGTCATCTGTATTGATCTCAGTGAGGCTACCATAGACTTCCGCACCTCTCCCCCTGACAATGATTCCACCGAGAGAAAAAACACTCCCGCCGACTACGGCTGTTCTTGACAGAACTATAGATCCCCCAATGGACACAACATGGTTTTCAACGACACCATCTACAGTAATTTGCCCGCCGATCGCGAGAACATTGCGAACCTTCGTGCCTTCCTCGATTGTCACATTGCTGCCGATTTTTACGATGTTTGCACTGTCCGCTCTGACTGTTGCAGCTGAACAGAGAAATAAGCATGTAATCAGAAGCAATAGAAGTAGCGCATTTTTTTTCATACTTTTTCTCCATTCAAAGACTGAGAATTATGAATCTGCAAACAATTGTTACTTTTCTGCATGGTTCCCCTCTGCTGTTCGGCCGCGCTGGCGAAAGTATTCAACTACGATGGGAAGTACAGATATTATGATGATCGCAAAAATGACGAGGGTGAAGTTTCTCTTTACGGCCGGCAGGTTGCCGAAATAGTAACCTGCCATTATAAAAATTGTGATCCATGCGACGCTGCCGAGGACATTGTAACAGGTAAAGCGCGAGTACGTCATTTTCCCAATCCCTGCCACAAAGGGCGCAAAAGTTCGGATGATCGGGATGAATCTCGCTATAACTATCGTTTTACCTCCATGCTTTTCATAAAAGTTGTGGGCTCGATCAAGATACTGCCTGTTGAGAAAACGAACATTTTCCTCGTGAAATACTTTCGGACCAACAAACTTTCCTATCGCATAGTTCACAGTATTGCCGGCGACAGCGGCTGTGGAGAGGAGAACCAGCAGCCATTCGACCTGGAGCACACCGAGGGCGGCAAAGGCACCAAGTCCGAACAGGAGGGAATCTCCGGGCAGAAAAGGAGTAACGACAAGGCCGGTTTCACAAAATATTACAAGAAAAAAAATAAAATAGGTCCAGCCGCCAAAGCTCTGAATGATCGCTGCAAGATGCCGGTCAAGGTGAACAAAGAGATCAACAAAATAGAGAATCATGTCCATATTACTTTTGGGAAATCACATCCGCCGTTTATAATTTATCGGTTGATTAGTATAAGAGAGGCGTCATTTTGTCAATAACAAAGAAGAATAGGATTTCAATTGATGCCTGTGTATTTTTTTATGGGCATTTTTTAATTGCTATTTGGTATGCTGTTCATGTAATAAACTTTTGAGAAACCTTTATGGATGTTGAAAATATTTTTAATAATTAACGATATAGTAACTCCACTAAAATGCATGAACTATCTGTAACAGAAAGTATCCTTAATATTGTCCTGAAACATGCCCAGACAAACAAGGCGGAAAAAGTTCTCACCATAGGTCTTAGGATAGGAGAACTCAGTGAACTTGTCGGTGAATGTATTCAGCACTACTTTGATTATCTCAGCAAGGGCACCATCGCAGAGGGGGCAACGCTTGATATTGAGAGATCGCCGATTATATTTGAATGTAACGACTGTAAGAATACCTTTCAGGTTTCTTTAAGTGATACAAAAGATTTTACATGCCCTCAGTGCCATGGGGTGAAGGTTAGACTGACATCCGGCAGGGAGTTTTACATAAAGGATATAACAATCTCTTAGAATAGAGTAAATTAGATTTACGAAGCCGGCAAAATAGAGGTGACATAATGGCAGACATACGTTTGATAGAAATCAAGGAGGATATTCTGTCCGATAATAAGGATCTTGCTGATGAGATCAGAGAGAACCTCCGCAGGCATAAAGTTTTCATGCTGAACCTTATGGCTTCACCGGGCGGGGGGAAGACAAGTCTTATCGTCAATACTATCCGAAGCATGAAAGACAGATTCAGGATCGGTGTAATCGAAGGTGATATAGACTCCGTAGTCGACGCGGAGACGGTAGTTAAAGAAGGCATCCCGGCGGTTCAGTTAAAGACGGGAGGATTTTGTCATCTGGATGCATCCATGATCAAGATGGCCCTGGATGAGACGGCCCTTAAGGATCTCGATCTTGTCATGATCGAAAATATCGGAAATCTTGTCTGCCCCGCGGAATTTGACACAGGCGCCAACAAGCAGGCGATGATCCTGAGTATCCCGGAAGGTGATGACAAGCCCCTCAAGTACCCTCTGATGTTCAGCGTATGCGATGTTCTGGTAGTCAATAAAATAGATTATATGGGTATTGCTGATTTTGATATGAATGCTTTGAAAGAACGAGTCCTCAAGCTCAATCCCAAAATCAAGATAATCGAGGTATCATGCAAAACGGGAGAGGGCATAGAGAAGTGGACCCGCTGGCTCGCGGATGAAATCAACACCTATACGCGTTCTATCAAATAATGAAGAAAGGGATCACCAGTGGACGTTTACGAAAGGCTGCGAGAAATTCTTGATGCCCATCCTTCCGGTGCGCCGAAGTCAAAGGCCTTTGATGAAATCATTCGCTTTCTCTTTACACCCGAGGAGGCGGAGATTGCCGTACACATGAGCTTTGCACCGAAGCCTGTTGAGGATATTGCGTCGGCTGCCGGTATTCCCGCGGATGAAGCAGAGTATACCTTGGAGTCCATGGCTGATAAGGCAGTTATTTTTTCCCGAGAGAAAGACGGCAAACTGTTTTATGGTCTGCTCCCTACCATTCCCGGTTTGTTTGAGTATCCCCTGATGCGGGGCAAGGGCACACCTCTTCACGAAAGATTAGGGAAGCTCTGGACGAAATACCGCAAAGATGGTCTTAGTGAATCCTTCGCGGGTCAACCCACTCCGGTGGCGCGCATTGTGCCCGTCGGGCGCGCTGTAGATGCCACCATCCATATCCATCCATACGAGGAGGTATCGAAGTTAATCGAGAAAGCGGACTATATCGCGGCTTCGTGTCCTGGACAGCGCGGAAGAGGCGGGGCTGGTACACACCAGCAGTAACAGCGCGGATAGACCAAGCTTCATTTGTAATTGCTGTCCCTGTTGCTGCATAATCCTGACATGCCGCACCAGGCTCAATTTAGCGCATGGCTTTGCTGTGAGCGGATTCCAGTCTCAGGTTGACATCGATACTTGCACCGGATGCGGCATCTGCGCGGATGAGCGGTGTCCTATGCGTGCTGTTGAATTAAAGAATAACTTGGCAGTGGTCGATAAAGAAAGGTGTATAGGTTGCGGACTCTGCGTGTCTGCGTGTCCGGCGAAAGCCATGATCTTAGTGAGGCGCAGCGAGCAGCCGGACATACCTGCTACATCTCAAAAAATGGGGATGAAGGTGTTAAAGGAAAAAGGCAAACTGGAACGCTTTTTAGAAATTATGAAATGAAAATATCTGTGTGCTACAAAAAAAATTGAAAAAATAAAAAATTTTACTTGATTAATGTAATGAAATTAGCTATAAGAAATTTCATACAAAACAAAAGTGAGGGGAAATAAAAAAAGCATCCTGACAGATCATACTACTAAATTCTGTACCCAGAATATTATGTTTCTGCGGAGCTGTTAGGGGATGCCATAGTTGCACTGTCAACTTCCTGGAGCGACGACCATATCCCGATGAGAGCAGGATTCGGTCCGGCTTCTAAAAATATTTAGGTTATTGTCAACTGCTCCAGGAGCAGTCTTTGAGGGGGTAGTGCAACATGTCTTTAGCCAGAAGACGAACAGATCTACCGGTCCTGTTACTTCATAACATCGATCAAACATGGGATCCGGCCGATATATATCTCGCACTCCAGGAAGCTTCAAAACTTGAGTCAGCCCTTCAATCAGAGGGACATCCAGTCAACAATATACCCGTTTGCAATACTGACTGACCAGTATATAGTCTTCAACTGGTGTGAAGATATTCCCGGTATACCGCATAGCGAAGCACTTGCCGCCAGGATACTGGAGGAGTATAATTTTACCTATACAGGTTCAACACCCGATGCATTACATTCATGCTGGGATAAACAGGAAGTAAAACACCTGCTGGAAATAGCTGGTGTGCCAACACCGCAGTGGCGTATTTATGATTCTCCCGACATCGATAATTGGCATTGCTTTCCGGCCATTGTGAAACCATCACGCGAACACTGTAGTTATGGGGTGACTACCGATGCCGTAGTTATGTCACCAGATGAACTGAAGGATCGGATTGTTTATATACTTGATGTGTTCCGGCAACCCGTTCTTGTTGAGGATTTATTTTATTGACGGGCGGGAATTTCATGTTTCTCTCTGGGGTAACGGTTTCATCGAGATGCTGCCGCCGGCCGAAATGGATTTTATTGCCTTTGACAATTTACGTGACCGCCTTTGCACATACGATTCAAAATTCAAGCCCGGCTCATCCCATTATATGAAGATCGGCTTGCAATTGCCGGCGCCTCTGAATGAAGATGAGTATGAACGGTTGAGGCAGACCAGTGTCCTGGCATACAGAACTATTGGTTGCCGTGACTAC
>PDVH01000084.1_pt1 | contig 25164 bp, 23 predicted proteins | sample 1369781 | NCBI WGS metagenome assembly PDVH01 (sample SAMN07795378, study PRJNA414565) | Alkali sediment metagenome, whole genome shotgun sequencing project. | isolation source: glacial lake sediment | place: Bosnia and Herzegovina: Donje Bare Lake | collected 2016-06
CCGAGCCGGTGGGCAACATTTTCAAGTGATTCGTCGGTAAGTTCTTTACGTGCCGGATTCAATACATCTAAAAGCAAACCGCCAGAGTAATGTTTGTAAAATTGTTCTAACTCCCATAATTCGGAATGGATACTTTCATGCAATGACCACTCTGAAGGTAGTTGATTTTGAGGCATACCAACGGGAAATGTCATATAGGAAAAAAGGTCGACTGAACAGATGCGAGGATTATTAATTTCCCTGACAAAGCCACCAAAGACACGGTCAGGGAATGCGTTTTCCGGGCGGAAGTAAAACATGACATAATCCATTTTTGTAGAGGGCAGATGATACATGCCATATAAAAACAAAATCATCTGTTTTAGAACAAGAAATCCAGGGCGTTTTTTCTCCAATGGCCTCGCTGCATGGTGGTGTATCAACCAGGCGTGCTCATAGGCTCGTATCATAGACATATGACCATATATGCGCCCCTGTTGTTCATAGGTAAAGTGCATGGCGATCTCTGGGTTCTCCTGATAGAGCCTCTTGAAAGTATTTTTAAATTCTTCTCGGTGATCTTGAAATAATTTATACTTCTTAGGGTACATGAAACCGGTGTCGAAAAAGAATTCCCAGAGTGCGTCCATGTCCACTTCCGTGGATATGTAGGAATGGGGGTCCATGTTCAAGCTGATGATACGATTCAAACGGCTGTAATTATGGATGTCCATATCCAGAATGGCAATGCCACAGCAGATCTTATTATCATTCTGTTTCTGGCGATAGAGTATCTGGGCCATACAGTTTATCTTTAATTCCCCGGCATATATTATTGACAGATCATGTATGACCATCCCCGGTACTAATACCCCGTCCCCCAAGTCGTCAAATACAGAAAATCCTGTTGTGGAGATATTGAATATTTCGAGTTGGACCTTCCTTTTGAAAAATGGATGCTCAAACGTCGCAACCGGCGGTGGAAAGATCTGGCGGCGGGGATGGCGTCTTTTTCGTGTTTTGAAGCGAGTGATTTGTTTTATTAGAGGGGCAAGTACAATTTCCCATCCATAAAGGTCAAGTTTCTGTCTGATACAATAGCAGTTACCGGAAAAAATCATTTTAACGTTATCGTTTAATCGGATCATAGACGTGACATCCGGATTAAAACAATGATGAGAGGAGTGCGTTTCCGGGTTAACCTTTATACGAAAAGAGTCCGGGCTGAAATCAATCAGGCAGCCTCTGGCCAGAAAACCACTCTGCATTAAATCTACGGTGACATCCCGGCAGGTGAAACGATTTGTCCCGCGCCTGCTTAGAACATAGCTCTTTTCCGGCAGCAGGGCTTGAAATCCTGTGTTGCTTATACTCAACAGTTTTGCAGGGATAATAATGATAGACTGGTGTTCTGTTACTATCAGATACTTGAGCTGGAAATTTCCAAGGTCGAAGCCGGCGTAACCTTTATTCCATAAGCAGGTTAATTCATCCTCCAGACAACCTTCGGGAATGGCATTTACAAGAATTCCTTCCTCATACTTGGCATTGCGCAACAGGACGCGGACATAACCTCCCGTGAAATTAATATGATTTAGTATATTTACCAGCTTCTCTTTTTCAATGCTGCTGGCTGATTCAAGTGCGTCGAACAGGGCATCATGCTGGAAAAGCCACGGGGGGAGGAAATCTTCATCAGATTTTTTTCTAAATGTTCTGATGTCCGTGAGAAAATTCTGCCAATTCTTTTTTTCTTCCATTTATATAAGTGCCAAAATTATTTTATCCCAATTTATAGTAGTAAGAGTGTGTTACTGATGAATGTCTCAGACACCTTTTTTTAAAAGATCGTTTTGGGTGTAATACTTAGACAGTAAATACAACACAGAAGGCAGAAAGTCGATTTCTGTGAAACAGACTAATGTGATATCAGATCGGGAGAGACTATCAATGATGTCGCAGTTGTCGGTGGTCTAAATTCACATGGATAATCATAAATATGGATGTAGAAACACACTCTGCTCTTCCCCGAAATATCTAATCCCTGTAAGTAGCATTCCCCAGCGCTTTACTGCGGAATAAGGGACTGGCATACCTTTTATTAATCTCTTTTTCCCCGAATAATAGGCATAAGAATATAATGTGTCAGCCAATGTTTTACATATATACTAGAGGGGTCTTTCCTTGTCAAATTTTATATATACTTGAAAAGCGGGATTTAATACGCTTCCTGAAGTTATTCAAGGTTTCGTAATCAACCAAAGTGCTATTCCTCCGCAGGCCAATTTCTATTTTGCAAGGGCTGCCTTATAATATCAATGTATCCCCCAAGCCCTACGGCCTTAAATGTCCCCTCGATAACCGCACCTATTGTATGTACCACCGTCCCATCCGGATCAGGCATTGGTGAGGCGATGACGAGCTTATTACCGAACCTTCGGAAACTCAAGTCTACAATGCTGTAGGCCACCATAACTATGCCGGATAAGGAAATAAGCTCCGTCTCGAGAGTGAGGTACTCCATAGAAATCATCTCCTTCAGGAATTCCGGCAATTTAAATTTCTCAATGATTTTTATACCTAAGTGTGAATGATATACAGAAATAAAATCTTCTCCAATTTCTGCCTGCTCATAGTCATCGTTATAAAGCGACCTGTATACTGCGATAATAATCTTGCCTATTTCGAGGAGGAGCCCGCCAAGTTCCACTTTTTTTGCATCATTATCCCTGAGGCCGAATTCCTTTGCCAATATTTTGCCGCCAAGTATGGAAGTTGAGAAACTCTTGGCGAATATAATCTTCACTTCCTTATCCTTAGACAGGGCGGCAAACGCCAGGAAGATGATAAGGACTCTCGTGAAATCCATCCCCAGCCTAGATACAACTTTGTAGAATGTATCGACAGATCCTCTCCTGAGCTGTCCATAATGAACGGAGTTAGCTATACCGAAAAGCCTAACCATAATATCATCATCTATCTTCGCCTTCAGCAGCTCGATTTCCCTGTCGCTCACGTCGGGATTATCAAGCACATCAAGCACCTCCGGATCAAAGCCAAGATTAACCTGTTCGAATATCTTATCTTCTATATCTGCAAGAATTAGTTGTGCTTTTTCATCATCCACTTTAGGGCTCTCCTTTAGTTAAGGCCGTACTATGTAAAAAAACACCCTTTATGACAGAAAGCTCACGTAGGATGGCTTTTGAGTGAAACAATCCAACAACGGAGTGAGTGTGTCAATTCCAGTAATAAATATCATAAATACGTAAAGACTTACAGACTATAAATACATTTTTATTGGGGCATTCCACCCTGCGGGTGGGTTATCTGAATTGGAATAGAATCCTTCAATGCAAAGTTCGGAGCGAAAACAGCAGATTGATACACAAGCTGTAAGTTGTATGAATATTTTTCTTGATGGGAAGCCCGCCATGTTGTCACGAGGTTCTTTTGAAGAATTCTGAAAGGAGCGCATTATGGGATTAGTTTATGAGAAGGAAGGACATATTGCAAAAGTAGGTCTTAATCGCCCTGAGGGAAAAAATGCCCTTGATCCTGGAATCTTGATGGATCTGCATCGTACATGGGCGGACGTCAACCAAGATGAGAAGATGCGGGTCGTTATACTCTATTCCTGTATGCCTGATATCTTTTGTGCTGGTATGGACCTGAAGACAGCGGTTCCCGTACTCACAAGGGCCAGGGAACCTGAGAGCGATGCGGAACAATGGCTGATACAGGTGGGCCAGCAAGTTGGAGAGGCTATGTTAAAGCCCAATATCGTAAAAAAACCGGTGATTGCCGCCGTCAACGGCTTCTGCCTGACAGGGGGATTCGAGATGGTTATGGGTGCGGATCTGCGGATCGCTTCTGAAAATGCAATTTTTCAAATGAGAGAGGCCAGTCTGGGAATCATGCCAATCGGTGGCGGGAATATATATCTGCCCCGTATTATGACACCATGCCGGGCTCTGGAAGTCCTTTTGACATCAGGTAATTTCCGTGCAAGGACGCTGTGCGACTGGGGTTTTATCAATCATGTAGTGCCATCGCAGGACGACCTAATGAAGAAGGCTGTGGAACTGGCTGATAAAATTGCCGGAAATGGTCCCCTTGCCGTTCAGGGAATTATTAAATGTTTTCGGGAAACACGAGATATGTCTTATGCCGATGCCTTCAAGAGAGTTCTTGCCCAGAAGGAAAAACGCAAGCCAAATTTCCCCGGCAAATACTGACGAGTTCGGTAAAAATCCCCCTGCCGGAGTTTGCACCTCGAAGACGGGGGCCAGGCAGGCTTCTGCACTGTTGCGCCGCATCCTCCCTTTACAGTCTAAGGGCAAACGATGCGGCGTAAGTCTTTGTATATCTCATTTTGAAGGGATATCCGATCTGTGTCGGAATGTTGCCATATTTATGATGAGCCAAAGGGATTTTAATTGTAAGTCATGATTTCCCTTTATCAGGGCATCATTTTTTTTGTCTTCTTGACAGTACGGTATTACGATATTATATTAGCTTATAAGCAATTTTATTAACTGACGAACTTGAACATCGATAAGGGGGCTAGCCATGAAACAACGACTGGATGCACTGCATGTTGCTCTTAACAATGAAATGAAGGAACATGAATTTTATCTTAAAAATGCTGAGCGGACCAAGAATCCCGTTGGTAGGGCCATGTTTAAACAAATCGGCGGTGAGGAACTGGAGCATTACGAAAGGCTGAAACAACTCCACGCGAACTGGGAAAAGGAAAAGAAATGGCCTGAAACGGTTCCTCTCAAAGTGAAAGAAACCGCTGTTAAGAATGTTTTGAAGGAGGCGGCACAAAAAGCACCCAAGACAGCCAAGGGCGATGCCGATGACCTGAAGGCTATCCGTGTGGCGATCGAATTTGAGGGCAAAGGTGCGGAGTACTATGCAAAACTCCGTGATGAAGTTTCTGACCCGAAGGAAAAGGCATTTTTTAATCTGCTTGCCAATATTGAACATGAACACTATGTGTCTCTCAAGGACACAGAGGAATACATGACTGATCCGGTATCCTGGTTCAGAAAGACGGAACATACTCATGTTGATGGTGCCTAACCAGGCCAAGATTGGCATTTCCGGCCGGCGCCTGTACAGAACAATATATTCAGTATAAAGGAGAAGTGGAGATTCATAACCCTTCCAGATTGGAAAAGCAGGACATCGTAGGATAATCAAGGGATCTTTTATGGAAATAAAATTCATCAAGATCCCTTTTTTTATTTCTGTTTCTTTTTTATTATTCCTCTTTTGTTTTGCTCTTCTTCCTGAAAATAACCCTGATTGGTGATTGATCGAAACCGAATGCCTCTCTGATCCGGTTAGTAAGAAAGCGCCTGTATGAGAAGTGAATGGCCTCTGGTGCACGGACAAAAAAAACAAATGTGGGTGGAGCAACGGATACCTGAGTCGTATAGCTGAAAGTATTGATTCTGTTTTGATGGCGTGGCGGCGGTTTCGATTCGAGGAATTCTCTTACAATGCTATTAAGCTCAGAGGTACCAATACGTTTTGTGTACTGACTAAGAACCGTTTCAATGATGTCAAATATTTTAGATACCCGCTGACCGGTAAGAGCCGATATGAAGATGATCGGAGCATAATCCATAAATTTAATTGTATCTTTGATGTCTTTCACATAATTCCCCACCGTTAAGTTATCCTTATTTATGGCGTCCCATTTGTTGACAACAATGATACAAGCAACCCCTCTTTCGAGTGTCAATCCTGCGATTTTGGCATCCTGCTCGGTCATTCCTTCCTCAGCATCAATGAGCAGCAAAGCTATATCACAACGGTCTATGGCCTTAAGGGCCTGTATAATGCTGTATTTCTCAAGTACAAGACTCACTCTGCTTTTTCGCCTGATGCCTGCCGTATCAACCAGGAGATATTTTTTTTTATTAAATTCGAAAGGGGTATCTATAGCGTCTCTTGTAGTACCCGGTGTAGGGTTGACAATAGTTCTTTCATATCCGAGGATTTTATTTACCAGGGATGATTTTCCGACATTCGGTTTCCCGATCACCGCTATCCTGATGCGCTTTTCCTCATAAGTGCGTTCTTCAGTGGAAGGTAAAAGATTTAGAGCTGCATCATCCATGAGTTCATTAATACCCAAACCATGCTGCGCGGAGATACTATAAATCTTCTCCGTCCCCAGTTCATAGAATTCATAAACATGGTTTTCATGCTTTGGGCCATCGATTTTGTTGACAACAAAGAAAACTGGTTTTTCAATTCCTCTGAGGATATTTACAATTTCCCTGTCTGATGGAGTTAAACCTTCCCTGCCATCCATGAGGAAGATAATGATGTCTGCTTCTTCCATGGCCAGACTTGTCTGTTCGCGCATCTGTATCAGGATTGTATCTGTTGATGCCGGTTCAAAGCCACCGGTGTCGATCAGGGTAAATTCCTTGTCATGCCAGGTGCAATCAGCATAATTCCGATCTCTCGTCGCACCCGGTTCGTCAATAACAATAGCCTTGTTTTTCTGTGACAGGCGGTTAAATAATGTCGATTTCCCGACATTGGGCCTGCCGATGATGGCAATAACAGGTTTCACCTTACCTTATCTCACCTTAAATATTATTTGTTTAATAGTTTCTGAACATAAACCCTCTATTGATTTTTACAGGGACCCTACCTAGTAGCTACCTTTTATTGAAATTCTACAAGGCTATGATATATTAAGTTCAGTAAAGTCTAATCAACTTTATTTTTTAGTAGCATATTCGGTCAATTGTGACAACATCGTAAAAAGGCACAATTTGTGGTGAAAGACGTCAATTGTGACAATTTCCCCTCATTTGTAGCTTTAGCCCAACACAAAGGAGACGACCTATGTACGGGAATAATGGACGAATCCTAAAAATAAATTTAAGTACAGGAGAAGTAAAAGAAGAAATCTATGACGAAGCAACAGCTCGATTGTTCCTGGGTGGAAACGGTCTGGCAGCAAAGCTCATTTACGATAATGTTCCTTTCAACGCGGATCAGCTTGGACCTGATAATGCCGTTGTTTTTTCCGTGGGACCGTTGACGGATACGCCTGTGTGGGGAACCAGCAGAGGACACGTGGCATCGATATCGCCGTTGACGGGGATATTCGCTGACTCTAATTATGGAGGAAAATTCGGCACCGCACAGAAGAGGACAGGTTTTGACGCCATTTACATTACCGGGACTTCGTCAAAGCCCGTTTATCTTTTAGTTACAGAGGGAGGTGCGGAAATCAAAGAAGGCTCTCACCTATGGGGCAAGACTACGGAAGAGACCATTGCCGCACTCGAAGCAATAGAGGGAAGGGGGGCAGTGTGCGCCTCGATTGGACCTGCGGGAGAAAACGGAGTGCTCTTTGCCAACATCATACTGGGAGGAGTCAGGCCTGGTGCGGCCGGCCGGGCCGGCATTGGTGCCGTAATGGGAGCAAAGAAAATCAAAGCAGTTGTCGCCAGAGGTGAAAAACGAACTGATATCGCCGATCGGCAATCGCTGACGGGCCTTCTGAAAGAAAAATACCCTGCCTTTAAGGAGAATACGAAAGTATTGAGCACCATTGGAACGCCGGTTCTTGTAAATGTCATCAATTCCAAAGGCATGCTGGGTACGAGAAATAACAGCAAAGAAGTTTTTGCATATCCCAAGGACATCAGCGGCGAACTAATGAAGGAGAAATACTGGAACAAAGATACTGCCTGCTTTGGCTGTCCCGTAGCGTGCGGCAAAAATGTTAGTGCAACCAAGGGTGAATATGCCGGCAAAGTTGTTAAGATGCCGGAATATGAGACACTGTATGCAATTGGCTCCATGATGGATAACCGTGATATTGACTCCATCATCAACGGTAATCATGCATGTGATTTGATGGGTATAGACACTATCTCCATGGGAGTGACGCTGTCCTTTGTTGCAGAATGTATGGAAAAAGGGATTATCTCTGAAAAAGAAGTTGGGGGGAGAGTTAATTTTGCGGATGGAGAAGCAATGGTAGATCTGATTAAAAAGACAGCAAGGAGAGAAGACATAGGAGCTCTTCTTGCCGTGGGGTCGGCGCGCATTGCAGATAGATTCGACAAGGATGCATACAAATATCTTTATACCGTCAAGGGGCTCGAAGTTGCGGGTCACTCTGCACGCGGCTTAAGAGGCATGTCCCTGTCGTATTCCACGTCAACAAGAGGCGGCAGTCACCATGACGGTAGACCCAATTATGCGACCACAGATCCCGATCCCGGATTTGATCCTCAGCCAAAGTATATACAGAGAAATCAATATTTCACAGCCGTGGGCGATTCTCTCATCGTGTGCCGCTTTATTGCCGAGAGAGGCTTGGGGACACCTCTCAATGATGACATTGCAAAAATAGTGGGCTATGTAACCGGCTGGGATATTACTCTTGCTGAGTTAGAGAAGATCGGTGAGAGGATATACAATCTGGAGCGTCTCATAAATATCAGGCGGGGAGTGAGCAGGAAAGATGATATCCTTCCTTACCGTGTCATGAACGAACCTATCCCGGATGGACCTGTAAAGGGGAGATACTGCCCGAAAGAAAACCTGGATGCCATGCTCGACACATACTACGAGTTGCGGGGATGGACACGGGAGGGTGTACCAACTGATGAGAAACTTGCCGAGCTGGGTTTGAAATAGTGGGTCCTTATCACTGTTTTTTTATTGCGTCAGCTTATGTTTTTTCCGTATAGCCGAATTCCCTGAGCATGTGTGCATCGTGGGTCCAGTCTTTTCTCACCCGGACGAACAACTCAAGGTAAATCTTGGCGGCAAAGAATTTTTCCATGTCCATTCTCGCCTGGGTGCCGATCTTTTTCAGCATGCTTCCTTTCTTGCCTATCAATATGCCCTTTTGTGAGTCTTTGGACACATTGATCGTTGCCTGTATGCGAATCAGATTTTTCTCTTCATCTTCTTTGAACGAATCCACGACTACTGCTGTTGTGTAAGGGATTTCCTGATGGGTCATTAAGATGATCTTTTCCCTGATGATCTCCGCCGCGATGAAACGCTCGGTTCGGTCTGTCATCATATCTTCAGGGAAGTATCTGGGCCCCTCAGGAAGAAGCTTCAATATTTGTTCTATCAGGACGGGGAACCCGTCGCCAGAGAGAGCAGAGATCGGTATGATCTGGGAAAAAGAAAAAAGGTGCCGGAATTGGTCGATAACGGGGAGTATGTCTTGCTTCCTGACAAGGTCGATCTTGTTGAGCAGCAGAATAACAGGCAGTCCGATGTTCCTGAGAGAATCAATAATCAACTGATCGTCGCGATGAACACCTGAAGTGGCATCCGAAAGCAGGAGGAGAATGTCAGCGCTTCTGAAGGTATCCGTCGCGGTGGTTACCATAAATTGATTTAACGGTGTTGTCGCCTTATGAATGCCCGGTGTGTCGAGGAATATAAGTTGCCCGTTTTCAATATTCTTTATACCCATGATCCTGTTTCGTGTAGTCTGCGGTTTATGTGTAGTTATGGCAATCCTTTCGCCGATGATCGTATTGAGAAGGGTTGATTTCCCCACGTTCGGTCTGCCGATTATGCCGATAAAGCCTGATTTGAACATTTATAAATTCTCCCGCAGAGTAAATATGCCCGGTGCCTAATGGTTATAAGATTTAGTGAAAATTATTTTGACGATTGAACCTCTTTATTTTTGTTTTTATGCCGGTCACTGTCATGGATAGAGTTCCCCTTTCCTGGTCAGGGTCTGCGGAAACATTTATTCCGGTCAGATTGTACCGCTCTTTCAGTGTGTACGTATTTTTGTTTTTATGACCGTGGAAGGAAGAGACATCCTTCGGAGACACCGTAAAAATTACTTCTTTGTCGAGCACACGTCCGGCGATGAGCAAAGATGAAGCCATGTCGAAAAAAATGGATTCTTCAACCAGTGAGCGAAATGCCGGATGATATGGACCCGCAATGATACTGCCGGCTTTCTCCATTTCCCGGGTTGTTTGCAGACCGAGGCGAATAATGGGGATATTGGCCTCTTCAAATCTCTGCACTGCATACTTGCACAGTTCGATCGCTTCAGACATACCGAGAGGCATATAAGCTCCGCTGAAATACAGTTCAGCCAGGCCTGTATTCTGAAAGACAACAGTGGGGTGAATTCTGACCATATCCGGCTCAAGGGCAATGGTCTCACTGATTGTATATTCAAATCCCGACCGATTGTCTCCCGGAAGCCCTACCATGAGATGTATTCCCGTTTTAAATCCCCAATCCTTGAGCATCTTCATGGCATTCATCACATTGGAAGATGAATGGCCTCTGTTTGAAAGACTTAGTACTTCATCTACTAGGGACTGGGCACCGATTTCGACGGTTGTAACACCTAAGCGTTTGAGAAGATCTAGGCGTTCATTGTCTATATTGTCCGGTCTAGTAGAGATCCTCACGTCATGCACCAGACCCTTTGTGATGAATGGACCGGCAAACCCCAGAAGTTCAGTCTGGTAACTTTTTTCCATACCTGTGAAATTACCGCCGTAAAAAGCAATCTGGACATGATCTCTCTTTTGTTTTTTATGACTGAGGTATTTGTGTATTGTTTCCCGGAAGGTGTTTTCTGTAATTCTCCCGGTAAGATTTCCGGCAGTTTTATACACATTGCAGAAAATACATCGGTTCGGGCAACCTTGATTCATGATAAAAAATGGGATAATCATCTGTGTCTTTGTTATCTATTGCTGCCCTTTATCGGTGACGGGGGTAGTGTTTTGCGGCTTCGCCAGCTCTTCCATGGCTTTTTGAGCTGCCCGTTGTTCTGCTTCCTTTTTACTTTTCCCCGTACCTGTAGCGGTGATCGTACCTGCGACAGTTAAACTGATCTCGAAGATTTTATCATGATCGGGGCCGATTTCTCTGATCAGAATGTATTTTGGCGTCTCTTTAAACCGGTTCTGGCAGATTTCCTGAAGTGCAGTTTTATAATCCCTGTATATGAGGCTCTTTGTTCCTTCCTCAATTAGTGGTGCAAAGATTTTTTTTAAGAATTTGTATACCTCCTCAAAGCCGCAATCAAGATATATGGCCGCTGTAACTGCTTCAAAGGTGTTTGAGAGAATGGATGTTTTAGTTCTTCCCCCTGAGCCTTCTTCTCCCTTGCCGAGGAGAAGATAATCTCCGATATTAAGCTTCCGGGCCAAATCGGCAAGCGACTGCTCGTTCACAACATAGGCTCTCAGTTTTGATAGCTGACCCTCGGCATAATCAGGGAATTTTTTTATCAGCATATCGCTGAGGCAAAGTCCAATGACGGCATCTCCCAGAAATTCGAGTCTTTCATTATCCTTGCAAGAAAATGTCGGGTTTTCATTTACAAAGGAGCGGTGTATCAACGCATTATCGAGCAGATTGATATCGTTGAAGTTGTAGGCAAGAATCTGCTGAAAATTACCAAGATTTGAAAGCCTTTCATCAGTCATTTTTGACAATCCTTGCATGCAATTTTCCTTCTCTCGAATCATCCGGTATCACATTTACGATACTGTTTACCAGTGAAGAATTGCTGTTTCTTATGAGGACGGGTATGTAGTTGTTGGAAAATCCCTTCATGCATCCTGTATCTTTGTCTTTTTTGTCCTCAACAAGAACAGTCAGTTTTTCTCCTATAAATCTTTCTGCAAATGTGTTTCTCTTTTCTTTCCCTATGTCCCTCAGTATCTCACTGCGCCTTTTTTTGACGGCTTCATTAACCCTGCCGGGAAGCCTTGAGGCGAGTGTGCCCGGACGTTCTGAATAGGGGAATACATGCAGGTAAGCTACAGGGAGTTCCTCAATCAATCGCAGTGTATTATTAAATTCTTTCTCTCCCTCACCGGGAAATCCGACCATGACATCAATTCCGATGGCAATATCGGGGATCGCCCGGCAGATTTCTTCCAGTCGATTTTTGAATAATGCTGAGTCGTAATTCCTTTTCATGGCTAAAAGTATTTTGTCGTCTCCACTCTGGAAGGGGATATGAAGGTGTCTGCAGATGGTGGTCCCTTTTTTTATCAGCCGGATCATTTCATCTGTTATTTCTGTTATCTCTATGGAACTGAGACGTAATCTCTCTATGATTTTGTTCTTCTCAACGTATTCCAGGATATTGAAAAGATTTGACGGGGGGATCATGTCCTGACCATAGACTCCAAGATGGATACCCGTCAGAACTATTTCTCTGTAGTCGGCCCGCGCCAGCATTTCGATTTTTTTTAAAACCGCGCTTTCAGGAAGACTCCTGCTTGCCCCTCTCGCATAAGGAACAATACAATAGCTGCAGAAACTGTTGCATCCATCCTGGATTTTAAGGAACGCCCTCGTGTGTCCGGGAAATTTTAATGGGCTGAACCCGGATAGTTCCCTGGCTTTGCAAATATCACTGACGATGACTTGCGGGTCTCCTTTCACTGCGTTCTGAATAATCTGTGGAATATGTACTTTTTCTGCATTGCCCAGGACGAAGGTCACACCGGGAATTCGGGCAATATCGTGAGGTGCGACCTGGGCATAACAACCTGTAACGATAACAGATGCATCAGGGTTTGTCCTGATTGCTCTTCTGATAAACTGCCTTGATTGGTAATCTGTCCGACCAGTGACGGTGCACGTATTAATTATGTAACAATCAGCCTTTGTATTGAAAGGTACTTGTAAAAAGATACTCTTGTCTAGCCCCTCTAAAATGCCTGTTGATTCGTACTGATTAACCTTGCAACCGAGGGTTGATATGGCGACTTTGATCATTCTCAATGCCTTTATCTTTACTATCTTTGAAATCTAAACGCCAGGTGCATAGTTTGTCAAGGTTAAATAGGGTGTTGAAAAAACACGCTTTTCATCAAGCTGTGCAAAAGCTTGTCCCGTAGCTGATATGGGATGTCCAAATGCAAGGCGCGCATGGTTTGATCCTTCAACACATTCATGACAAACAGCTCACCATGACAGTATATAAATCCTGTCCCCGCGAAGGCGGGGAGGTGTTTTTTGACAGCCTGTCAAGGATTGCTGGATTTTTATTGAGATGTGAAGTAACATTAATTTATATTGATTATGGAGGTTTAAAATGGACAACATTATAAAGTACGTAACATCCCATCAATTTATGATAGGTGTTTGTGTATTTGTTGCAATTTTGGTCATATATTTTCTTTTCAAGAAACTCATCAAGCTTGCATTATTATTTATTCTTGTACTCATAATCTTTGGCGGATATCTGTGTTTTAAAGAGCCTGAAAAGATGCCTAAAAGCTTAAGTGAAACCATGCAAAGGGCCAAGGAGTCAACTCGTAGTGTGGTGGAGAAGGGTAGAGGGGTCTATGATAGTGTAAAGGGTGCATACAAGAAGGCTGAGAAACTGGTGACCAGGGATTTTGATAAGTATCTGGAGCCGGATGATAAACCAGTCAGGGGGAAATAAGGTTTCTACTGGTGTATCACACTTTATGAGAAATTTAATGAGGAGTCAGTATTACAGGCCCGGTAAAGAGACTCATTCAGAAGATGTTGACCTGCATAGCTCTTGGCGGGCAGGCCAAAACACATAGTTCACACCCGTTGCACTTTTCTGGGTCGAACAGGACTTTCATAGATTGTCTCTCAAAAGAGAGGGCATCGGTTGGACAGAATGCCGTACAGGCACCACAATGAACACACTTATCTATATTCTGGCTTACGTTTTTCGAAACAGGCTCGACTTTAAGACCCTTGTCCTTTAGAAAACGGATGCCTTTATCAAAATTTTCTTTCGAACCACTCAGTTCAACGACAATTACCCCTTCTCTCCGGGGCAGTATCTGGGCCTTGAGGATGTTGAATTCAAGATCATGCTTTTTTACAAGCTGACATATAATAGGCTGGTCCACATTGTTTGCTGTATAACGAATAACTACTTTCTTTGAATACATACCCTTTCATTAATCTCCAAATGTTTTATTAATGTTAGGAAAACGCCGGGATCTTGTCAAGAGATTAGTTGCCCGGTTGACAGGTGTGATTCTTTCGTATTCAAATCTTTTTTATACTTCGAGCAGGGTATCCCAATCCATGTAACTGAACGTCCTGTGGAGGGAATGATCATCATCGACCAGATTGTATTGAAGGTTTGTAAAAGCCGATCCGGCGATGCTCTGGACGAATAGCGGGGGAACGACGTCATCATTACTCCCATGGTAGATCATAACAGGGAGGTGGAGTTTCTTATTGAGATACGGTTTAAATTCATCAATATTGAGGGCAGGCGCCAGAAGAATGAGCTTCTTCATTTTCTCTTCACAATTGCATGCATAGACGGCGGCCATTAAACCTCCGTAACTGGAGCCGACCAGTATCAGGTTAGTTTTATTGGAGAGCAATTTATTCAATTTTTTCATTCTCTGGTCAAATGTGCCGACAAAATCTTCGATAATCATATCGGGGTATCTTTCTTTGAAAAAAACCCCCTTTGCTCCCTGGCCCGAACTTTCGAGCCCGTGAATAAAAGCCCTTGTCAGACCCATAATAATCCTTTCTTAATTAGCTTAGTATTGCCTATGAGTTGGAGACAGATGGAGATTTTTTATAACCGGCATTTTTGAAATTGATTTCACTATGGCAGTATGTTAAAAATTTCGCAAGAGGAGATTCTATCATGTCTGTTGTTCTTCCCTTTAAGGCGCTCAGGCCGCAAAAACAATTTGTTGAGGCTGTTGCTGCATGTCCTTACGATGTGGTGACTGAGGAAGAGGCAAAAAATATCGTCAGAGACAACCCTTTAAGTTTTTTGCATGTCGAGAAATCAGAAGTTGATATGCCGGGTCCTTACAATACGCATGACGACCGCATATATGAGATTGCCAGAGAGAATCTCCATAGGCTGATACGGGAAAAGATATTATTCCAGGATGAAACGCCGTGCTTTTATATATACCGTCAGAAAATGAATTCTCATGAGCAGTATGGAATTGTGGCAAGGGTAGACCTTGCTGAATATGAATCGGGTCTTATTAAAAAACATGAGCTGACAAAAGCGGACAAAGAACTTGATCGTATTAAACATGTATTAACGGTAAATGCCCATACTGGTCCCGTATTTTTAACTTACCGGTCCAGGGATTTTATTGATCGCTTTGTTAAAAAAATGGTTGAGGGTGATCCTGAATACGATTTTGTTGCCGATGATGGGATTTCTCATACAGTCTGGGTTGTTAGGAATAAAAATGATATTGCAGCAGTAACGAGCTCATTTGCAAAGGTTGATACTCTTTATATTGCCGATGGTCATCACCGTGCTGCTGCTGCCGCAGCGGTTGGAAAATTGAAAAAGGAACAGAATCCTGGAAGCAGCGGAGATGAAGCATACAACTATGCAATGGCTGTTTTGTTTCCCCATAATCAACTCAAGATCATGGGCTATAATCGGGTTGTAAGAGATTTGAATGGTTTGAATGAACTTGAATTTCTTGGTAAGGTCAGTGAACAATTTTTTGTTTCCGAAAATTTTGTAGAGAAGTCACCCCGGCGATACCATGATATCGGAATGTATTTACGAGGCAGGTGGTACAAGATAGAGCCAAAAGATGACAGCTATGACAAAGATGATCCTGTTAACGTTCTTGATGTTTCTATTCTTCAGGATAATCTGTTGAAGCCTGTCCTGGGGATTCAAAATCCGAGAACGGACGGAAGGATTGAATATATAGGCGGTATAAGGGGAGTGAAAGAATTAGAAAGACTGGTTGATTCAAGCGAGTTTGCTGTCGCTTTTTCCCTTTATCCGACGACTATGGAACAACTCATGACTGTTTCAAAAGCCGGTAAAGTCATGCCCCCCAAATCGACCTGGTTTGAACCAAAACTTCGTAGCGGCATATTTGTGCATCTTTTAACATCATGAAAGAAATCGATCCTGATGTCTCAGCGCTAAGAAAGAATGGGGAAACCATCGATGAGATCTCTAAGAGCGGGCTCAGGATTTTTCAGAAAGAGAAGGGGTACCGGTTTTCCATTGATGCCCTTCTTTTAGCCCATTTTGTTCATCTGAAAAAAGGAGACCACATTATTGACCTGGGAACTGGCAGCGGGGTCATTGCCGTCATTATGGCGCAGAAAAAGGAATGCGGCAAGGTCGTTGGCGTGGATATTCAGGAAGAACTGGTTGACATGGCAAAGCGGAGCGTTAAGTTAAACAATCTCGAAGAGAAGCTTGTTATCTGCCGGGGAGACATCAAAAACATCGAGGCCCTCTTTGATTCAAAATCCTTTAACATTGCGGTATTTAACCCTCCTTACAGAAAAATGAAATCAGGCAGAATCAATCCGAATGATCAGAAATCTATAGCGCGTCACGAGATCAAGGCGACACTTCAAGATTTTCTAAATGCAGCGGGATATGTTTTAAAAAGGTCAGGACGTGCTTACATCATATACCCTACGACCAGGATGGTGGAGCTTTTATCTTCGATGAGAATTTCCGGTATCGAACCGAAAAGAATGCGAATAGTGCATTCACATGATGATTCACGCGCAGAATTTGTCCTGGTGGAAGGTATAAAAAGCGGGCGTGAAGAGCTGGAAGTCATGCCGCCTCTATTTATTTATTCGGAAGGCAGCAAGTATACGGAAGAGACGACCTGCATTTTCAGGGAGATTTCCGGGTCGTCGAAAGCCTCCGCCGAATGATATTTTTTGTCATTACCCTTTTTAGGATTTCCTTTAATTCCTTATCTGCTATGGAAGATGTACTTTTTTCGATCAATTTTTTGTCCTTATCCTTCAGGGGATAGCACTCCGGGGAGAATAACTCCGGATGGGGTTTCTTCGGCAGGGCAAAAGGTATCTCACCAATGGAAAAATGGACGTTCCTGACTAAATCATTTCCCATAAGGTGGTTTACTTTTTCAATAATATCGCTCTTAAGATTATGAAGCTGCTGCATCCATACGGAAGAAGAAACTTTAACGAACAGGGTGTTTCTTCTGAGCTTATCAGGGCGGGTATGGGCTGAGATCTGCGGACCTACTGCTTTATACCAGACTTCCAGCAGATGCTGTTCCTCGGAGGCGATATTGATATTGTGCTTTTTCAGGATGCCCTGGAGGACATTACCAAGTTTTTGAAGATTTGCCTGCTTGCCTCGTCTGCGCATAGTTTCTCCTTGCATAGTTTTGTACTCAGGTCAAGGGTGCATGGCATACTCCACGATTAATTCCTACATAAGTTTTTTCAGTTCTTCAACAAAGGTGTCGTATGTTTTGCGGCCAAAGAGAACGAAGCGCGCGAGCTCAATATCGCCGTGTTCCTTGAGATAATTGATCACTGTTTCCAGGGCAATGTGAGCCGCTTCATTTACGGGATAACCGTAGACGCCGGTGCTGATTGCCGGAAAGGCTATGCTTTTCAACTTTTTTGCCGATGCGAGTTTTAGACTCTCCAGGTGGGCGCTTTTTAAAAGTGCTGCCTCGCCTTTTATACCGCCCTGATAGACGGGTCCCACAGTGTGGATGACATATTTTGCCTTGAGAGTTCCCCCGGTGGTGATAACCGCTTGTCCTGTAGGACATCCTCCGATTTTGCGACACTCTGCTATAATAGATGGTCCACCGGCCCGGTGTATGGCGCCGTCCACCCCTCCACCCCCCGAGTTGGCGGCATTTACAATCGCGTCCGTTTCTTCCATTGTTATATCTCCTTCAACGAGGGCCAGGGTGGATTTGTTGATCTTTACTTCCATGACTCAACTCCTTTCTGTCACGGGGGTTCCCTCCCCATAGACGAACATGCGGTATGCTTTTTCAATCCTGTCCCAGTTTTCCTCCCGATCCATTGACCAGTACCTGCCAATAACTGAGACAACCTTCCCCAGATTGATCTCTTCAGTCTTTCTTTCCACTTTCTCAATATAATTTGCCCCGCTCTCAGGCATCTCTCCTCGCCTGCCAAGCATGGCATGAATAAAAACATTCTTGATCCCTTCCTGCTTTGCAAGATCCATCAAGGCTAAAAGATGATTGATAGAACCATGAGAACTGAAGAACGACACGATTCCCATGAGATGAAGAGCGGTGCCTGCATCTTTCGCGGCACGGATTACGTGGAGGAACGCTTCATTATGAAAGAATGATCCGTTTGCAATAGAACGGTCAATTTTTACGCTGTCGGCATAAATCCTTCTCCCTGCTCCTATGTGGAGGTGTCCGGCCTCAGAATTGCCGACTGTTCCCGGCGCAAGACCAACGGCTTCTCCGGAAGCCGCAAGCAAGGTATGGGGGTATGTTTTTTTAAGCCTGTCCATGACAGGTGTACGGGCACAGGCGATCAGATTCCCTGCCGTCGAACTGTTCTCTCCCCAGCCGTCGAGGATCAAAAGGAGAACACGCGGGCTACTCCGTATTTCTTTCAGCAAGGAGTGATTTTTCATCAATGAGTGCCCTGTCATAGATGCCGGTTTGGGGATATTAACGAGGTCTAAGATGGTGGGGGCAATATCCGCCAGCTCGCCGCCTTCCCGTAGAGATATGTTTTCTTGATTGTGATCGACAAGAATAAAAGGAACGGGGCAGTCTGTATGCCCAGTGTCGATGGCACCGTCCGGAAACAGCCATTTTTCAACTGTACCATGATCGGCAGTAACAATAGTAGTCAGCCCTTCTTTTAAAGCCTCCTCGACAATACGCCCCGTACACCTATCCACTGCCTCAACGGCACGAATGACAGCCGCTTCATTTTCTATGTGTCCGACGACATCTACATTTGGGAAGTTTACGAATATAAAATGAAATGAGGGGTCACGTATTTTTTCTATGGCTTTCTCCGTGATGGCGGTGATGGACATTTCCGGGGCTTCGTCAAAAAGGGTCACATCTTTCCGGGTGGGAACTATTACCCTTTCTTCACCCGGAGGGACTTCGTTGTTTTTCCCGTTGAGAAAATAGGTAATATGAATCGCCTTTTCGGCTTCCGTAATTTTTACCTGTCTGAGGTGGTGTCGCGCTATGATTTCACTTAATGTATCTTCAATTACATCCTCCGGAGGGAAGGCAACACTGGCATTGAGCTCCTTGTAGTATTCAATCATGGTAGCAAAGTGAAGCGTAAGGTTCTTTTCTACAGGGAATTTATCGAATCCAACATCTATCAGACTTTTCGTGAGCTCTACTTCCCTTTCTCCCCTGACGTTATAAAATATAACGGCATCTCCTTTTTTTAATCTTCCCGCGGGTTGACCGGCACGATTGAATAAAACAAGGGGAGGCAATGTTTCATCCTCTTTCCCCCCCTGGTATGCATTCCTTACAGCACGAGACATGAGAAATCTGACACCCGGCATGTTGTTTTTCTCCCTGGGTATATTAAGGATTCTCCATCCTTATGAAGAAGCAGCAGTGTTTAATTCTAAACGAAATATCATAATACTGTAAAGTGAAACTTTGAAGGTATTGTAAAAAGTTCCCCTACCGAAGTTTACCCCCGCGAAGGCAGGGGACAGGGAGGATCAACACACTTGACCTGTCATGGTGAGCTTGTCGAACCATGTGTGCCTTGAAACTTACGTTTTTTTTCTTCGCCGTTTGCTGACTTATTTCGTATACTTTTTCCAAAAATATGAAACTGTGTTATTCCTTTATGGAAGGCCTTTTATATTGAAAAAATTGTAACTAAATGATATATTAACAAAATTAAATAATGGAAAATGATTGCTATGTTAAAGACAGACAGGCAAAAGGATCCTGAAAATATCCTGCGTGAAGAAATGATGAAGGAGAGGGCGGAAGTCCTCGGCCGCGCTGGTGAAAAGTTAGTTGCCGCCATTGAAGAAATGAGGATAATTGAGCAGGTTATTGAAGAGAGGCTGAAAAATTTCCGCTCTATTGTTGAAAAATTTGGAGAAGGATATGATGATGGCAAGCTTGTTTCCCGGAGACAGAAAATAGTCAAAGAAATCAATGGAGAGATTGGCAAATTCAATCACGCAAGAGAGTATGCAAAATTGAGATATTACTATCTGATTGTAACTAGAGAAGCGATGGGTATGCGACGGCATCACTGGGTTGAAGAATCATACAGGATTCCACCCAGGAAAAAATACCTTCGGGATGTCTAATGGACCGGTATGTAAAACAAAGAATGAAGATGGTGGAATCCCAGATAAGAGCAAGAGGGATCAGGGATCCACGAGTGTTAAAAGCTATGGAAACGGTTCCCCGCCATCTCTTTGTAAATGAAGCTTTGAGGGACCAGGCCTACAATGATAATCCACTTCCCATAGACGGAGGGCAGACCATTTCTCAACCTTATATTGTGGCTCTCATGACAGAAGCCATGGAACTTAAGGGTAATGAAAAAGTTCTGGAAGTCGGGACAGGTTCCGGGTATCAGACTGTCATATTAGCGGAGCTTGCCGAGCATGTGTTTTCTATCGATCGCATTGCATCGCTTGCAAGTGGAGCAAGGAGACTGCTGGAATCTCTTAATTATTTTAATGTAGCAATCCGAGTGGGGGATGGTACTTATGGGTGGCGGGAGGAAGCTCCCTTTGATGCTATAATTGTTACAGCCGGAGCGCCGAATATACCCAAAACTTTATTGGAGCAACTCGCTATTGGAGGAAGACTTGTAATCCCTGCTGGCGGCCGCCATTCTCAGGTGCTAATTAAATTGACCCGTTTATCAGAGGATCTGAATAATGTAAAAAAAGAAGACTTAGGCGGATGCCGTTTCGTGGATCTTATTGGAGAATATGGATGGGAGTATTGAATCCGGAAGCGAGCGCATTCCCGCAGATTGCTGCGGGGTAAGCGAGCGAATGGGTAACATTATTATTCCTTATGGATTGAAGATTCTCCGCAGTTTACTGCGGAGAGCTTCAAATTACATGTTGAAAGTGTTTTGTCCTGATCAATTCAACATGAGCTGGCGCCTTATCATTATCCTGCTTCTTTTGGTAAATCTGTTTTTCGCATGCACAGGCCATCATATCAAAACCGTAAAAACTAGAGGTGTATATCATAGAGTGAAAACTGGTGACACCCTCTGGAGCATTGCCAAGGCCTATAATATAAACGTCCAGGAATTGGCCGAGGCAAATAATATTACAGATCCGAGACTGATAGGTCAAAATAGTATCCTGTTTATTCCTGCGGCAGGTCAGGTTATCGATGACGTAATATCCTCGGTCAGCGAAAGAGGGTCTTCTGTAAAAACCACGCAGAAGGAAGAGAAAACATCAGCACTCAAGCCAGAGAAAGAAGGACCGAAGGTTGATAAAGTACCATTGAAAACAGAAGTTATTTCACCCAGGAATGTTCCCAGAAGTAAAGTGGAGGTTTCATCCAAAGAAGAATCAAAGAGCCGGGCAAAAAAAAGGATAGAGAATATTTCCGCATTGACGGGCAAACTGCCGCCAGGGAATGAAACAGAAAAAAGTATAGAAAATATCTCCGCGTTGAGGGGCAAGCTGCCGCCGGGGAATGAGACAGAGCAGAAGGTTGAGCAGAAAAGTAGAGAAAAGGACAGTGGGGGAGAACCTGAAAAGATAAAATTTGACAAAGGACGTTTCATCTGGCCTGTGAAAGGGAAACTTCAGTCAAGATTTGGCATTCAGCCCAACGGTATGTATCATAACGGAATAAAAATAGCGGCAAAAGAGGGAACACCTGTACTAGCTGCGGCGAGCGGCATGGTAATTTTTTCTAATTCGTTGAGGGATTTTGGAGAAACAATCATTATAAAACATGAAGACAATTATGCCACTGTCTATACCAATTTGAGCAAAAGAATAGTGAGAGTGGATGATCATATTAAAAAGGGTGGTCATATAGCCTTACTGGGTAAACCGGAGAAAAAAGGAGAAACTTACCTAAACTTCGAAATCCGACATAAGAATAGGGCCCGAAACCCTCTTTTCTTTCTTCCGTAAATCCGGCAGCGAGAGCATTCACCACGGCTTGTTACATGGTAGGCTAGCGAATTTCAAAACGGTACTATTCCTTAAGGATCGAAGATTCTCTGCTGTTTACAGCGTAGATCCTCACTTTTAAGAACTTTTGGAGGATTAAGATACGCTTTTAGGAATCATTGATAATTACTTTTCCCTGTCCGAAGAGGAAAAGCTCATATCCAGGGTTGGGAGGAGAAGCGGGATTTACGGAAGGCTTGCCGATCTTTCAGATAAGGGTATGTACAATAGGGTAAAGAGTATTATTGATCATTATAATACGCAGGACTAGGATCAGATGGACAATGATTTATTAAAAATAATGAATAGATACATACAATAACACTTATCCGATCATAGTGGTTGTATATTGACTATTATTTTAAAATGTGTTATAAGAAATGATTAAAATTTAATTAGCAGGTGAAAGAGATGTTTAAGATAGGAGATTTAGCAGTTTATCCAGCCCAAGGTGTTGGAATCATCGAAGCAATTGAAAACAGAGAATATATGGGTAGCAAACAGTCGTTCTATATTATGAAGATTATGAGCAACGGCATGAAAATTATGATTCCCATCAACGGTGCAGAATCCGTAGGGCTCAGAGAGGTCATCGCGAAAAAAGAAATTCCCAAAGTATATGAGATACTTCGGAACAAGGACGTTACCATCGACAAGCAGACGTGGAACAAGCGATACAAGGAATACCTGGATAAGATTAAGACAGGCTCGGTATTTGAGATTGCGAGAGTATTGCGGGATCTTTTTATTTTAAAGTCTGACAAGAATCTGTCCTTTGGTGAAAGGAAGATGATGGATACAGCCAAGAGCTTATTGGTTAAGGAGATATCAGTTGCGAGTAACTCGGAAGAAACCAAAGTAGAACAGGACCTTAGAATTATATTAACGGTGCAATGAGCTTCAGGGAATAACTTTGCGATAAAGTATATTATACCTATCATCAAAGTATTATTCTCGTGCAAAGTGAATAAGCATAAAAGCAACATAATAAGATAAGAAAGGAGGTGATAAAATTGATAATAAAAATTCTTCTCATAGCAGCTTGTTCAATAAGTGGTTATTTTATTGCATTTACCTATTATGGGTTTCCTATAGCACTGATAGGATTATTATTAGGATTATTAATTGCTATTTCTGTCATACAGGCTGAACAAGCTATAAGAAAGGTATCGCTCAGAGTTATATTTGGTGGTGTTGTCGGTATGATCATAGGCCTTTTCATAGCTTTTTTTCTGGCCTATGGACTTAATTTTTTAGGTGTTACCTGGGAAAAACAGCAGGTTGCTCCCTGGATATATGCCCTGTTAACAGGTATCATGGGTTATCTTGGTCTTGTTATTGGATCAAAAAAGATCGAAGAGTTTAATCTATTCGGCTTTAGCCAGACGAAAGAGAGTTCCGATTACGGCATTCTGGATACGAGCGTTATTATTGACGGCAGGATTGCAGATATCTGTGATACGGGCTTTGTTGAAGGTACCTTATTGGTTCCCCGCTTTGTCTTGGATGAGTTGCAGTACATTGCCGACTCTTCAGATTCTATGAAACGTTCCCGCGGCAGGAGGGGGCTCGATATCCTGAACCGGATGCAAAGGAGCAGCGGAATCAACATTGATGTTGTGGATCAGGATTTTCCAAAACTCAAGGGTGTTGATGCGAAGCTTGTGGCAATGGCAAAAAAAATAAATGGTAAAATAATTACCAATGATTTTAACTTGAACAAGGTTGCCGAGCTGCAAGGCATAAAGATATTGAATGTTAATGAACTTGCGAATGCCCTGAAGCCTGTGGTCCTACCCGGCGAGATAATGACGGTGAAAATCATCAAAGACGGAAAAGAGCCCGGTCAGGGGGTTGCGTATCTCGATGATGGAACCATGATAATTGTTGATAATGCACAGAAGTATCAGGGCTCAAATGTCGAAGTTGTTGTAACAAGCGTGCTGCAGACGACTGCGGGCAGGATGATATTTTCGGAGTTGAAGGAAGGCAATGCAGATAAAAAAACTTACGGGTTCAGTGTAAAACAATAACATAATGTTGAAGCCCGGAGAGCTCAAAAAGCACCGGGCTTTTTTTTATCTTGAGTATGGCGATGAAAACAGTTGCAATTATTCCTGCCGGCGGTTCGGGAAAGCGAATGCAGGAAAATCAATCCAAACAATATCTTTTGCTGGATGGTGTACCCGTGCTTGTGCATACGCTGAGGATATTTCAAGGATCGCCAAAGATAGATGAGATATTTCTCATCGTTCCGGAGGATGATATTGAGTTTGCCCGTCAATTAATTGTTGAAAAATATGGCATTTCTAAAGTCAGCCGGATACTGGCAGGAGGAAGAGAAAGGCAGGATTCTGTAAGGAACGGGATTAATGCGTTAGCAAGTAATCACGACATCGTTGTGATTCATGATGGTGTCAGGCCGTTCATATCAGAAGAACTGGTCAATTCTGCCATTGTCGAAGCATCAAAGGAAGGGGCGGTGACAGTCGGTGTCCCGGTCAAGGATACCGTTAAGTCAGTTGATGATCACGCATGGATTAGGGAAACGCTCAATCGCAGCACTTTGTGGCTGACCCAGACTCCTCAGGTATTTAAAAGGGACATTATAACGAAGGCCTATGAAGTTGCTTATAAGGATAATTATTATGGGACTGACGATGCCTCACTCGTTGAGAGGCTAGGCATCGATGTGAAGATGATTCGTGGTTCCTATCATAATATCAAGATTACAACAAAGGACGACATTGTTTTAGCAGAGAGTCTCATAAAAAGGCTTAAGTCAGATGGATAAACTATTTGCAAGGAATTAACATAAGTCTCAGTGCATCATTTGCAACTCAAGAAAGGACTGGAATGAGAATCGGTTTTGGATATGACAGCCACCGGCTGGTTGAGGGAAGAAGGCTGGTCCTTGGAGGCATGGAGATACACCATGAAAAGGGCCTCCTCGGCCACTCTGATGCCGATGTCCTTGTCCATGCCATCTGCGATGCCATTATTGGCGCCATTGGGGGAGGTGACATCGGCAAACATTTTCCTGATACCGCCCCGGCATATTTGGGAATATCCAGTCTTACACTGCTGCATCAGGTTGGTGTCATGGCGGAAGAAAGGGGATTCAGGATTAACAACATAGATTCCACGGTCATTCTGGAAAGGCCGAAATTGCTTGGCTATACTTATGAGATGGCGTCGAATAT
>PDVH01000085.1_pt1 | contig 25139 bp, 55 predicted proteins | sample 1369781 | NCBI WGS metagenome assembly PDVH01 (sample SAMN07795378, study PRJNA414565) | Alkali sediment metagenome, whole genome shotgun sequencing project. | isolation source: glacial lake sediment | place: Bosnia and Herzegovina: Donje Bare Lake | collected 2016-06
CCACGGCCCGGGGGCGCTATTGGCGCCCTCGGGCTGCTGGCGTTCTGTATGTTCCGCCAACCCGAAACAACGAGGTAAGCCCGTGACCGTGAACGCTGAGAAGTTGTCCGCAATCGTAACGTTGCTATCCGAAGTCCGGCTCATGCTGGACGGCGGTTGGCACTACAGTTCACCAATCATCCGACTGCGAGCCGTCGAGGGACCGAAGGGCGAAGAGAACCTCGACCCGTGCGGCATCATCATCGAACGAGCCGACGCCCTGTCGATGGTTGCCGAGCTCGTTGCCGACCTCGACCGCACGGCAACGGCAATCATGTGCTTGGACCAACAAGCCATCGAGCTCGAAGTCGACACTAAGGTCATGTGCGGCGCTGACCTCGGGTTATTGGCTCGGGTCTATCAGAAGCTCGCGCAGGACGTCAGCCGAGCAGCAAACGAGGCCGTCGACGCATTGAAGCCCCCACCATCGACCAAGCCAGAGCGCAAGCGTCGCAGTCCGACGAATGCGTCGAGCTCGGCGCAAACCTCACTTCTCAACACCAAGCCCGGCATGCAGTCGGGCGAGTCCTACGACACTGCAACGGAGTCCGAATCATGAGCGAAGGCAGAAAACCGACACACAACGTATTTGCTACCCTCGAGGCAACCTCGAAGCCGCCGGCGCCGGGGGAGCAACGACCAAAGGACAAGTGGTTGAAGATCGGCGCAGGGTGGGAAAACCAGGATGGTTCGATATCCTGCATTCTCGACACTTGGCCCCTAGCTTGGTCTGCCGGCTACCGTGCGCGGTTCAAGTTGGTGGTTCAAGCCGTGCGAGACGATAACGCCGAACCGCCACCCGTCGACGACGACGACGTTGGCACCGAGCCAGGGTTCTAATGACTGCGCCCGAATTCATTCGGGCGGCCTTGGGCGCCGCAATCTACGTGCAAGCGGTTGCGGCGCTTGTTTGGGCTGCCGTCTGGTATCTCATCGACGCCGGGCGTCGAGTACTCGAGTCCCGCGTTTCGTTGCTCGAACGACGAGTGCAGGACCTCGAGAAACACGTCGTCGAATTCGAGACGGCCGCAATTCAGAACACTGGCGACAACGAGCGGCGCATTCGTCGACTCGCGGACCTCGTCCATGGGTTGCGGGTGCGGGCGGGATGCGTCGACGATGAACCCGAAGACCCGACCTTTGCGCAATGGCAATGCCCCGCTTGTCGCCGGGTCTTCGACTTGCCCGATTGTGACTTTCATTCGAAGTGCACTCACTGTGGCAGCACGCTCGAACTTGTAACCTTTGGTGCGAATCAGGATTGGAACATATGCGCACAGCCAGACCAGCAGTCGACCAAGCTGCAACGATGAAGGAGCCGCAACTTTTGGAGCTCGGTGTTTTGCTTCGCCTCGAAGTCGCGCGACTAGTCGGGGCGAAGCCCGTTTGGTTGCTGCTCGACTGGTGCAAGAATGACAGCAATGTAACTGGCGAGATGCGCCGCATCCTCGAACGGTTCAGCCGGATTAGTCTTTCGCTCGAGCGGCAATCGAAAGGACGCAAAGCGAAGAACGAGCCCTATGCAGATCTGCTCGGTGTGCGTTGCCGAATGGGGCATCGCACTATCGGCGTTTGGCTCGCTGGCGAGCACAACGAAGAATTGAAAGCGGCCCGGACCGCGAAGCCCGTCGAGTGGAACGTCGAAGGTGAGTTTCAAGAGTGGTGCTTGAAGCGCGGCCGGCGGCCGAGCTCACGTCCACCACCTGGAAGGGAGTAACTCCAATGATGCAAGGTGTGTGGAAAAGGCTGGCCAAGCATTACCGCTCGGTCATCGACTTGTTGTTTGAAGCCGGTACCTCCGGCCCGTGCGGAATGGGTGCGCACAGCATATGCAAGCTGCAAGCGCCGCCCTATTGCTTGTGCTCGTGCCACGGCAACGCCGTGCGGGCGCTTGTCGAAGAACAACGACAGCGTCGCACGGACTACGAACGGACGCGCGCTCTAGCCCGAGGCTCCAAGTCTGACCAGTGACCGGACAGTGAAGGGGGCGCAATCTTCGCGCCCCTCACTGCATCCGGCTCCGCCACCTTGTCGGGCGAGACTTGCCGAGAGCAATGCGAGTATCGACCCATAGTCTCCCGTCTCGGCCGCATGCCGGATGGCTGCCACGACCTTGGACCCGAAGCACCGATCTCGACGCCAACCGTCATCCCATACGGTCCCGGGGATCTCAATCTGCAAAGTCTCTTCGATGCTCGTTGCGTCAATGCCGTCTGCATCGGCCAAGGCTTCGTCTGCAAGCTCTTCAATTCCAAAGAAGGACTTTGCCCCGTGGGACCAAGTTAGCTGCTTGCGGCCGAATAGCGCGTCTTGGGCCTCCTTCCAAATGCGAACGTGACGTCCGGATCCGGCGGCGGCCTGCTCTCCTACTTCCCAATAAGTCAGATTGCCGTTGCCGGCTTTCTTGTAGCCGGGGGCGGTCAACTCGAGAAACATCTTTTGCAGGTAGTGGCCATCTGACTTCTTCCACACCTCGGCGATGTTCATGCCTCGGGCTTCGTTCGGCCTGAACGCCTGTTGATAGCCCGCCGTCGATTCGATTGCCCAGCGCCAGCGCTCTTCGATTCGTTCCTTCTGCTTCGCTGACCATGACTGATTGGCGAAAACGACAATATGCAAATGGGGGTGCCAGCCGTTCTCGTCGCCGTAAGTGGCCTCTAGCGCGCGGATGGTGAACTCGACGCCGAGTTGTTCTCGGATCTCTTGGCCTTCACGGCCAGTGAAGAACAACGACCAGGCGTCCGCAATGACCTGGCTTGTCACGGCTAGACGATGGCTGACTGCATGCCGGAGGGTTCCGGTTAGCATGTAGCAACGTGCGTTTGGTGGACCGAGCCGGTCTTCTCCGTCGCCTATCCAACGACCAATCGCATGGTCAATCTCGCCACCCCTCCGGATCTGAATCGCCAGCGAGCAGACAGGACAGCCCCAAACGTTGCCGCATGTAGCGACCCCCGAGAGACGAATCGACTTTCCCTCGGGGGTAATGCTCGCTTGGATGGTCTTGCACGTCCGGAAACGTCTGCATTGTGCCGTCCGGTTGCGTGAGATTGGCCGGAGTTGGTCAAGCAATCGATAGCAACGGTGGACGCGGTGCGCCTCGGTCTCGACGAGTAGGGGCGGAGCACAAGCAACCGCCTCGACTGCGAAGCGCTTCGAAGGTGGCGTCGATTGGTGTTGGTGGCAGCCGCATTGATGCAAGGTCGGTGGCTTTGGCAGCCATAGCGCAATCTCCGGCCAGCCTCGGGCAAAGCGCTCGGCGTTAGCCTCGCGAATGCTCTGCATGAATCGGCCTTCTGCCTGCGCCTTGTCTCGCTTGTGGTCACCAGCTCGAAACCGTGCCTTCGCTCGTCGCTCAGCGCGGGGCGGGTCTCGCACGAGGGCGGGGATCGGAATCACTTGGCCGCGGCCCTCCGAGCTAGCTGGCCTTTCAGGTCGTCGACTGTCGCTTGCTCAATGGCCACCCGCTTGCGGCATTCAACCCTAAACTCTTCGTAGCGCTCGGCTGCAAGTTCCTCTTGTCGGTAAGCCAAACGCCTCTCAGCGCGCCCCAGCTTCGCGCGCAGCTGGTCAACGATGGCTTTCGACAGGACGACCCGGCTTCGTTCCTCCTGCTGCGTCATCCAATCAGTTACGCCGGCCTGTTGGTCGTCGTCGTCATCTCCGGCCCCGAAGTATAAGGGTTCGTTCGCACCTGGTTGACTCATGGTCAGGACTCCGAAATTGGCTTGGTTCTCGAATTCGCGTTTCAGCCACTTTTGGCTTCTGGAAGGAAAACTTGCTCTATTGCCTAGCGGGCTGCGCCCGCCCCTGTTTTGCGTCGCAAAACGGGGCCCCACCCCCTACGCCGGCTTACACCTCGGTTGTATCAATTGCAGTCTGATGGCAACTTCGTGCGCAAACCTTGCGTCTATCTCGTCGAGCGGAATGCCGAGCGTTCCAGCCCATCCGGCCGCCCATGCTCGAACGGCTTCGATAGCGGCCGGATTCATCAATGCCGGCTCGATTCGCTCGTCGGCCAACGCCTCAATGACGGCTTTTGCCTGCGCTTCACCGAGCAAAAGAAACCGTTGACGTTGGCGCTCGCTCATGCCTTCGAACATGGCTCGGCCTTTCTCGACTGTGTGTTTGTGTGCCTCCCGCATTCAACGATAAGAGACCAAGTCGGCTTCGACTTGTCGGGCTGCTCGCTGTACCAAGTCCAACCTTCCGCCAAAGTAAAGCGTCGCTTGAGGGCGTCGAAGTGAATCACCGACGCATCGTTGCAAAGTCGACAATTCACTATCAGCTTACAATTGCGGCTCATGGCTTCGACCTGTCTTCGTCCGGATCGATGAATGCGTCGAGGTCTGCGCCGAGCTCGAACCGCGAGGGCTGCTCATCTTCGAGCATGCTCATTCTAGGGCGAAAGCGACGGTTAGCGACTCTCGCATCCACCGAGGCCAAGGCCTTCGCGTTCTGTCGGTCAATCTCGTCTTCGTTCCTGCGTGTCATTGTCCGTCGACCTTTGCTTGATAGGTTGGAATCAATACACGTCGAAGTAGACCCCGCTCGGTCACCCTACCGCCGACTTTGATCCGTGCGTGCGCCTCGATGACTATGGGAATGAACGGCAAGACCGTCCCTGAATTGTCTGACGTTGTGAAGAACGCCGCGGCTTGAAATCGCACGGACCGTTCACTGATGTTTTCGACCTCGAGTTCGAGTTTGTTTTCGACGAGGATCCGAGCATGCATAAAGAGCTCTGGACTCACTGACTCGGCCAAAGCTCCCCCCGGCAACACTCCAACCAATGCCTGCGAGCCGTCGGCATAAATGCCATGTAGTAGCAGCGCCGAAGCAAGAGGCGGCCCGTGCTCAAACTTTGACTTTCCGCGAAACCATCGAAGCCATGAAGGCCACTTCATGAGGCCCGCCTTTCGTTGTGCATGTGAGCGAACGCAGACTTGCGAACGCCAAACGGCAATCGGTCGGACAAGTGCCAGTCGCAACGAGCCTCGGTCTTGCCATCGACCCGAATAGCGAATTGCATCTTGCGACCACACCGAACGCAGACCGGCTCGATTGTTAGCCGTTCTTGCGGTTGTAACGTCAGCTGCCACCAGACCGCCCGCCTTGTGAGCGGGCGGAATTGGCGACAGTCGGACCAGACGATCCGAGCATGGGAGTTCATGAGAACGGCTCCCAATCGTCGGGCAGCTCGTTGCCTTGAAAGTGAACGTCGGGGCTTGTTACGTCGTCGATTGTCGGTTCGAGCAATTCGACGCCGGCGCTCGGCTGTGTGCTGAACCGGAACCCTTCGGGCTGCTCGCTAGGTCGTTCACTCGCCATGCACGACCCCCTTGGAATCGACGAAGCCGGTTCGAGTTTCGTCTTCGTCGTCGTCGCGCTCGAGCATGAACAGGTTGGGCATGCAGTCAACCTCGACCGTCATCAGATTGTCAGCCTCGAGGATGCGGTCGGCGATGACGAAGAGCGCCCCGCTATCCGGTGGCCGTTGCGGGTACGGATAGACGATATAGGGGATCACGATGGCCCGCACCAGCACACAAGGACCGAGACAACAGATCGTTCCAATCTTCCAAGCCTCGGTGAAACTGAAGGTCAAAAGGCCTCGTTCACCTGCTCGGAGGAACCGCGACAACGAGCGCCCCGACGGGTGGATCTCGTAGGGCGGGTCTGCGGTGGGCTTGCCATCAATTCGCGCGGCATGGTGCACAAGGCGTTCGCCTACGAACATCACACCGCACGGATAGAGCTGGCGGCTCATGGTTTCACCGCCGGCGCCGGTTCTTCAATGACTCCGAGCAGAATGCAGATGGTGACGAACATCGGCAAAGGGCAGACCCCATCGGGCGCCCACACGTTCCAACAAGTGCGCAGCTTCATGGCTAGCGCTTCCTTTCTGGTGCTTCGAGCACTTCTGTAATGTCTGCAATGTGCGCGGTCGCCATAGCCGAAATGACCACCGTCCGTTGCCTTGCGCTTTCTTCGACTGCCACTTGCCGGATCTCTTTGGCGATAAACGCTTCCACCTTCGGATCTGGTTTCTTGCCGCAAGCGCTGCAAAAACCTCGGTACCATTCGACGGACGTTGTGATGTGGTCGCCCCGATGCAAGAGCAACCTACGCACGGCTGCCCCTGCTCGTCGTCCCGTTTCAAATGGCGGTTGTATCGGCTCCGACGATTCGACGCCGACCAAGTCCGCTAGTTCAGTCGGCAACTTTGACTTTGGTCGTCTCATCGCGGTTTTGCTCCGCTTAGCTCGCGCTCGAGCCCATTGTCCCGACGCCAAACGTCAAGGTCGGTTAGCTTCACGCGTAGCCGTTGGACCGCGTTATCGGTTGGCGGGTGGTTGCCGCATTCGTACCACTCCGACCCGGTCGCATCTTCGGCAACGAACTTGGCAACAACCGGCGCGGCCTCGGGGTTGATAAAGTTGCAGCTGTTGCAATATCGGGTCGCCACCTCGGGCGGCTGCCGGCGGTACCGTTGCGCTAGGATCGCAATGTCGCGCTCGAGCAAAACCGCCTCGGGCCCGTCGCGGTTCTCGACGACTTCGAGAACGGTTCGGGCCAGCCTGTTTGCTGCGAGTCCCGGCGGTTCGTCGGCGTCGATATGCACTGCGAGCCAATGGACCAGGTCGTCGCGCTCGAGCGGATTCACGAGCCGCCCCCGAGCTTGACCCCCGCCTTCTGCAACTCAGCAGCCGCACAACGAGCCATCGTCATAGCGGCGGCCTTCGGTTCCCCCACGTATTGCACGCACGTGGCTGGCACCTTCGCTGGATCGGTTGTGAGCTCGGACACAATCAGGATCCCCGTCGTCGAGGATTCGAGGTCGTGCGTCTTGACGTATTCGAAACAGAGTTGCCAAAGGGCTTCAGTGTGACGTTGCAGATCTACGGGGGACATGGTTGCACCTCTTACGCTCGCGCTTTCGCGCTCAGATGTTGACGAACTAAGACAAGATATTCGGGCAAGTCGTGCTCGATGAAGGTCGGGCAGGGAGGGAGGTCGTGCATGATTGCAGGCACTCCGTCCCCTCGATAGCCAACGAGGAACATTCGCCCGCAAAGGCAGGTCGATTCAAGCTGCGGATGAAAGACCTCGGGCTTGGGCTTGCGTGCTTCACGGCCAGCCATAGAGCTTCTCTGGGTCGAAGCCGGGCCCCTCTTCGCTAGCCTTTGCGCCCTGCCATTCGGCAAGCTTGGTAAACAACTTGCGGTTGGCCCAATTGCGAGGTTTCAGGCCGGCGTTGTTCGCCTCCTTTATCTTGCATTCCTTGGCGCACGTCAGCCAATCGCCTGCCTTTGCGGCTTTCGTGAACTTCGGGAAGAACTCGGGAAAGCCAGCACCACACGCCCACGATATTGAATGGATCCCTAGTTGGGCATCTGCCGGGAAGTCCTCGAACGTGGGGAAGGCGTGTTCGATCAAGTAGTGCTCGTTCAGTCGGAGACGATGCCAGGCTAGTTGCTCGATGCCATCCTGTGTCAGTTCGAGATCGGTATACATGCGCGCGCGCTGGGCGCCTTGGTGGGCCAACAGCCTGTTGCGTTTCACCGTCACCCAGTCCCGAGCAATCTGGTCGGGTGTCGCCTTGGTGTCCGTGCCTCGTACGACGAACGGCAGACCCAGGGCGAGCCCTGCCGGTTCAATGAGGCAACCGAGGCCAATCGTCGCTAGCCCCTTCACGTCGAGATAGATCCAAGGGATTGCGCCCTCGAACTTCTGCGAGAATTCGAGGAACACGTCCCGCACCGCTTTTTTGGTCATGGCCACTATTCGCTTTCTTCTTCCGGTTCGCTCGGTTCGGCCGAGGCGCTTTCGTACTCTTCATCGTTGAACGCATAAGCCCAGGTTGCATGCAGCCGATCCCAAGTCTTCTCTGACCTGCTGAGCGTTGTCATTAGAGGACCGCCCAACTTGTCGACGAATCCGTCCGCCGTGTAGCGCTCGATAAAGTTGCCGTTGTCCAATCGCGTGAACCATCGAGCAAGCTGCTTGCCGTTGACCTCGCCAGTGTCGATGTCAGCCAAGACGGTCTCAATCTGACCGAGCGCCTTTTGAATGCCTTGCTGACGGAACGACAAGAGTCCCGCCGCCTGCAATGCGTTCAAAGCGTCGAGCAACGTTGACAGCGTCTTCGAGTACTCGACCAGGTGGGTTCGCAGTCGTGCAACGCGTTTATTGTTCGGGGTACTCATGCTGCGAACCCCTGCCTGCGGACTTCCGCCTCGACCCATGCGTCGGCATCCGCTGCCAGGAAGTCGAGAGCCTGTTCGGGATTGTCCGAGACTTGCTCGCGAATCATCTCGGCTATTTCGTCGCCCTCAGTCTTGCCGAGGTCTTTCGCCGTCCGAAGAATCGACGGGCGATTGCGTCGCCACCATGCCCACTCTTCGGCCGTCTCAAGATTGTTTTCGACGTTCGAGACGAGCTCGGCAGTGGATTCCTTTCGGCGAGCTGCAGCCTTGACCGGCTTGCCTCGCGTGACGTCACGTCGACGATTCGAGGTCCACTGCTTCAGATCGTACTCGTCCGACCGCAGCTCGGCTCGAGCCTTGCGAACGGCTTCGCCCAAGACGTCGAGCCCTTCGATTGTCTCAGCGTCGAAGGCTGCAAGCTGGCGTTGCGCTTCGGCTGCAATCTCTGCAACGGCTTCCTTTCGTCGCGCTGGTCCTTGCCGCGTCCAGTCTCGAAGCTCGATTCGCAGACGCTTGATTTCAGCGAGTCGCGCGGCCCGCTCGAGCCGGACTTGCCGCCACCATTCCTCGAACTGCCTTCGCTTCTCTGCGATGGTCTGCAACTTCGCCTTGCGGTATCGCCCGGCGGCGCTGACTGCCTCACGGATGGCCTTCCGGAGCGCTCGCAGTCGAGCCTTGCGCTCGACCTTGCGAGCCGTGGTCCACTGTCGTTCCTCGGCTTCGAGCTCCACAAGCCGGCGCTTCTTGGTCTTCACGTGCGCCCGCATGCGGTCGACTTCTATCTTCGCGGCTTGCCGTCTGATCTCGGCCTTCTGTTGCTTGATGAGTTTCGACACTGGATCAGCCTTTCAGTTCCTCGGATCGTTCGTACGCATCGAACCAGACTCGGAAGTCAGCCGCATATTCATCGAGCCCGCGGTCCGTAAGTCGTTGGACGATATTGGGCGTCAATCGCGGCATTTCTTGGGCTTGGATGATCTGCTTTTGGACGTGCGTCAGTAGCTCGGCATCGCCGGAAGCCTTGGCCCGCGCAACCATGCGGTTGACCGTTTCCCGCTGTTGGGTACTGAGGTCCCGAAGTCGTTGGCGCTTTTCTTGTTCGGTTCGTTTGGTGTCCCGCCGAGCCTTCTTTTGCTCGATGCGCTTTTGCCTCGCCGTCTTGCGCGTTTCGACCTTGGCTTGCGCCTTGCCTGATTCGATGCGCTTGGCCAACTTCTTCTGAACGGCAAGCAGGTCCTTTTCTACTGCCTGCAAGCGCTCGACCTCGGAGGCCAACGCAGTCAGAAGATCGGAAACGTAATCGTCCAGCGTGTAGCTCGGTCCAGTGTTCGAGTCGCCTTCGAGTAAAACGTCGAGTTGTCCGAGCTTGCGGCGCAGCCGGTTGCCCGCCGGTCGTTGCAATCGGATTGCCGCGGCAACGTGCTTTCGAGCGGCGTGGGTTGTGTGGCGTAGCTCGCGAGTAGCGCCCAAGGCCTCCCGCAATCGCTTCAGTCGTAACTCGTCGAGGTTCATGGGCGGGACCCCTTGGCTTCGGCTGCGTCGAGCTCGGCGAAGTGTGCTTCGCCAAGCCGAACCAGCTCTCGCCCTAGAATCTCGTGAAACTCTCGGAGCTTTGCAAAGTTCTTGTCGGCCACGTCCGGCGAATAGGGACTCGCCCACTTGCCCTGGATGACTGAGAAGACCTTGTCATCACCATCGCTGGTCCGAATGATGATGAGTGCTTCGACGAGCTCGGGGCCAGGTAGAGCCGCCAAAGCCGAAACGGCGAAACCTCGCAAGATGGCTTGAATGGTGGGGAGCGACTGAACCTCTGGCATCATTGCACCTTTCCGGCTGTGTCTATCTCGAGCAACGAATCGGCAAGAGCCTGCGCATAGTTCCGGATCCGTTCGGACTGCGTTGCGCCCTGGCCCTCGTAGTATTTCGTCGCACGCATCGCCGAAGCGACGTCGAGCGGGCTGCCTGACTGCGCCGCACGACGAACGCTCGATCGGCGGATGTAGAGTTCACGGACCAAGTCCTTCCAACCTTCGAGGGCGCTCGGGTACGCTCGGAACTTCTGAGCGTAGGCGACAGCGCCGCCGGTGTCGGTGGGATGGGTGTCCGAGTAGTCAAACGTGTCGCCCGTCCAACTCCCATCAGCTTGCAACGCCCCCATGTTGTTCGAGGTTACGCCAGGATTGCGCCAGCCCTTCCCGAAGGTGGTCTCGTGCAATGCAACGGCCTCGAGGATCCGAAGCTCGTTCGTCGACGGCGGAACATGGACGACGTCCTCGAACGCCTGCGCGGCATCCTGCCGAGCTTGCGCGTGCATGGACGGCGTCGCCTTCGGGGGACGCACTCGACCTCGCACGGTACGGCCTCGCGCCAACAGCAGTCCCAAGGTTGCGAGGCCTACACTTGCGACTACCAGTAACCGCATAACGTCCAAGGATCGCTATCGGCCATCCGATGTCAATGTAGGCATTGGCAAATCGAGAATGCCGTCGGGCTGACGCTTAGTCAGGTCGTGCTACGCCCTCGCGTTCTCGTAACACGATGGGTGGAAACAATAGGGGGGGCCCTTTTTTTCCACTTGCGCGCATCCGAATCGCCCCCTCGGGCGCTCGCTTCGCTCGGCACGGCCCCGGGGGGGCCTCCGACGCTCGGCTTTGCACTGCAAAGCCGGGAGACCCGGGCAGTCCTCGACGAGCCCGCGTCCACCGCCATGGGCGAGGAAACGGCGGTAGGGGGTCGGTTTCGGCGTCAAGTGTTCGTTTGGGGAACCGCAAACGTACACCGCGAAAGCCCACAAAAAGGCGACGGTGCCGGCGACTGGTAGTTCGCGGGCACCGTCTGATTGTAGAGGCCTGGGGGGGGAACGGCCTCGCGGCGTGCGGCCGAGCTGTCTCGGACCGCCCGGGTCCGTGCGGGTGCGAAGCGCACGCCGCGAGGTCGTTCCAGGCACCCCAACCTAGACACCCCTCTAGCGGGGCGTCAAGTTGCTTGTTTGCCCCCACGCTAAGGCCGCGGCCATCAAGGCATCTTTTTCGGTAACCCCCTGCTGGCGGGCGATGATGGCGCCTAACGTCATCGCCAGGCGCATGGCCGATTTGGGTTCGGTGTCGACCGTTCTCTCGATTTGCTGAAGGATCGACCGTGGGGTGATTGGTTCCCCGTCCTCGGCCAGTTTCAGTGGGGGCATGCCCTTTTGCGCGTTCTCGACCACGCTGCCGAGCATCGTCGTCAAAATGCCTTCGACCACACGGGTTGCCGTCGTTTTCTCGCCTGCCATGGGTGTCACCTCGGGTTGTTCAGCGCTTGCCGCGCCGTTTGCCCAATATAGCCCGAACGACGCCCAAAACTAGAACGGCGGTGCCAGCAGCAAAAACGACCGCCCCGGCGTTGTTTCCACCCGAGGTGCGTCCGGCAGAACTCGCCGCCGGGGCGGCCGCTGCAGAGCTTAGCGCAGCTTGGCGGGCTGCAGCAGCCTGCGACGCTGCTAGCGCCGCTTGACCTGCTGCAAGCGCGCCGGCGCCTGCATTCTGGCTCGAGGTGACCCACGACGGAACGGCTGCCGTCGAGGCCGTTTGCGCCGCTGGCTTTGCCGTCTGGTGGCTCGGCAGGTGGACGATGTACCAGGGCAGATCCACCGGGGGGGAAAGCGAGCCAAGCGGGCCCTGATAGTCCGCGGACACCCATTCGTCCCAATCGTCCGAATACGTCGTCGACGCTCTCGGATCGATGTCAGCGGGCAGGGACTCGGCTCGCTTGTGCCACTGAACGTTGGCAAAGCCCTTGCCTTGCAAATAGTCCGTGACCATACCCTGCCCTACATACCAAGGGCGATTTGCGCCCGCCCAATACTTGGCGGCCGTCACTAGGGCAATGTTCATCGGGAGGCCTCGCGAGCGATTCGCTCTTGAACGATGGCGTCGATCGAAGCCTCTTCGTCGGGTGTCATGTCCTTGCGGCAATCGTTCATTGCTGATGCGAACGTCGCTTCGAGCACTTCGTCGAGCTTGTGATTCGGTGCGGCCCTGCGTCGAGCCAAAAGGTCATCGAGCAAGCTTGCATAGCTGGCAATCGCTTGCGTGCTCATGTCACGACCTCGGACGTCGACTCAGCCTCGGCCGCTGCAGCTTTCTTGCGCCCGACTATCTCCCAAAGTGCCCAGCCGATGCCGACGGCAAGGGCAACGCCTCCGAGTACTCGAACGACCTTTTGCGACGTTGCAACGGCGGCTTGCGCGGCGTCGAGCCGTTCTGCGCATTCGGGCAGGGAACTTGGAAAGGGCATGGCTACCTAAGCTTACGGGCTGACTTCTTCGAAGCGATGACTTTCAGTTCGGCATGGCGTAACGCGTCCTCGGCTTTGACGTGCGCCCTCGAGAGTCGCTTGATGTCCGCCGGCGTTGGGACGCCACGAGTCGAGGTCTTCTTCTTCGGTGCCATCATGTCCCCTTAGGTGGTGAGGTCTGCGAGGTGTTGCGTCAACGCAGCTGCCCGCGTATCGCCGGCGGCTGCAAGTCGTGCGGCTGATTGCGTCACGAACGGGATACTTGTCGACGTGAGGGCGTACGAATAGAGCTCGTCCTCGGTGCCATTGTTGAGCAAGTAAGTCCCGTAGGTATCGGCCGCGGTCGTGCCCTTCGGTTTCGTCGTCGAGGTGGGCGGCTTGCCAGCGTTCGCCTTGAACTCGGCTTGTGCAATCTTCCGAAGTTGAACGTCGGTTATATCGCCCCGCGAGTACTGCTGGACGGCTTCGCCCGTCTGCGGGAATCCGTTGTCAGTCAGCCACACGCCTTGCGCCTGTTGCAGCGAAGGATCTGACAACTGAATCACCCGCATGGCGATGACGTAGGGAACGCTCGACAAGTACTCGGGCGTCGTCGTTCCTGGTCCGCCTACTGTGCCCGCCGGCGTCGAGCTGCTCGGCTTCGGCGTCGAGCCGCTCGGCTTCGGTGTCGAGGTGCTCGGCTTCGTCGAAGCGTTCGCCTTTGCGGACGCTGCAACAATGAGGGCAATCAATCCGCCGCCGAGGATGAAGGGCAAAGCGTTCATGGTGTCCCCATCGTCACGCGCCGGAGTTGCGCGATCTCTTCGCGGAGTTGCTGACGTGCGATGTCGGATTCGGTGACCTGCTTGGGAGCATCGGAGGCCGGCACCTTGGTTGCTTTTTCAACCATCTTGAAACCGTCGCGTTGCAAGTCCTTGCGCCGCTGGGCAACCTTCTCGGCGCTTTCAATGAAACGGTCTGGCTTGCCCTCTCGCTTGCCGCTGATGAATAGCGAGCTCGTTAGGGCGAACCCTTCGCGGTGCGGCACGATGAGCAGCTCGGCACGCAAAGGGCCCTTCTCGTACTTGCTGACATAGCCCTTCGACCAAAGCTCGGCTTTGACCGTCACCATCCGCCTTTTTGGTCTGCTCGTTTTCATGGTCTACTTTCGGAGGATCGCGATCCCAAGGCCTGCAACGGACACAACGACGACGACGCCGACCGCCACTTTTAGGCCAGTCGTCAATCCCTCCGCGGTCTTGCCGAGTTGCTCGAGGGCGCTCGGCTCGGGTGGGGGCTTCGTTGCCGTGTCGTCGCTCGTTGTGACATTGGCGTCCGCAATCGTGGGGGACGGCAGGCCCGCCGCTTCCCATGCGACGTTTGGACTCGACACTGAAAAAATCACGAAGTCGTGCTCGGGCGCACCGTCAACGCTTGGATAGTGCTCGGTCGTCTCGACCTTGGCACGGCCCATCTTGGTCATTGCCTCCGACCAGGTCTGCCATTGGATCGCGTTCTTGGGGAACACGTCGAGCCAATAGCGACCGGCGGGCAATGGACGGCGTCGTTCGAGCGCCACGAGTTAGCCCCCCGATCCGGCGGCGCCGGCGAGGCCCATCGATGGGGGAACCGCTGAGCTCGTCGCCCCTGCAATCCCGGTGGTTTTAGCGAGGTTGGCTTCGGCGAGTTTAGCCGCAAGGACCGCGGCCTCGCAGGTCTTGCGGGCGAGCTCGATAGGCTCGAGGCCGACCTTCGCGGCTTGCGTGCGAACCTCTGAGCTCATGGCAAGCGCTTGCGCGCAAAGCTCGGAAGGGTTCTCGACTCTGACTTGTGGCGCTGGGCCTGCGCAGGCGTACGCAAACGCAAACGGCATCGCCAGACAAGAGAGACCAGCAGGCGCAAGCAACCAGTTCGAGGGCTTCGGAGTCATCACACACCTTTCCGAGCTCGGGCCAAGCGCTTGGCTTGCTCGCGTTGTTGTCTTCGGGCTTCGCGCTTCACGATGCGACTATGGACGGCGTCCGGTATGTCACGACCGCGGGCACATGCGCCGAGGTCTGCGGCACTTACGCCAACCAGACAAGCGGCAAGCAGGATGGTGGAGTTTTTCACGGCGAGGCCTCCGCCTGCTCGAGCTGCTCGAGCTGCTCGGCAAGTTCCGGGCTTGCGGTTGCCAACGCAGCCTTCGCACGTTCTTCCGCTCGTCGTTTCGCCTCGGGTGCGAATAGACCAAACGCGGCAAGGGCAAGACCGATGCTCAAGTCGACGGCCATGGCCTTGCCCAACCAGTTCACTTGCCCCCCACTCCCAACCACTTAGCGAAGAATCCGCCGGCACCTGCTGCAAGTGCCAAGACGACGAGCTCGAACAGGCGGTGCGTCTTGACGTGCTTTTGAAATTCGAACTGCAAGTCGAGGATCATACGTTCGAATTTCTCGACCAATAGACAGGCCTTTTGCAGCTTGTCAGCAAGCTGGTCGACTGTTGCGGCGAGTTCTCCTTGGGTCTGTTCTCGCTTCAGCCGCTCGTCGTACAGCCAACGCATCGAGCCGGCGTAAGGGCAATCGTCGCCAAGCTTACAGGCTCGCAACGACTGCCCTAGTGGATCGGTTGGCTCGTCGCCATTGCCGTTGCCTCTACCGCTTGGATTGCTCGGCGGGTCTTCATCGTCGAAGTCGGGGCGGGAAGGCTGGCGGGGTGGGGTCATGGCTTTGGCTTACGTTTCCTCGGGTTGTTCTTCGGCGGTGTCTTCCCCCTGCGGTTCTTCGGTCTCTTCTTCGGGCTGCTCGTCGAGTTGCTCTTCGGTCTCTTCTTCGGATTGCTCGTCGAGTTGCTCTTCGGGCTGCTCTTCGGGCTGCTCTTCGGGTTGCTCGTCGAATTGCTCGTCGAGTGTCTCTTCGGGCTCTGGAGGTGGTGCGGCACTAGTGAGCCGCTCGAGCGGGGACATGGGCGCAGCCGCCGGAGTCGATGGCCTTCCCATTGGTCCGGCAGTCATTGACGCTGGTCGAGGCGCAACGACTGGTCGAGGCGCAACGACTGGTCGAGGCGCAACGACTGGTCGAAGTACCGCCGCCGGTCGAGGTGGAGGCGCAGCCCGTCGAACAGGTGGGGCAGGACGTCGAACAGGTGGGGCAGGCTTGCGCGCAGGTGGCGCCGGCTTGCGTTGCGCTTGCGCGAATGCTCGCGCGACTGCCTGCTTAGCTGGTGCGGTAATGCGCTTCACTGCGATGTTGCGAGCCTTGGCCATGATGGCAGCAGGCTTGCGCGGTGCGGGCTTGCCCGGCGGACGTGCCACGACCCGAGCTCGAACAATGGGCTTCGGCTTCGGCTTTGGTTTGCCTACAACGCGCCGGCGCCGATCTGCTCCGAAGCTTTCCGCGGCAAACTCGTTTCGAGCGTCCTCGTGTTCGTTGTCGCCGTCGAGTCCGTCGCCCCGCAAGTCGTCGACGTCTTCGAGCCGGTCGCGGTCATAGTGGGACATAGAATCAAGTCCCCTCGAGAGTGTCAGGGCCGTCGGTTTCGGTTTCGTCGAGCGTCTCTTCGGGCTCGTCGAGCGTTTCTTCTTCGGTTGGCTCTGGGCGGTATTCGGAGGCCTCACCATCGACGGTCAAGTCACACTTTCCGCAAGGTCCGGAGCCTGGCGGGTTGTGGCGATTCACGCACGTTTCGCAAATCAAGCCTTCGTCGCCGTCAGCCTTCAGAACTTCACTGACGGCCGTCGGTTCCTCCTCGACGATTGGTCGCAAGCGACCAAGGCCGATGTCTTCCAAAGTCACGAGGTTCGGCGGAGTTTCCTCGCCCTCGGCTGGACGCTCGACAATTTGCCAAGCGAAGCGGTTCGCCAAGCGCTTCGCCCCATTGTGTAATAGGTCGAAGTCGTCGCGATAGATGCATCGGTTTTGCAGTGGTCTCATTGTGCACCTTTACGGGGCGGGCTCTGCAACCATGTTGTTGTGGTGGATTAGAAGCTGGATTGCTTCGTTGAAGTTGGTTGAAACCCTCGACAAGTTCGTAATCCAGCAAGTGACCGAACCCGGTCCCACACCATGCACGCCGCAAATGAAGTCTTGAATGGCAGGGTCAACAACCTTCACTTGTGCTTGGTCTTCGGTCCTCACGAAGGCCCCGGTCGAAACTGCCATCGTGACAAATGCAGTCGTGCCAATCGCCAGACCATTGACCGCCAACGCTCGATTGTAGGTGTCGTGACCAGCGTCGAGAAATAGGCGGCTATAGCCTGGCGAGATCACCGGATTGGCCTGCAGCGTCCGTGCCCATGAGAAGCCATCCCAAACCGTGAACACGCTGGCCGTGCCAGAGATGTTGCCTGCTTGCTCGGTGTGGAACATCTCAACATAGAGATTGTTCGCGTTCAGGGCCGCACCTTGGAAGGTATCGAGAAGCAACAGCGTCAGGTCTTGGGTTGCAGGGTTGGCGGTCGTAATGTTCGCAGCTGAGACGGTGCAACCGACAATCGAAACGATACTGGCCAACAATGGATCGGCGGTGACAGTGATGTCACCACCGAGCACAGGTCCCGCCGCCTGAGATGGATCCCAAGAGACAAAGCTCGTGGAATTTATCACCTGAGGAATGTTCACCGGATCTGCATAGACCCCGGTCGCAATCTGCAACTGCACGACGTCCCACAGTAAGCCGGCGGCATGATTGATGGCCGCTTGAATCGTTGCAAAGGGAGCGCCTAGCGTCCCATCTGCCGGAGCTCCGAAGTTCACTTGGTCAACGAAGAGCACTCGTTCCACCGGCTTGACGCCACCACCGCCGGCGGCCCAGATTGGCGGCAAATTGTCACCCTGAGAAGTGAGGACGCGCCCAGCTGTGGCGGCATTGGTTGCGTAGTTGCGGCCCAATGCAGGCGAGGTGCCCGAGGTGCCGACTCGCATTTGCGGATCAAGAAGTCCCATAGCTTTCGCGTCCTTTCCGTTGGCTCAGTTGGTGAATTGGTCTGCCTAAGGAACGAGGGGCAAAACCAGAATGTCGAGAATGATATCCGCGGCCGTCGCAACGATTGCGTTGGCGTTGTTGTTGCTCATGACTAGCGTGACCTGGTCATTGGCATTGATCCGAGCAGTGATGAGGGGCTCGGCGCCGCCTGCTGTGCGTGGTAGCTGCGTGCGAGCGTTGACGACGACGCAACCGTTGGTTGCTCGTGCGCCTGGTACAGCTACGGCCGCCGGCGAGTAGTTGGTGTTGGTCGCAATGCCCTGATTCGCGACTAGCCAAGTATAGATGGCCTTTGGGCAACTGGATCCTGCTTGGGACTCTTTCATGGGGTGTCGGTTCCTTTCGTATCTCCGGCGGTTGCCGGGGCGTCTGGTGGGGGAGAAACATCGCCAGCCGACGAGGGCGCCGAACCCTCGCCGGCTGGCTTCTCTTTATTGGTAGTCGTGTCAGCAGCCGCCGGCGCCGCCGTCGAGCTCGTGTCAGCAGCCGCCGGCGCCGCGTCAACCTTGTGGCCCAAAATCTTCTCAATCAGCGCCACCTGTGCCGGAGTGAAAAAGCCCATCATGGCCGCAACTTCGATCTGCTTTGGGTTGAGTCCCGAAAGCAGCTCGACAGCCGCGGAAAGCTTCGCGTTCGTGGCATCATCGACGCCAAACTTCTTCTTGAGGATCTCGAGCAAGTCGCCGGCGTAGCCCTTGGAAATCTCGAACAACTGCGCGCGACGTTCCGAGGCCGACTTGTGGGACTCGCGTACCATCTCGCGCTCGAGCTGGGCGTCGAAGTAGTCTTCGCGCGACTTGAACAACTGGTCGATGATGTCTTCGTAGCGGTTGTTCCGCGCTTGCAACCGTTCGATGGTCTTGTCTTGCGCTTCGGTGGCTGCCTTGAATCCCTTCAAGACGAGCTCGTGTAATTCGAGGTTCTGCTTTTGGCTTGCCTTTAGTAGCTCGGCAGTTGCTCGAATTGCCTCGGCTGGGATGCCCTCACGCGACGCTTTCTTGTCGTCGATGATGTCGTCGTCGTCTTCGGGGATCTCGTCGCGGTCCTTGGCAAAGTCTTCGAGCCAAGCTTGCTTGAAACGGCGAGTTCCGTCCGGCGCTTTCCAACTCTTTATATCGCCGTCTGCAATCAACGTGTTCAGTTTGCGAAGGCTGATCCCCAACGTTCGGCAAGCCTTGGTCGACCCCGGCAAGTTAGGCCACAACGAGCGCAGGTCATCCGGATCGGTTGCTGCGCCGTTCGTCTTCTTTGCCGAGGTCTCTGCTTCTGCCATAGGTCAACCATCCAAGAGCCAACAGACAGGCACACCAAAAACACCAGCCACGCTAGTCAGTGCGACAACGTCCGCACCGCCGGGGATGATGACCCCTTCGGTTCGGATGATTGAGTCCGCGGGGTTGACGAGCTGAAAGAAGTTCAGCGCATTGGAACCGCCAATAGTGACTTGCAAGTCACTGAGGACCTGGCCTCGTGGGTCGCCAATCAATACCCGCTTGGCTCGTTGCGGTGGTCGCATGATGACCGGGCCGCCACCTGCCTGCACATTGACCGTTTGGGTCAATGTCGGCATTGCTTGCGAACTACGAGGCACAGCCGCAAGCGAGGCCGTCAACGTGATTGGTGTGTTGATGGTCTGAACCGGATTCACCGCGAAGCCGTTAAGATCTACAACTGCAGGATGTCCGAAAGCGTCCGTCTGAATTGCGACGACGTTGACCTTTCCAACGGGTAGCGAAACCGTCGTCGTCGCGGTCCAGTCAACGAGCGCCACTTCGTTAGCCGCACCGATACCAAACGTCAGTTGCGCATAGATGCGCCCATCACCAAAAGCGACGCCCGGGTTTAGGCTGCGAATGCCGAGGGTCAGCGTTGCCTGTTGCACGGCTGGGTCTTCGAGGGCGAGTTCGCCTAGACCCTGTTGCGCGCCGATCCCACCGAGCCCCAACGTTCCCGCGGGAGAGCTCCAGATTTGTCCGGACTGTAGTAGCTGCCAAGGATCGGGCATGGTCTTGTCTTCCGCGGCCGATTCGTCATCACACTGCGATTCGGGAGATCCGTCCGCCGGGATGCACGTCGAACACGATGCGTTTAGCGTTAGCAGCAGGACTAGCCAGCTTCTTAGCAGTGAGAGCTTGTTTCTGAGTTGTGATTTGAGAGAGAGCGATTTCGGCACCTTTGTCTCCAGACCGCGCCAGCTTCGTCGTGTTCTGCACGATTTTGAGCGCGGCCTGTCTTACGCCAGGCGCTTTAGAATCTACCGCGGCCGCAATTGCTGCAGCTGTAGCCAATGCACCTGCAGCGGGAATGCCTATGGGTGGAAAGACGATTGCAGCGCCGCCGACAATAGTCTTCACGATAGGTGACTTCACCAGTTGCTTGGCGACCGGCAAAGCAGCTTTGGCAACGTTCAGCTGCGACTTGATGAGCGTTCGAGGCGTGAGGATTGCCAGCGGGTTGGCCGCGGTCTGCGCCGCTCGCAAAGCCGTTGCGCCCAACTTGCCTACAACCGGCACCCTAGAAACTACCTTGGCAAGCGGATTGACGACCACACCAGTCACCTTGCCCGAAATCTTGCCGACCGTTTTGACGCCCTTGCTTACGGTCTTCACCGCTGACTTGACCGTCTTCTTGATGGCCTTGAAAGGGTCCCATCCGAGCGCGATTAGTTCGTCAGCACTCAGGCCATCCCAAATCGGATCGTCCTCGCCGAAGTCGTCCTCGCCAAAGTCATCGACGCCAATCACGTCGATACCGAGCATCTCAGCGGCAAAGGCTTCGGCCCCGAGCTCGTGTTCGTAAGTGTCGCCGTCGATGCCATCGCCCCGAAAGTCTTCGATCGATTGCATATCGGCTGCACCTGGTAGGCTGTGGAAGGTCATGGCTTGTCGTAGCTCCTGAATGCTGAAACCGGGATCAAGGGGATTGGTCATGATTAGACCTTGGCGGCGGACCGCCATTCGTCCGCCCGTTGTGGGTCCTTGGCGGCGAGGTTCAGAAGGTGCGCCGAGTATTGGTTCTTGTCGGCGGTCAGAGTCGAGTAGTCGCCGCCCTTCTTTCCCCAATAAAGGGGTTTCGGGGGGACCATGTTGTAACGGTCGGCAAGTGCCAGGCCTGTCTCGGAACCATAAGAACCGTCTTGCCGCGGCAAACGCTCGACGAGCTGGAACTCTTTGACGAGTGCCTTTGGCTCGCTTGCTGTGCCTTTCTTCGCGGTCTTCAAGGCGAGCAACAGTGCCGCCGCTCGAGCGCGGTTTGGATCGGCTGCCGAAGTCGTCGACGGTTGCGGCGTTGGCATGCTCGCGCTTGGCATTCCTACCGATGCCGCCGGCGTCGGAACGTTCGTCGTCGTTGGCACTGCAGCAGGCGCGGCCGCCGGCGTTGTCGCCGTTGGTCCTGGGCCAGTCGTTGCAGCTGCCTGTTGCGCAATCACCGCTTGAATATTGGCGGCGGCTTGCTTGAGCTCTGCGGCGGCTTGCGGATAGCTTGCTTCAATGGCTGCAGCTACGCGCAACATGGTTGCAGGGTTGCCCGACTGCAACGCTGCAAGAACCATCGCTTGCACGTCTTGCACTGGCTGAGCCGCAATTCCTGCACCAGGCACAGTGACTGGCGCAACCACAGTGCCGGCACCTGTTGCCGGAGGTCTGACGGTGGGAGTCGTTACCGGTGTTGCTCCGGTAGTTCCGGGACCTGGCGTGACTGCATTGCCTGCAGCATTAGCGGCCGCACCAGCGGCGGCGCCGGCGGCGGCTTGCTCCTTCTCTTTCTTCTTCGAGGCAGCAGCCGCACCACCTACGAGCAACAACAATCCGGCAGGGATCAGGAACACTAGAGGACCGGCCATCGTCTTACCCTCCGAGAATCGTTGCGGTGTCGTTGAGTGCGCCGGCGAGGTGGGGATACTTCGCCGAAAGTTGTTTGGCTACGGTGCGCATGGTGGCAGGGTCGCCACTCTGCAGCGTGCCGTTGTAGAGGGCTGCAACGTCCGCCGGTATCTTCGTGTCTCCGACGGTTGCTTTCATCGCTCGCAAGACCAGCTGCGCTTGATGCTGGGACTTGTTGCCCGGCACGTTGTAAGCGTTTGCGATCTGCGTCATCGTCGCGACGTTGCCCGACTGCAACGCAGCGATGAATTGTGCCCGCGCATCCACTGGCACGGGCTTTCGGTGCGCCTTGTGGATGCCCACGGCTGCCCCGACGCCTACGAGTCCGATCCCTGTAACGATTGCTGCTAGTCCTGCCATGTTGTTCACATTCCCATCATGCGGCTTGGGTCCTCTACCTCGCCGTCTGCACGTCTTACCTCAGCATGAAAAACCCGGGAGGGCCGCGGGAACCCACGACCACAACGCGGACAACCAAAGGCGCCGTCTTGCACGATGCTCGCGCAATAGGGGCACTTGCTCCGCCAATAGACTTTGCAGGTTGCTCGGCGTTGCCGGAACTTCTGCAGGTCATCGCGCCAGAGCTCGGCGAGTCGCCATGCCGATAGGTGGGCACAGTCGCCACCATTGGATTTGATGATGATTGGAATCGACAGAACGCTTTCAATCGGCTCGCTCTTGCCATTGATGACCAAGGGCAGTTGGCTAGCCACTAGAGCGTCGGATTCCGAAAGATAGCGGACCGTCCCTTTGCGGGCGCAGTCGTACAGTAAAGGGGTCTGCGGGTGGTTCTCGAGCAACACCAGGTTGTGCTCGGCTGCAGCGTGCACGGTGGCTGACAGTGCGCGCGCTACTCCGAGCTCGCCACCAATCAACGCCGGTTGTACGTCAAGAACCACCCACATATTGACCTTACGTCGTCCGAACTAGATCGGGTCCTTCGAACCAACCTTCGATGGTCTGCTGTTGGGCAGACGTGTTGACGATGGTAATCAGGATGTCCTGACCAGCTTGCGCGGTGCTGCCCTTCAATACGCGCGAGGTGCGAACCTCCGTCAAACCGGAGCAATGCACACCGCCGGCGCCGTTCAGTTGCTGCAAACCGAGGATCTCGATCGAAGCCACGCGGCAAACCGCAGTCGCCGCCAAAAGGCTGGGGAACACAATCGAGTTGATCTGCATCGAACGGGTCGGTCGAACCGGAATCGTCACCTGACCATTGGCGAGAATCACGGTGGGCGGGATAGGCAGGATCTCAGTCTTCACGCTGGTGTTGTCTTCACCAGTCGCGGAGAACGGGATCTTGCCAGCCGCACGGGCCAACGCCTGGCGGTCGAGTTGCTGCATTGCTGCACTCTGGACCGCTACGCGCTGCATTGCGCCAGCGGCAGCGCCAGCCTTGGCACTCTTCGCACGACGAAGACGCATCTTGGCACCCGCGGAAGCGCGGGCATTCGCTGGCGTCGGGTCGGCACTAAAGAGCATGTCGGCCGCGATAACATCGGCAGACAGGGACTCTTCATCCGCTCCGAAGTCGTCGAGGCCCAAGCCGACGTAATCGCCTTGAAGTGCTTGGTTCGCGAGAATCGTAGCTAGCTGGGTTTCTGCATCGTCGCCAAAATAGGAACCGGGCATAGTATCACCTGGAAACGCTCAAAACGAGCCTACAGGTCGAGGCCCATCGGGCCCCATTGTTTAGATGTTACTTGGCCATCCAACCGCGGATGAGCCCTTCCGTCCCACGACTGAACGCCGGAGACGCAAGACCTACCCCGAACACCGCCGTTGCATCCCAAAGCCGATCCCCGGCTCCCATGAGTGACAACAGCGAGATTGCGACGCCGAGGGCGCCGTCGACGGGTACTCCGAAAACCTCAGGCATGAACGCGCGCACAACGCCAGAGACGATGCCACCACCCCACCCGCTCAGGGTGAACGCGCCTTGCTGCAGGGGCGCTTGCGCCTTGTCGCGCAAATTCGTGATGTAGTTTTTCGTCCGGGTAAGGGCGGACACGAGCTCGTCTTTACTCATCGTCTGGATTGCTTCACTGGCCATGGTGGCGATTCTCCTTCGGTTTCGGGCCCTGGTCGGGACCCTAGGATTCTCCGGCGGTAGCACGACTTGGTCAAGGTCGTGCTACCGGTCCCCCGCCCCATAGCCTCCCCCAAAGTTTGGGCTAACCTTGGGGGAGGTTTGGCCGTTCATTGTCAGTAGGACTTAAAGGCAGTCAACCCCAGGAACACGAGGTGCAACCGTGACCAACCTACATCAGAACCAGTCCGCAGAACGACGCGCAACCATGAGCCACGACCAACGCGCAAGGCTCGAACAACTTGCCATCGTTACCGAGCGCTTTCATCAACGCAACCTTCGCATGGCCCTTGGCCTGCGCATTGGTTTTCGCAAGCTCGAAGATTCCCCGAGTGATGCTCGGATCGCTTTGGCTGGCATCAAGTGAGGCGCAAATTTCCCGCTCGCATGTGCGAGCGTTGCGGCAAGAGTATCTCAGAACGTGCGGACGGTTCCGGACTGCGTGCGCACAAGTGCCAGCACGGCAACGAATGCGTTGCGCCGAGCTTCGTGCATCCTCACGACGGCCGAACGCATGGCGTCACTTGTCCCGAGTGCATTCGGGAAGAGACCGAAGCGAAGGCCCGGCACGCTTCGAACTTGGAAGAGGTCATCATGGGGCTAGCGTTCTGCATAGAGGACCCATGTCCGGCTGATGCCGTGACCTTGGCAAGTGCACTAGTTGAGTTCGGGCAAGCAGTGCCCGAAGCAAAGCGCGACGACGTCGCGTCGGTAGTAATCCAACTAACTCGCATTCTGTTGAAGTGAAGGACGAACGAATGAAGACCACAGCACAGCAACAAGAACTTCTACGCGTAAGCGCAAACGCGGCTTTGCTAGCTAGCCAAGCTATCGAGGCGGCTCGGGTTTCCGTCAACGAAGCAATTCGCACGATTGACGACGTTGCGGAAAACCTGGAAGACCCAACGGAACGGATCTCTTGGAACACGGTCCGCATGGTTTGGGTAGATGTTCGGGCTTCCCTCGAACATGCCCTCGGCAAGTTTCAGGAAAAGGGTTGACCAGTGCGGGAGCTTTTTGACTGGGGAAGGCTACTCGCCCATCTGACTGAGGTGGTTCGGGCGGCGCATCCTCCGGCGGTGGTCGCTTCCGAACCGAAACAACAAGCCCGAGTTTTGGTCGGGCTTCTCGGTGCGCCCTTCGCAGAATGCAAGGCCGTGCAAGTCGCTTACAACATCGCCACGGTCACAGAGGTTTTCCAAGTCCGTCGCGCTGGTGACTATCGGATCATCCTGACGCAAATGGGGAATGTGCCGGTGGTACTGTCGTCGATAGAGCTCGGCGGTGTCTGCCTACTTCGAGGCGCATCGATAGGGGCCGAGCTCGTCGTGAAGGAGGCGCAAGCCAATCAGAATCTGATTCTTGAGTTTCGAGCCCTTTGGTGGGCGTAGCAATCAATCGAGGTGCATACATGTCCGAACCGTTCAAGACCATCAGGCCAGGCGACGAGCCCCGAGAGCTCGACTTTGCCGCGGTGGTCGTTCTGCTTTCAATCGAGATAGGCGTCCACTCTGTCGACGGCTTGCGCCATGAGACGGGATTGCCCGAACCCAAGCTTGCGACTGCGCTCGAGCAGCTCGAACGCGGTTGCTATGTGACCACGGCCCGGGGGCGCTATTGGCGCCCTCGGGCTGCTGGCGTTCTGTATGTTCCGCCAACCCGAAACAACGAGGTAAGCCCGTGACCGTGAAC
>PDVH01000050.1_pt2 | contig 25115 bp, 27 predicted proteins | sample 1369781 | NCBI WGS metagenome assembly PDVH01 (sample SAMN07795378, study PRJNA414565) | Alkali sediment metagenome, whole genome shotgun sequencing project. | isolation source: glacial lake sediment | place: Bosnia and Herzegovina: Donje Bare Lake | collected 2016-06
GCAGCCAACATCCTCAGCTGCCTCATGTTCCTGCTGCTTACGCTCTACGGTGCCCGGATGGCCTGGGACGAATACCGTTTTGAGGTCACATCGCCCGGCCTCGGTCTTCCTACCTGGATCTACACCATATGGCTGCCGATATTGTCCTTTGCTATATTCGGCCGCACCATAGGTTTGTTGATTCGCAAGTGGAAGGGGGAAGGCTGATGCTGCCGGTCTACCTTCTTTTCGGCGCCTTTTTTGTCATGCTGTTTGCTGGTGTGCCCATTGCCGTTTCCCTGGGCCTGGCGGGAACTACGGCCATTGCCATGGGCAAGCTCGGCATTATGGCCTTTCCAACCAATTTCTATACCGGCATCGCCAAGTACCCGCTCCTTGCCATCCCTATGTTTGTCCTGGCGGGAGCGATCTTCGACCGGGCCGGTGTAGCAGAGCGTCTGCTGAGGTTCGCGGAGGCCATCATCGGCCGCGGCCGGGGAGCCTTGGCGGTGATCACCATCCTGGTGGCCATGGTCGTCGGCGGGATCTCAGGTTCGGGGCCTGCATGCACAGCTGCCGTGGGCGGGGTCATGCTGGGCGCCATGATTCGCAACGGCTACCCGCCGGCCTTTGCAGCCTCCGTCACGGCTGCTGCGGGGTCTACGGACATTCTGATCCCGCCCTCTGTGGCATTCGTTGTCTATAGTGTCCTCGTGCCGTCCGCCACCGTGCCGGCGCTCTTCGTCGGCGGTGTCATCCCCGGAATCTTGGCCTGCCTCCTGCTTATCATCCCGTCGTTTTACCTCAGCCGGAAGTACAACTTCGGGGTCGATCAAAGCACTGAGCCCAGGCCGAAATTCTGGGTTTCACTCAAGGATGCCTCCTGGGCCCTGGCCGCGCCGGTACTTATCTTGGGTGGACTACGCACGGGATGGTTCACCCCCACCGAGGCCGCAGTCATGGCCGTGGTCTTCGGCCTTTTTGTAGGGTTCTTGATCTACCGGTCGCTCACCCTGCGTGCTTTGTTCGAACTGCTCATCGAATCCGCGGAGACCTCTGCCGTCATCCTAATCGTGGTCGGGCTGGCAAGCGTTTTTGCCTGGGCCACCGCCACGCTCGGTATTGTCGATCCGATCACGAGGGGCCTGGTGGCCCTTGGAGGCGGAAACTCCATGGCAGTGCTGTTCATTCTGCTGGTGTTCCTGAAAATCGCCGGCATGTTTATCGACGGGATTTCGATTTTCCTCATCTTCTGTCCACTTTTCATCCCGATTGCCAATGAATTCGGCTGGGATCTGGTGTGGTTCGGTGTGATGATGACCTATGTCATCGCCATGGGGCAGTTCTGCCCGCCCATGGCTGTCAATCTCATGGTGAGCTGCCGATTGACGGGTGCATCCATGGAGTCCACCGTGCGCTGGGTCATCTGGCTGCTTCTTTTCATGGGCCTGGGTCTTGTGGCCATTGTCTTCTTTCCCTCGCTAGTGCTCTGGCTACCGCAGCTTCTCGGTTTCATGTGAAGCGCCATTCATGGCTATTGGGTGCCAAGTTTGAAAACTCATGCAAGAAAGAAGGTGGATACCTTGCATGAACAACCTAAGACCGAAAGCGAAGAATGCATTTAGTCATGAAACGATACGCCTCTGGTGTGAATGCCTTGAGATGGCAGAGGCAGATGATGCAGTATGGGTCGTTATTGTTACCGGAAAAGGGGTCACCTTTTGCTCCGGCAGGAATATCCGGGACATTGCCGCTGGGAAGCTTGGTCGTTACTCTCTTACGATCCGTAATCCTCAGCTATTATGAATACCCACCACTGAACAGTAGTAGGTGTTCTCAATTGTCAGCATAATTCAGTTTTCAGTTGATCAAGGATGCGAATTACGGAATGAAAGGTACTACACAGATGAATTGGGTGGGCATCACAACTTCAATAAATTATTAATAAGTTTTTAGCAAAGCAATGGGCATAGATATGTAGCTGAAAGCGAGGATCAGACAGGGCTTAAGAAGAAGTCCAGGAGTTTTAATGGTTCACCGCTTTCGCGGTGAAGGCATCTGGATTCCGAAGGGATTAAATCGTACGCTTATCCATAACCTTTCCCGATTTTCCTTCATGACGGGAAATCGTGTTAGGACCAACCAGTTTCACTGTGGCAGTTACTCCGATCACCGATCTTATCTTTTTTTCGACCATCTCTAAAAAAGCTTTTTGCCTCTTCATCTCGTCGAAGAACGTACTTTCCGCAGCCTCAATATGTACCTCCAAAAGATCCTGGGCACCTTTCCGATCCACAACGATCTGATAATGCGGTTCGGTTCCCACAATAGCAATTAATACAGTCTCTATCTGTGAAGGGAACACGTTAACTCCCTTGATGATGAGCATATCATCAGAACGTCCCAAAGTCTTATTCATCCGGACAATGCTTCTCCCGCATTTGCACTGGTCATACTGAAGAGAGGTAAGATCTCCGGTACGATAACGGATCATGGGAAAGGCCTCTTTAGTGAGAGTGGTCAAAACAAGCTCTCCCACACTGCCGGCTGGCAATTGTTTACCCGTCAGCGGGTCGATAATCTCGGGGATAAAGGCGTCTTCAAAGATATGCATGCCGCATTTATATTCACATTCGCCTGCCACGCCCGGGCCGATAATTTCCGATAGGCCGTAATTATCCGTGGCAGTGATGCCGAGCCTCGCTTCAATCTCCCCGCGCATGGCTTCCGACAGCGGTTCTCCCCCGAAAAGCCCTAACCGCAATGACAGTCCCTTCGGGTTCACACCGAGCTTCTCCATCCTTTCCGCCAGGGTTATGGCGTAAGTCGGGGTGGAGACAAGCGCGGTTGTTTTGTAATCCTGCATGATCATTATCTGTTTTTCCGTATTGCCCGTGCCCATAGGTATGACGCTTGCACCGATGGCCTCTGCCCCATAATGAAACCCGAATGCTCCCGTGTAGAGCCCGTAGCTGAAAGTAATCTGTACCAGATCGTCACGGGTGACCCCGGCTGCCGTCATAACACGATCCGTTGTCCCTGATGATGAATGTACCCGGACAACCTCTCTAAGGGGCACGGCAAACATACCGTAGGGATAGTTCATCCTCAAGTCTTCCTTGGTGGTAAAAGGTATCTTTGCCAGACCGGAAAGTGCCTGCATATTCTCGGGGACTATCGCTGATTCGTTAAACATCTTTCGGTAGAAGGTCACATTTTTATAAACCCTGTTCAGAGTTGCCTGCAGCCTTTCCAGTTGCAGCTGTTCCAACTCTCCCCGCGGCACACATTCATATTTGGCGTCCCAGATCTTCATAAGTACCTCACGCATCTTTTTCTAACGTTCCCAGATTTCTTTCTTATCCTTGCCGAGATATGCCCTTTGCACATCCTTGTTCGCCAGAAGCTCTGATGCAGTCTCTTCAAGAATCACCTTGCCCGTCTCCATAACATATCCCCGGTCCGCAGCCTTTAGCGCTACCCGTGCATTCTGCTCTACAAGAAGCACAGAAGTCCCCTGCTGAGCGCGAAGTTTTTCGATCACCCGAAATATCTCCTGAACCAAAATGGGAGCGAGACCCATGGCCGGTTCGTCCAGCAGAAGTAACTTTGGTTTTGCCATGAGCGCCCGGCCTATAGCCAGCATCTGCTGCTCACCTCCCGATAGGGTCCCTGCAAGCTGTTTTTGTCTTTCCTGAAGCTGCGGGAAAAGCGCGTAGACTATTTCCTTATCCTGCATGATTTCTTTTCTTTTTTCTCCGGCCCGAAAGCGGAGATACGCGCCAAGTTCAAGATTATCCTCAACGGAAAGGGGTTTGAAAATCTGCCTGCCTTCGGGAACCTGGGAGATGCCAAGCCTGACTATGCTATCCGGACGCAGGTTGTTGATCACAGCACCATCAAAATGTATTTCTCCGTTCGCCGGGGGAATGACAGCCGAGATTGTATTCAGAATTGTTGTCTTACCGGCGCCGTTGGCTCCGATCAGGGCAACAATCTCCCCGGTGCTGACATGCAGGGAGATATTTTTCAGGGCATGCAGTTTCCCATAATACGTGTTGATGTTTTTAACTGTCAGCATCAACCCTCCCCCAGGTAAGCTGTGATCACTTTTTCATCTTCCTGAATTTCCCGTGGTGTCCCGTCGGCAAGCTTGTGCCCGAGATTGAGAACAACGATCCGGTTGCAGATTTCCATAACCAGTTCCATATCATGTTCGACAAGCGCCACCGTGACCCCTGAATCTTTTATTTTTTTAATCAGCCCGGCGAGGTCGGACGTCTCCCTGCTATTAAGACCTGCCGCCGGTTCATCCATGAGGATAATGTGCGGCTCCATCGCCATGGCACGGGCAATTTCGAGGAGTCTCCCCTTGCCAAAAGGTAGATTCGCAGCTTCAGTCGATGCCAGATCATTGATACCGGCAAATTCAAGCCAGGACGCGGCGCGTTCCCTGATACGACGCTCCTCCCTCAAATGCCCGGGTAATTTAAAAGCCGAGGCGATGATACCGCTTTGCGATTTTGTATGAAGACCAACCATGACATTTTCAAGAACGGTCATCTGGCCGAAAAGTTCAATCCCCTGAAAGGTGCGCACCATGCTGAGTCTGGCAAGCTTCTCCGGTGGAAAACCGGTTATATCTTTCCCTTCATAAAAGATCTTACCGGATGTGGGACTATAGATACCTGTTATAATGTTGAACAGGGTTGTTTTGCCGGCCCCATTGGGACCGATAATACCCGTAATCTCGCCAGCCGAAATAGAAAAAGAGACATCATCTAACGCTTTAAGACCTCCGAAGATTTTGGTCACACGCCCTATTTTTAGCATTCTGAGATCCTTCTATCCACTTTTCTCGGAAGGTGCAGATGTCGGCCGCCTCTTAAACAAGGACTTGACCAATAGCGGTATGCCCCGCACGAGACCACCCGGCATGAACATGGTTATCAGAATCAGAGTAATACCATAAACGATAATATCGTAGTCCTGAAATGTTCTGAAAAATTCAGGCAACAGTGTAAGTATCGCCGCACCCAGAAAAGACCCGTAGATACTGCCAAGGCCCCCGATGATTACCATGGTGAGCAGTTCTATGGAGACATTAAATCCGAAAGACGTAGGCGATATAAAGGTCACCGTATGGGCATAAAGGCTTCCTGCCAGGGCGGAAAACATGCCTGAAATGGTGCCCGGAGAGCCCTCCCGATCCTTGAAGCGGCAAGATTGACGGAGAGAAGAATAATCACAATGGTAAAGAACCAGACGAGATAATAATTCTTCAAGTCACTGTCAAAGATAATCCCACCGAGAGAAAGGTGGGGAATTCCCGGCAGACCTGAAGGGCCACCGGTCAAATCTACAGTCTCGTTAAATATTATGTACACGATGATCCCCATGCCGAGGGTCGCCATGGCAAGGTAATGTCCTTTTAGTTTAAGGATGGGAAAACCAATAATAAAGGTAATCCCTCCCACAGCAACGACAGCTATGACCATACTGAACCAGGGATTCATAGCGTGTGTTGCCGTCAATATACCGGAGATATATGCACCGAGGCCAAAAAAAGCCGCCTGTCCCAGGGAAATTTGACCGGCCAGTCCCAGTAACATGTTCAGCGCCACGGCCAAAATAGTATAGATGCCGACGAATATAAGCACATTCATCAGATAGCCGCCTTTGAGAAACACCGGCGCGATAAGGATTACAACGGTAAAAATCTTAGACTCTTTCTGAATCACCCGTTACAAACAGACCCTGGGGCCTGACAAACAGGATGAGGAGAAGAATGATAAAGGCGATGGCATCTTTATAACCTGAAGATATTAAGCCTGCTCCCAGAGATTCCAGAATGCCCACAATCAACCCGCCGGCGACAGTTCCGATACCGGTGCTCATACCCCCGATGATGGCAGCGCAGAATCCTTTCAATCCGAGCATGATGCCTACATCGTATGATGTCATCGTAAGCGGTGCAATGATGATTCCCGCCACAGACCCCATGGCCGAACTGATGGCAAAGGAAAAAAGTACCATGTGTTTAACATCGATTCCGACAAGACTTGATGCCACACGATTAAAAGAACAGGCACGCATCGCTTTGCCGATTATGCTGTGGTGAAAAAAAAGCCGGTTGGTCGCAATAATTATTAACGTGATACCGAATATCCAGAAATTCTGCGGCATAAGCGTGGCGCCCCAGAGAATGACCGGTTCGTTTCCGGAAAACATGGGCAGGGCATATGTATCTTTCCCCCAGAGGAGCATGGCAATCCCCCGGATGAGGATGCTTCCGCCTATTGTGATAATAACAAGAATAATCGGTTCGGCATCCTTAAGGGGATTGATGGCAATTCGTTCAAATAACGCGCCCACAGCCGTAGCCACCAGAATAGCAAGGATGATAGAAAGAGGAAGGGATAACTGCAAAGTTATATGGAAGAATAAAGTCAGCATACCACCCAGCATCACAAACTCCCCCTGGGCAAAATTTATTATGCTGGTGGAATTGTAAATGATGGCAAAGCCCAGCCCGATGAGGGCATAGATAGCGCCGGTGGAGAGGCCGGAGAGAGTGTATTGCAGTATCTGCTCAAAAATTTCCATGGGATTGAAGAATGGTTTGTAAAAGAGGAGGCCTTTGAAAAACTTCACACTGTGTCATTGCGAGGAGCAAGTGAGCCGCAGCCCTGATCATAGTAAAGGGACGTGGCAATCTTATCCACTTATCATTCCGAACGAATGGGAGGAATCTTTTAAGATCCCTCCCATCGCTCGGGAATAGGATTTCTCGCTCCGCTCGAAATAACAAAGCGGATATTTGTCAAAGGTCTCGAGAATCTAAACGCAAGTAAACACTATTTGACCAGCACCCATTCCTTATTCTTTATCGTTACTAGGACAAAGGCGTCTTTTGTCAACCCCGCGTGATCCTGAAGCGAAAAGTTGAATATGCCGCCGATGCCTTTAAAATTACGGGTGTTTTCCAGTTCCTTACGAATGGCGTCCGGGGAATCTCCAACACGTTCAATGGCACCCTTAAGGAGCATAATAGCATCCCACGCGTGACCGCCAAAATGATCCCCCTCTACCTTAAAATGCTCCTTGTAATCATTTACATAAGCAAGAAGCGCCTTCTTTTGCTGGTCAGATTTAGGAAGCAGATTCGCGGCAATCACCCGACCCGAAGGAAGGATAATCCCTTCGGATGCATCCCCGGCCAGCTCTATAAATTTCCTGGAAGAGACGCCATGGCTCATGTAAAGTAGCATATTAAGCCCCAACTGCCTGGCATTTCTGGCGACAATAGCAGGTCCCGGATTCGTTCCCCAGCAGATAAGAGCCTGTGCCTTATTGCCGCGGATTTTAACCAGCTGGGCGGTCATGTCTGTATCTTTTGGACCGTATATTTCATCGGATACAATGATGATACCATAATCCTTAGCACGGAGTTTCAACTGTTCACGTCCTGATGAGCCGAAACCGTCAGAAACCGTCAATATGGCAATATTGTCAATCTTCCGTTTCTTAAGGTGCTCATAAATACGCTCCACAGCGAGAGAGTCGTTCTGGGCAGTCTTGAAGACCCACTTTTTTACCGGATCTGTAATCTTGATCCCGGCGGCGCAGGAAATCAACGGGATACCCGCGGCCTCAACAATAGGAATAACGGCCATTGTTTCGCCGGTCGTGCTGGGACCGATAATGACGCTTGCCTTGTCCTCCTTGATGAGCCTTGTTGCTGCCTGCACTGCCTTGGTAGCATCACCCTGCGTATCGTAGACCACCAGTCGCAGCATGCGTCCTTTAATACCGCCGGTCCTGTTAATCTGATCGACCATCATGTTGGCCGTGTTACGTTCCGGCTCACCTAAAAATGATGGAGGACCGGTTACCGCAAACAGCGCGCCAATCTTGATAGGTTCCGCCGCCCAAGAGCTGCCTGCAACGATTAAAACAAAGCATAGCACACAAAACGACCTGAAAAATTTTTTCGCCATTTCATCCCTCCCGATAAATTTCCTTGTAATTAACTCTTTTTATGAAGCCGTCCTTTTTGACCCGGTTTGCGACTATCCGTTTGAAACACATGGGACATTTTTTACGGGATCATCAATAGTAATGTCAAGGGATATTTTCCCGGTTTCCAATGTTGTTTTTTTTGGACTTTCATCTTGCTTGAACATATTTTTTGTGTTATGCATCAGTTGAATATTCCTGTATCTTAGTACCTTACGACAATTTTTACAAACGCATAAATTATGAATTAATTATGAAAAAGGAGGTTAAGCCATGACGTTGCTTATTGGCGGCGGTGTTTCAGTAATTATAGGACTCTTAGGTTTAATTTTCTGGTTTGCTGATTTTCTTATCATGCTGAAGGGTGGACTCCCTATTGTTTTTATACTTGGTGGAATTCTTGCCGTCTATATCGGCCTCGATGAGATCCAGGATAAACTCAGAGAAGAAAGCCAAAGGCAGGAAGAGAGTCTGGTAAAGGCTAAGGAAGAAATTGAAATGGTCAAGGCCCAGGCTGAGCAATACAGGGAAGAACTCGAAAAGCTGAAGGAAGAGTCAAGAAAGAAAGGATAAAAGATGCGGAGTAGTAATTCAGTTTAAATTCTATTATTTCAGTTATTGATAATTGATTCTCCATTACAGGAGCCTCGCACGTTTATCAAAAACTTTCCCCTTTTACTCCATGAATAGCAATCACCTTTACGCCCAACAAAGTCGCTCAGTTTGTTTCCGATTTCCTGCAGCAAGCTGCGGGAAATTCAAACTAGGACATTCGACTCGTTTCACTCTGGGTTAATTCAACTGCGATCTTTATCTTCAGCTTAGCCTTGACCGGGAGTACATCCCGCGAACCTGCCCTACAGGTAGAGATAAGGAGTGCAATATAAGCATATCTTCCTTTCCGAGAAGCCACGCTCTGTGGGCGACGATCTTAAAAGGGCAAGTCTCAGAATTAAAAAGGGGGCCCGCTGTTACAAGCCCCCTCTGGTTGATGTAAAACTAAATATTTTAATGCAGCCTTTTTCTTTTAGCAGTCGCAATTCCCTTTATTGATCGAGCGGAATGCGCATCGTGTAGAATGATCTCCAGACAAAAATCAGAGCGATGAGGAAGAATACGAGACCTACGATTCCGGCGCTACTTCTCATACCAGGGGCGATTGCAATCTCCATTGCCAGAAGCCCGAACAGTGTCGTGAATTTGATGATAGGGTTTAAGGCGACTGAAGATGTATCCTTGAAGGGATCGCCGACAGTGTCACCAATAACGGCAGCAGCGTGCAAGGGCGTTCCCTTTTGCTTCAGATCAACTTCAACGACCTTTTTAGCGTTGTCCCAGCAGCCGCCAGCATTGGCCATAAATATCGCCTGAAAGAGACCAAATACGGCAATCGAGATCAGGTAGCTAATAAAGAAGGACGCAGCCTCGGGTCCGGAAACAGGTGCGGAGAAGAATGCGAAGGCCAGGGCGAAGGAGAATATCGCGATGAAGATATTGAACATACCCTTCTGCGCATACTGGGTGCAGATCTTGACGACTTCCTTTGAGCTCTCCGTAGAGGCGCTCAGGCTTGCTGCGTCGTCAAGCTTGATGTTCTTCTTGATATACTGGACGGCTCTGTAGGCGCCGGTTGTTACTGCCTGGGTGGAGGCACCGGTAAACCAGTAAATAACGGCTCCGCCGCAGAGGAATCCGAGCAGTGTGTAAGGATTCAACAGGTTCAAGATCATTTCCGGCTGGATTCCCAGGGCCTTGCGCAGCAGAAGGATCAGGGAGAAAATCATGGTCGTCGCCCCCACGACGGCTGTACCGATGAGAACCGGTTTAGCGGTCGCTTTGAAGGTGTTTCCGCAACTGTCATTCTCTTCCAGATATTGCTTAGCTACATCCATGCGGGGTTTGAATCCGAACTCTTTTTCAATTTCCTTTTCAACATTCGGGATAGTCTCAATCAAGGACAGTTCATAAATGGACTGGGCATTGTCCGTAACCGGACCATAGCTGTCGACCGCGATCGTGACAGGGCCCATTCCGAGGAAGCCGAATGCCACAAGACCGAACGCGAAGACCGACGAATATTCCATAAAGTTTGAAAGTCCGAATGTGCTGGTATAGTAAGCGGCGAACATCAGTGCGGCTATGGAAATGCCAAGCCAGAAGGCGCTGAAGTTACCGGCGACAAAGCCGGAAAGGATATCGAGAGAAGGTCCACCTTCACGTGCCGCAGTAACCACTTCGGCGCAGTGTTTGGATTTCGAACTCGTAAAGACCTTCACAAGTTCCGGGATAAGCGCCGCCGCGAGTGTGCCGCAGCTGATAATAATGGAAAGCTTGAACCACAGGTTATTCGGGTAATGACCGAGCTGCCATTTACTGACGGCGAAGGTTACAATGATCGAAATAATCGATGTAATCCAGACAAGCGATGTCAGAGAGGCCTCGAAGTTAACCTTCTCTTTGTCCCCCATGACCGCGGTTGAGACGACCTTGTTGATGAAGTAAGAGCCGATCGAGGTAATAATCATCAATATGCGCATCACGAATATCCAGACAAGTAGTTCCGCCTGATACTGGGGAAACGCAGCAAGGACGATAAAACTGATCAGGGCAACTCCGGTAACACCGTAGGTTTCAAAACCGTCGGCAGTTGGTCCGACACTGTCACCTGCATTGTCTCCGGTACAGTCGGCGATGACGCCCGGGTTTCGAGGGTCGTCCTCTTTGATGGTGAAAACGATTTTCATGAGGTCAGAACCGATGTCGGCAATCTTCGTAAAGATACCGCCGCAGATACGCAGGGCGCTTGCGCCAAGCGACTCTCCAATCGCGAATCCGATGAAAGATGCGCCGGCCACATCACGGGGCATAAAGACCAGTATTACGAGCATCATGATGAGTTCCACACAGACCAGGAGCACGCCGATGCTCATGCCTGCGGTGAGAGGAATATTGAGCAGCTTTATCGGCTTACCTTCCAGGGACGCAAAAGCCATCCGGCTATTGGCCAGAGTATTCATCCGGATACCGAACCAGGCGACTCCATATGAGCCTAATATACCCACGACGGACCAGGCCAGAATAATAAGGACGCCATTCACGCCCGCGTGCTGAAGGACGCCGAAATAGTAAACGATACAGGCACCGATGAATACTTCAAGAACGATCAGCAGCTTGCCCTGCTGAATAAGATAGGTCTTGCAGGTCTGGAAAATGATTTCAGAGATATCCAGCATGGATTTGTGGGCCGGAAGTTTCTTGACATTGAAATATTCATAAAGACCGAATCCCATTCCGACGAAGCAAATTACAAATCCGATCATCAAGAGATGGTTTTGGGCCGCGCTTAATGCAGGGATGACCAGTTCCGCTTCACTTGCAAAAAGAGGGGTTGCAAGCAGAAGTAATGGGAATGCTAAAATACCTGCTTTGGAAAACACATTTTTTGTAAACATTACTTTTTCTCTCCTTTTATATATAGTTCATTATATAATTGCGAATAATCATGTAATGGGCATGTTTAGAGCCCTCATTACAAAATATCTGATATTATGGTCTTTCGCACGTCTTCAAACATTTCAAAATATTGATAACAAGCTCACAAACAATAAAAATCATGCAAATATGTTCGATGTAATTCAGTACTAAATCACAAACTGGCAGAAGAACAATCGCCCAAAAACTTCACCATGCTTTTCCAGCTGATTTGACTAAGCTTTAGCACGACAAAATCATCTTTACATAATCTATTGCTACATCATGTATAATTATTGAACGCCAATAACCCGAAAAAGAATCCAAGCCAATAATATGCGATGCGAGTTAACATGGCCCCTTATGCTTTGTCAATATTTTTATCATTTCTTTCTGAGATCATAAAACCAGAATCTGTTAATGTAAATATAAACTTGACAACATTAAGCAATCACATATAATCGCATTAATTATTTAAAAAGTTCGAGATTCCAAAAACACCGATCTGATATTCATGGTCATTAAATATCGATGAGGAGGATTTATGGAAAAAAGAATTCTTGTTGTTGATGACGATTCTGATGTTGTTGAAATAGTGGAATCTTGGCTCAAGACAAATGGTTATGAAGTTTATACTGCTTACACTGGCAAGGAAGGATTGCAAAAATGCAAACTTCTGAAGCCTGACGCCGTCATACTGGACATAATAATGCCGGACATGGACGGGTCTAGCGTTGCAGAGGAGATAAAAGATGATCCAGTTACCAGTAAGATTCCCATCATTTTTCTTACAGGTGCTGTTAAGTCAAGCGAGGTGCCTGAAAGCCACATTGTCGGTGGTCAATATTTTCTTGCCAAACCTTTCACAGGTGAAGATCTGCTAAAGATGGTACGGCAGGTGCTTCTGGGATATTGAACCTGATACTTCAGATTACACTGATTACTGACACATTCATATAAATCGATTGGATGGTTTACTCATCATAAGTGTAATTCCGAAGGTCTCTTGTATAAGAATACGCTAATGAGAGGAATAATTAAACATCTGTACTTATTTGATTATTCACTTGCTGCGACCAGACTGTTCCACATATTTCAATATGCCGCCGTGAAAAATTAGAACGTAAACGAAATCTCCTGCGCCTTTGTCGTAACACCATTTTTCAACTTTAATCCTACCTGATCTCGTCACTTCTTTAGATATGGGATCACCGCACTTCATCGTTACCTCAATCTTCGTATCTCCTGCCGAGACAATCTCACTGCCGCATCGGAAACTATCTGAAGAGCGTGCTTCACCATACATAAACAGCAAAACGATGATAATTAGGCAAATCTGCTTCATAAATACCATACCTACGATTTGTAAAAGCTATATAACAAAAGGTTTGTGAGGTAACAAGAATTTTATTTTTTACAATAAACCAAACCCAAAATCGCCTCACTCTTTTCATTTGACACCACACATTGCCCGATTTATAATACATGTCAATGGCTTCCGAACTAACTATTACAAACCTTAGTCGACATTTTAGCTATACTATTCTTCTCGATGGACATGAGAGTGGGGAGATATTTTCACTGCAAACCGCTACTCTGACAATCGAACCCGGTAAGCATGAACTGTCTTTTAAGGATAGCAATACTGATAATCTTCCTACAAACTGCAAGCCCATACAGATAACCATTGCAGACGGCAAGACACTGTATCTCAAAGTAGCTACCGATGATTTTTCAATCAAAATCTATGATGAAAAGGGAACACACTTAAACGGAAAACGCGGGTTTCTCTGCGGCCAGATCTGTGAAGGTGTTCGTATTGAAAATCCGATAACATAATGGGTCTTCCCATTTAACAGGGATATAGCATATGGGAACAAATCTGCGGTACACATAAAATGCTATGAACGCTGATGATTCGGAGCGCACACTAAACCCATTTGAAAAGTTACGCCGCAGATTAATCGGCCCGCCTCGAGATATCCACGAACCTTCAATATTTCACAAGCTATCCCTCATCCCCGTCCTTGCATGGATCGGCCTCGGAGCCGACGGCCTTTCCTCTTCCTCATACGGTCCGGAAGAGGCATTCAAGGCTCTGGGTTCCCACAGTTATCTTGCTGTCTTCTTGGCCTTGGCAACTGCTTTAACAGTTTTCATCATTTCCTACGCATATTCCCGTATCATCGAGCATTTCCCTCATGGCGGTGGTGGATACAACGTCTCAACTCACATGATTGGTAAAAACGCAGGCGTGATATCGGGATGCGCCCTTCTCGTCGATTATGTACTAACCATTACCGTATCTCTTGCTTCCTGCGGCGATGCGCTGTTCAGCTATCTACCTATTGTCTATCTTAAATACAAATTAATTTTTGTAGTCTTTTTGATCCTCCTCCTTGTTGTCATGAATTTGAGAGGCGTAAAAGAGTCTGTAACAATTCTCGCTCCGATTTTTATCACTTTTGTTGTAACCCATGTCTTGCTGATCGGTTATGGTTTGTTAAGCCATGCTGATCAAGTCGGGACTGTTGCTGAAGCATATAAAGGAAATTTCAAGCATGATCTCTCGACTATAGGTTATGTAAGTATGTTGGCGATTTTTCTCAGGGCCTTCTCTCTCGGTGGAGGAACATATACGGGAATTGAAGCGGTTTCCAATGCGATGCAGATTATGCGTGAACCCAAAATCCAGACGGGTAAGCGTACAATGGTGTACCTGGCAACATCGCTTGCTGTTACAGCGGGTGGTCTATTGTTCTGCTATTCCCTTTACCAAATAATACCTGCCGAAGGCCGAACTTTGAATGCAGTCCTTGCTGATCTTATCTTCGGAAACTGGCCACTCGGCGGCTGGATTGCTCTGATTACAATTCTCTCCGAGGGAGCCCTCCTTATGGTCGGGGCACAATCAGGATTTGCAGGAGGACCTAGTGTCATGGCCAATATGGCCATTGATTCATGGCTCCCCCGCCGTTTCGCTTCCTTATCAGAACGTCTTTCCATGCAGGACGGCGTTCTACTGATGGGTGGTGCCGCCCTGTTACTCTTACTATACACTAACGGTTCCGTTTCAGCCCTTGTTGTCATGTACTCCATTAATGTGTTTCTCACCTTCACGCTCTCACAGTTCGGAATGGCCAGTTTCTTCTTCCGCAACAGGGAAAAAGATAAAGCCTGGAAAAGACACATCGTCATACACGTTATCGGCTTGATACTCTGCCTTACAATCCTCATCATTACCGTCTTCGAGAAGTTTGAAGAGGGAGGCTGGTTGACTCTTTTAATAACCTCCACAGTGATTGGGATGTGTTACTTAATACGCAGGCATTACAGAAAGGTGAGCAAAGGTGCTCGACAACTCGAGGGAATTCTTTCTGAGCTCCCCAAGGGTCGTGAACCCAACAATGAACCGTTAGACCAAAAAGAGACGACAGCTATTCTCCTTGTCCGTGGTTACAGCGGTTTTGGCCTTCACGTATGGCTTTCGATTGTCCGTGAGTTTCCCAAACTCTACAAAAATTTCATTTTTATCTCTGTGGGAGAAATCGATTCGGGTTCCTTTAAAGGAATAGCAGAAATAGATGCCTTGAAAAAATCCGTCGAGACTGACCTAAAAAAATACGTAAATCTTGTGCGTTCCTACGGATTCCCCGCTGATTACAGGATGGGCATAGGAACCGACGTGGCTGATACGGCAACCGAACTGTGCGAATCTCTAGTTAAGGAATTCCCGAGATCGACGGTCTTTACGGGAAAACTGATTTTTCGTCAGGAGAATCCTTTCCAGAAGATTCTCCACAATGAAACTGCCTTTGCCATTCAGCGACGATTGCAGTGGGATGGTATAACGACAGTCATAATGCCTATCCGTGTAGATATATGAATCCTTGAAATGCATATGACCACTATGATAGGTTGCACTCGAAATACCTTTATTCCGCCAAATACCTCAATGATCCGTATGAGAAGAGCCGCTTTTATCATCCCGATCCTTGTCACGGTAACTCTCCTTCTTATTCATGGATGCTCAGCAGTACCCCGCGACAAATATCAAAAGGCGGAAAAACGGAATGTGTTAGTTATAGCTTATAGTGCGGGATAGAAATCAACTCGCTGGAAACACAAGCACGGATGCTACTTGATGCTGGCAGTCTATGAATCAGACCCGTATGAGGGAGAGCGGGAAAAGATTGTAAATATAGAACGAGGCTTTTATGGACTTCTTTTTTAACCCGGAAGGGATTGCCGTTGTCGGCGCAACGCCGAACACCCTCAAGGGTGGATATGCCATTCTTAAAAATCTGCTGACCGGCTATAAGGGGAATATCTACCCTGTCAACCCGCGTTATAGTGAAATCGAGGGGCTTCCCTGCTATCCGTCCATCAGCTCCATCAAGGGTCATGTTGACCTTGCCATCGTCTTTGTTCCGGCAAAGCTGGTACCGGCAGCTATAGAGGAATGCGCCGCCAAAGGGGTGAAGGGTGTGATGATTGAATCAGGTGGTTTTGCAGAAACCGGTCAGGACGGCAGTTCCTTGCAGCAATCACTGAAAGATATATCCAAAAAAACCGGGGTTCGCCTCTGGGGGCCTAATTGCATGGGGCTTGTCGACGCCGTCAGCGGCTACGCCTTTTCCTTCATGAACCCGCTGGCATTGCAGCACGGATTACTTCCTGGCGGCGTATCTCTTGTGGTCCAGAGCGGATTACTTTCTGCGGGTTTCCTTATCGATATAATGACTCATCATATTACGGGTATCAGCAAGGTGTGCTCAATAGGCAATAAAATGGATGTCAATGAATGCGATTTGTTGACTTACCTGCTAAAGGACACAAATACTAAGGTCATTGGATTTTACCTGGAATCTTTTTCTGATGGAAGACTCTTTATCGACCTGTGCCGGCAAAGCAAAAAACCCATCGTCGTCCTTCATGGGGGAAAGAGCAAAAAAGGAGCCGAGGCGGCAATGAGCCACACGGCATCCCTGGCGGGTAATCACAGGGTCATTTCAGGAGCCCTTGCCCAGGCCGGCGTTACGGAAGCCAGAGACTTTCACCAAATGATAGACCTGTGTCGGTCAATGGCTTCGGCATCCAGACCGGTTGGTCGACCGGGCCGTATTGCCATTCTTACCTTCAGCGGCGGATCAGGTATAGTCTCCGCAGATTTCATCGAAGAACAGGGACTCTCCGTAGCTGAACTTTCTCCCGCAACAAAAGATGCTTTAGTACGTCTTTTCCCCGACTGGATGCCTGTTTCAAACCCTGTGGATCTCTGGCCATCTATTGAAAAGCATGGCGGAGGTAACATTGATGTGTACAGCATGGCGCTTTCAGCCGTGCTCGCTGACCCCAATGTTGATGCCGTATTTTTGCATACCTATGCCGGAAATTTCCGGATTGGACTCAACATTGCGGACCTGGCGGAGCAAACTCGAACTGCCGGCAAGCCTGCATTCATATGGCTACTGGGCAGACGCGAAGAGATTTTTAATTTTATGACAGAGGCCCTGTCCTACGATATTCCCGTCTTCCGTGAATTATCACGCGCCGTGGAATGTTTGGCTGCCGTTTTCCATCAAAGAAATCCTCCTTCAGTTGTTGAACGGCTCCAAGTAAAAGAAGAGGGGATACCACTCCCTGGTGAATTGAACGATGTACTTGCGACAGTTTCAGGTCCTCTGGACGAGCATACCTCTAAGCGCATTCTCAAGGTCCATGGCATTCCGACAGTTGAAGAAGAAATTATAGCAGATGCTAACCAGTGTAAAAATACTGTCTCACGTATTGGTTTCCCGGTAGTCATGAAGGGCCTACAACAAGGAAAAGTTCATAAGACCGAACTCGGCCTGGTTCATCTGGGAATCAACGATGCCGGGGCTGCCCGCCGCTCCTTTGAAACCTTGATGGAGAAGATGAACGGCCAAGGCAAGATCATTGTCTACAGACAAGTAGAAGGTAAGATTGAGCTGATACTGGGACTTTTGCGAGACCTCCAGTTTGGTCCCTGCGTCATGTTGGGGCTTGGCGGTATAATGGCAGAGATATTAAGTGAGGCGGTTTTTGCCCCGGCACCACTTACCGAACAGGATGCCTTGGAACTCATCAGTCGCCTGAGGGGGCAAAGGATTTTTGATGGCTTCAGGGGAGAGCCCCCTGTCAATAGAAAAGAACTCGCACGAATGATTTTCGCTCTGGGTGATATTGGCCTCAAGTATCCCCGGATTCAGGAAATCGATATCAATCCGATGATCATCAGTGAAAACGGGATTGTGGCCGTAGATGCCACGATAGTTTTAGGTTAATTGGAAGTCTAGTACAAGTAGTTGCGGCTTTATTCTACCTTCCTTACTTTCTTCCCCATGCGTCCGGACTCGCCTTGCCGGCAGTCTACCTTCATCGTCATATACAGTCTGTTACAGTCTCTCTTCAGAGCCTCCATGCAACTCTTCACGACAGTCATTACCTCATCCCACTCTCCTTCAATGGCCGTTCCCATTGGCCCTATATGATGAGGCAGGCCACTGTCTTTAATAATTTTTACTGCCTTTGATGCGTATTTACTTACACTTTCTTCTTTGCCGATCGGAAAAATAGAAAAATCAACTATTACGCTCATAGATACCTCACTTGATCTTCTGAATATCTTTTTCCTTCGCAATGACAACAAGGACTTCACCATCTTTTAATACAAAACTGGCCGATGGCACCATATTAATCTGGTCTGTCAGAACATCCTTCACGGCGATAACTTCAATATGGTATTTGCTCCTCAACTCGAGATCGCCGATGCTTTTCCCTAAAAAACTGTTCGGAGGAGCTATTTCAAATATCATATAACCCTCGGAAAGGGGAAGGCAATCGAGGACATTCGGAGAGATTAGGCTTTTCGCAACCTTACCGGCAACTTCCTTCTCGGGAATGATGACATCCGTCGCTCCCACCTTTTCCAGAATGAGTTTATGCTCTTCATTGGGGGCCTTCACAATGATGTTCTTAACCTTCATCTGTTTCAGGTGCAGAGTGATGAGAGTACTGGCCGCGAGATCCTCACCGAAGGATATGACGACTACATCATCCTCATGAATACCGATATGATCCATAACTTCGTTGTCCGTGCCGTCGGCAACAATTGCCTTGGTGGCAAAGTCTTTCAGGCGATGAACAGCCTCCTTATCTTTATCGATGGCTATGACGTCAAAGCCGTTTTCATATAATTCCTTGACGATATTAGAGCCGAATATGCCCAATCCAATTACGACCACCCGCTTCATTATTAAACCTCCTCAGCCCACCATAACAGACTCTTCCGCATATGTTAACCCCCCTTTCGTTGAATACCAGGAAAAAGCGAGGGTCAGAGGCCCCACCCGTCCCGCAAACATCATGAAAATAATCGCCAGTTTCTGACCGGCACTCAAGTTCGGCGTGATGCCCATAGACAGGCCCACCGTGCCAAATGCGGATACCGTTTCAAAAAGGTATTCCACAAAGAAGTGACGACTCTCCGGAGGCGGTACATTACCCACGCCCCCGATCAGTAGGAGAATAGAGGTGATGATTCACCTGTTCCTGCCCTTTCAATCGACTCCAGATCATCAGAAGGAGAAGGGCAAAGCTTGTCGTTTTGATTCCACCCCCGGTTGAACCCGGAGAAGCGCCGATAAACATCAACATAATCATGACAAGGATCGTCGGATTTGTCAGTTGAGCGAGATCCACCGTATTAAAGCCGGCAGTCCGGGGAGTAACAGATTGGAAAAAAGACGTAAGAATCTGAGTTTTGACAGAAACATCTTTGAGTATATGGTTCATTTCGAACAGATAGAAGAACGCGGCGCCTCCCAGGATCAGACTCACGGTCATTATCAGAACAATTTTTGAGTGTACTGACAGTTTCTTCTGAAGCCCCCTCCACGTGGAAATAACCTCATACTGTACGATAAAGCCTATACCTCCCAGGATGATCAGGCCCATGATGGTAAGATTAACAACTATATCACTTTGATAATGTATTAAGTTATCCGAAAATAGTGAATATCCGCAATTATTGAAGGCGGAAATCGCATGATACACAGCATAATATAAAGCCAGACCCGGAGAAAAGTCCTGATAAAACCGGATAAACAGGAAAAGGCTCCCCGTGGCTTCAATAATAAAGGTGAGCCCGAGGATCCATTTCATGATTACAATAAAATCCCTGCGCGGGGTATGGAGAAATGTCGACTGGACGATATCTCTTCCTTTAAAGGGAATACCTCTGCCCATCAGTCCAAAAAGAACAACAGAGAATGTGATGATGCCCAGACCGCCGATCTGAAAGAGACACATCGTAATAATCTGTCCGGATAATGATAGATCCTTGCCGATATCCAGAACGGTAAGACCGGTGACGCAAACTGCCGAGGCAGATGTGAAAAGGGCATCAACAAAGGTTATATGACCACTGCCGGACGAAAAAGACAGCCACAGGAGAATAGCCCCAATAAGGATCACTGAGGCGAAACTGAAGATAAAAAGCCTCTGCGGTGAGAGCAGTTTCGATAAGAGCCTTTTTATATGAAAGATAAACTTCATTAAAATAATCTCATCCAATCTGCATTACACGGATGCGGAACCGCCTTGCTTCTTTTTTCCTCTGGTCAATTGCAGGATCATGACGACGGCTCCAACGGTAATAGCGGAATCGGCGACATTAAATGCAGGCCAGTGGTAAGATCTTATATATACGTCAATAAAATCAACAACCTCTCCAAAACGTACTCTGTCAATAAGATTACCCACAGCACCGGACAGAATCAGGGATAGGGAAAATATCATAAGCGGCTCTTCAATTTTACTTTTAGCAATATAATAAAGAACGAGTACTATAGCTAAAAATGTTACTGACATGAAAAAAATTGCCCGGAAAACTGCCGGGGCATCTGCAAGAAAACTGAAGGCCGCTCCCGGATTTCTGACATATGTTATATTCAAAAATCCCCCAATGACAACAAATGATTCATGAAGGGACATGGTCGTACTGATGTAGGCCTTGGTGATAAAGTCGAACAGGGTAACCACTGCCACCGTCGCAAAAAGAATGATATATTTGTTCTTCAAATAACCCTCCGTAAAAACTTCCCCCATCAAGGTGGGGGGATTTGAGGTAGGGGGTGATGAATAGTATTTTCACTCTCTCCCAAACCTCTCCTAATCAAGTCACAGGGCTCATAGTGATCAGAGGTTCGAAAGGCATCTGTCACAAATGGCCGGATGTTCCCGGTTCGCACCTACCGTCTCACTGTATACCCAGCACCGGTCACATTTTTTACCCCGTGCTTTCGTCACCCCGATAGTCAATCCTGCGAATTCTGTACTTATGAAAGGGTCTTTGATATCCCCCTCCTCCACAATATTGATCTGAGAAAGGATTAACAATGTTTTTAAATCTTCGAGATGCATCTCCAAAAATGACCGGAGATCACCGGGCGGGGAAATATCCACTCGGGCATCAAGAGAGTGCCCGACTACTTTGTTCTTCCTAGCTATTTCAATTGCCCTGGAGATCTCTCCCTTGAGTGCGATCATAGTGCCCCAGCCCTCAGCCAAATTCATATCCATATATTCTGGATTCGCATCAGGAAATTGAGTCAGGTGAATACATGTTTCTTTCCCATCATAAGAGGGCAAGGATAACCATATCTCTTCCGCAGTAAACGATAGTATGGGAGCGAGCAGGCGCGTCATGGCATCAAGAATGATGTACATGGCACTTTGTGCCGACCGCCGCTGCTTTGATTCTGCCTTAGATGTATATAGCCTGTCCTTAAGGACATCAAGGTAAAGGGCGCTGAGATCGACGGTACAAAAATTATGCAACGTAAAGAATGCTAAATGAAAATGATACTGGTTATAGGCTTCTCTGACCCGTTGTATAATCTCCTGAAGTTTATGAAGGGCCCAGCGGTCGATTTCTTCCATATCATGATAGGAAACCATACTGCAGGGTTCAAAGTCATAAAGATTTCCCAGAATGAAACGGCTCGTGTTGCGAACGCGCCTGTAGGCCTCCACAAGGCGGGCAAGTATCTCATCAGAAATTCTGATGTCCTGTGTGTAATCTTCGGCAGCAACCCAGAGTCTCAATATTTCAGCACCATGCTTATCGATGATCTCTTCCGGGTCAATAACATTGCCCATGGATTTGGACATCTTTTTCCCCTCGCCATCAACAACGAACCCATGAGTTAAAACAGTTCTATAGGGGGCACGTCCCCTCGTCCCCACAGATTCCAGGAGGGAGGAATGAAACCATCCCCTGTGCTGATCGCTGCCTTCAAGATACATATCCGCCGGGGAACTTAGATAAGGACGACTTTCCAAAACGGCGGCATGACTTACGCCGGAATCAAACCACACATCGAGTATATCCGTTTCTTTTGTAAATTTATCTCCCTGACATGAAGGACATACGGTTCCTGCCGGCAAGAGGTTTTTTGCATCCTTCTCGAACCATACGTCGGCTCCAAACTCTTTAACCAGTTTTAAAACATGCTTCATAATCTTTTCTGTCATGAGGTTGCTCTTGCAATGGTCGCAGGAAAACATGGTAATCGGCACCCCCCACAACCTCTGTCTGGAGATGCACCAGTCAGGGCGAGCGTTAATCATTCCGGATATTCTGTCTCGACCCCATGCCGGTAACCACTGTACTTTGTCAATTGCACCAAGAGTTTTTTGTCTTAGGTTATTTTTCTCCATCGAGATAAACCACTGCTCGGTAGACCGGAATATGATGGGATTCTTACATCGCCAACAGTGAGGATAGGAGTGCTCAATGTCGATATGGCCAAGCAGAGCGCCGACCTCATCCAATTTTTTAATGACCGCATCATTAGCATCGAAGACGAACTGCCCGGCAAAGTATTTAACATCGGAGGTGTATCTTCCATCGTCATCTACAGGGGCGTAATTGTCCAGACAGTATTTCATTCCTATCTCATAATCTTCCTGCCCATGACCCGGTGCGATATGCACACAGCCCGTTCCTGCGTCAAGCGTAACAAAAGGAGCAAGGATGATGAGACTCTCACGTTCATACAATGGATGCCTGCACTTAAGACCTTCCAGAACGGATCCGGGAAATTCGTCCAGGACTTTATAGTTTTTATAGCCAAAGGCATCCATGCAGTAATCCAGGAGTTCCTTCGCGAGGATCAACGTCTCGCCATTCACCTTTACTGCGACGTAGATAAAATCCTTGTGTACGGCAATTGCCTGGTTAGGTGGTATCGTCCAGGGGGTCGTTGTCCATATAACCATGCTGACGATCTGCCCCGTCAGTTTCGGACGAACTGCCGATATATCAGAGATCATTAAGAATTTTACATAAATGGAAGGCGTTCTATGGTCACTGTATTCAACTTCGGCCTCCGCCAGGGCGGTTTTACAGGATGCGCACCAGTACACCGGCTTTTTCCCCTTATAGACATCGCCGTTAAAATAGAGCTTCCCAAACTCCTCTACAGTCGCTGCCTCATAATCATAAGACATAGTAAGATAAGGACTATCCCATTCCCCAAAGACCCCGAGACGCTTGAACTGCTCCCTCTGGATACCCACATATTTATTTGCAAAGTCCCGACAGAACCGCCTAATATCTGCATGGGACATCTCTTTCTTTCTGTTGCCCAGTTCCTTCTCGACCTGATGCTCAATGGGAAGTCCATGACAGTCCCAGCCGGGTACATAAATACTGTCGAACCCGGACATATTTTTCGATTTGATTACAATATCTTTGATCACCTTATTCAGTGCTGTACCAAGGTGAATGTTTCCGTTTGCATAAGGAGGCCCGTCATGAAGGATGTAGGTCTTTCTCCCTTTAAACGCCTGTCTGATCTTTTCGTAAACATTCATTTCTTCCCACATTTTGAGCAATTCCGGTTCCTTCCTGGAAAGGTTAGCTTTCATGGGGAAATCAGTTTTCGGCAGATTTAACGTGTCTTTATAGTCCACTTGGCACTCCTCAATATTGGTCGTTGCTTATAAGACGATACTATTTCTAAGGTAACCACTGAATAATCAACGGTTGATGAAGCTATCACAGAAATGACCCTCTTTCAAGCAGAAGTAAAAAAGCCCCCTGCTAATAAACAGGAGGCTTTTTACTTGCCGATAGGATTAATAAACTTTTACATTCCCATACCGGGATATCCGCCACCGGGAGGCATAGCCGGCATAGCAGGTTTTTCTTCGGGTTTTTCCGCTATCATGCACTGGGTAGTGAGCATTAACGATGCCACACTTGCAGCATTCTGGAGGGCAAACCTGGTCACCTTGGTAGGATCGATTACGCCCGCTTCAATCAGGTCTTCATACTCGTCCGTCCTGGCATTGAAGCCAAAGGCGCCTTTCTTCCCTTTGACTTTTTCCACAGCTATGCTTCCTTCATGTCCCGCATTAAATACTATCATCTTTAGCGGTTCTTCCAGGGCTTTCTTGACGATATTGATACCGACCTGCTGGTCTCCTTCTAACTTCAGTTTCTCGAGTGCGGGGAGTGTCCTTATATAGGCCACACCACCACCGGGAACGATTCCCTCTTCGACAGCCGCACGTGTTGCATTCAGCGCATCCTCAACACGCGCCTTCTTCTCCTTCATTTCCGTCTCCGTTGCCGCCCCAACCTTGATCACCGCAACACCGCCGACCAGCTTTGCCAGTCTTTCCTGGAGTTTCTCTCTGTCATAATCAGATGTCGTTTCGTCTATCTGTGCCCTGATCTGTTTCACTCTTCCTTCGAGTGCTGCTCTCGAGCCTGCGCCGTCAATAATGGTCGTGTTGTCTTTATCGATTGTAATCTTCTTGGCCCGGCCCAGGTCCTCCATCCTTGTGTTTTCCAGTTTCGCACCCATGTCCTCGGAAATCATCTTCCCACCGGTCAGGATGCCGATATCTTCCAGCATTGCTTTCCTTCTGTCACCGAACCCGGGGGCTTTCACAGCAGCGACCTGCAGGGTGCCTCGAATCTTGTTGACCACTAAAGTTGCCAGCGCTTCTCCTTCAATATCCTCGGCAATTATAAGGAGTGGTCTTCCCATTTTTGCAATCTGCTCCAGAATAGGAAGGAGATCCTTCATAGTGCTGATTTTCTTTTCGTTGATAAGGATCAAGCAATCCTCAAGATTTACCTCCATTTTTTCCGCATTGGTCACGAAATAGGGAGATACATATCCTCTATCAAACTGCATGCCCTCTACGATTTCCAATTCAGTTTCCAGTCCCTTAGCTTCCTCTACGGTAATAACCCCTTCCTTGCCGACCTTCCCCATGGCCTCGGCTATAATTGCACCGATTGCTTCATCGTTATTCGCGGAAATTGTACCGACCTGGGCGATTTCTTTCTGGTCTTTGGTCGGCTTGCTTAACTTTGCCAGTTCCTTTACAACAACTGCGACGGCCTTCTCAATACCCCTTTTAATATCCATGGGGTTACTTCCCGCGGCGACACTCTTTGCACCTTCCCGGTAAATGGCCTGGGCAAGAAGAGTTGCTGTGGTAGTGCCGTCACCGGCCACATCACTCGTCTTGCTGGCAACTTCCTTCACCATCTGGGCGCCCATGTTCTCAAACTTATCCTCAAGTTCAATCTCTTTGGC
>PDVH01000086.1_pt1 | contig 24997 bp, 30 predicted proteins | sample 1369781 | NCBI WGS metagenome assembly PDVH01 (sample SAMN07795378, study PRJNA414565) | Alkali sediment metagenome, whole genome shotgun sequencing project. | isolation source: glacial lake sediment | place: Bosnia and Herzegovina: Donje Bare Lake | collected 2016-06
CATCAATTCGCTCAAAGTTCAAGTCAGATTACCAATTTTTCATCTGAAACACAACAATCTTTATAACTTCAACTTCAGAAGTTGAATGGAATAAAGATTTGTATACAAATCTTTATAATTACAAGCAAATTCTAACAATGCATGACTACCTCAGACCCAATTAAAGACGCATTTAGCCGGATAAAACAGGATATTACATCCCTTCAGGAGCAGCTCGCCTATCTAAACCAGCAGCTTGAAGAAATTAAACAAACCATCCAAGCTCAGAATCCAACACAAAACACTCTCCAACAAACAGACAGTCAGTCAAATCCGACAATCCCGCACATTCCAACAGATAACCTACCCTTAGAAGGCTTAAAACAGCCAATTTCAAGCATCTCCACAGGAAATGGGGGGGTTCCAACAGACAGTCAGTCAGTCAGACAGACAGTCCAACAGACAGAAAAACCCATAGATTTTACCAAGTTCCATAACGAAGAATCTGCCGAAAATCAGCAAAATTCATCAAAAACAGACCAAATCAGCCAGATTCAACGCGTTTCTGAAGTCCTAGAGTCCCTTGATTCCATAAAAAAGGAAATCAGATCCAATTTTAAGCACCTCACAAGCCAGGAAATGACATTTTTTTCTGCCGTTTACACCCTTGAAGAGCAAGGTTTTGTCGTCGATTATTCCCTCATTTCGCAAAAACTTGGCCTCTCAGAGAGCTCAATTCGCGATTATACCCACAAGCTAATCAAGAAAGGGATTCCAATTTTGAAATCCAAGGAGAACAACAAGAAAATTACCCTTTCAATATCCCCTGAGCTCAAGAAAATTGCCTCCTTGCAGACAATTTTAGCCCTGAGACAATTGTAAGATTTTCGTCTAGCCGATTAACATTTGTTAACTCTCCAAATTTCCCTTTTTCCTTGACTTTTCAGATTAGCTTGAGCCAGTCACCTCCCATTTTTTTGATATTTTTTCATGATTTTACCAGTTCGTTTAACATCAATCTTCTCTTTTTCCCGGTTTTTCCAGATCTTTTTTATCCTCTCTTTCCATTTTGTCCGGCAAACCGATTCGTTTAATTTTAACCCTATACTTTTCTCTCATTTCTTTACCGATTTTCTAGGATTTTTTGCTCCCCCTAACTCTCACTTTTGCGTATTTGAGTAGTTTTTCCCTTGTTTCCTCTGGTATATAGACTCTCTTTTTCCCGTTTTTCTCTATTATCTCCTCTATAAGCCCCTCACTCTTCTGTTTTATGGCATTTATTTGCCCCCTTATGGTAGCCTTCTCTTTTCCCAGAAGCATGGCCAGGTCTTCATAGCTCATTTTCATGCCATTTTCGCTGTTCAAAAGCGTAAAAACAATGAGTCGTTCATTGCTCGTCAAATTCTTAAGAATATCATAAATATTGCCTGTTTGAACAGGTGTTTGAACATCTTCTTGAACACCTTCAACAGCTGTTTGTTTGTGTAAAACAGGCAATTTCTTGAACAGCTGTTTGCTTGCCCTGCTCTCCGCAGCCAGGTCAATCGACTCCCGGATCTCGCCAATCTCCCCTTTTATCGTCGACAACTCCTGTTTAAGCTCGGAAACGATGTCAAACAGCTGTTTGTCCTCATCTTTAAGGTGTTTAAGCCACTTTCCAATCTTGTCCATGTCATCTCTGACAGAAGAAAAACTTTTCTTTGTGTCGTCTTCAAGCCTCTTTGTATCCTTTCCGAAAAGCCATCCAAACATAATCATATATGCACATGCAGACTATTTAAATGTTTCCACAATCAGCGAGGAATAGACAACAAGTTCTCAAGATTCCAACACATAATCCAACAGTTCCAACAGATATCCAACACATAAATCTAAACACCCCAAAACACAAAACAAACAGCTGTTTGAACGCCCTTAAACAGCCATAACGTCGATAAAAATGCCCCTAAACAGCCCCAAACACCCCCCGATAGCATCCAAAACCCTCAAGAAACCACCCTCAAAACCTCAAAAACCCAAAAAAATGCCCACAAAAACTAAAAAAATAGCCCCAATTGTCTGTGAGGCGCGAAGCGCCGAACGCAGCCGACAACGAAGTTTCGGCTGTTCTGGGAATTAATAGAATTTCCAGCACGCTCGGCATCATTCATAAGGAATCCAGGGAGAAAGCACAGGAAACAAGGCCCAAAAGCTCAAAAAAAGCTCATGGAAACCTATAAAAACCCTAAACGCCTTTAAATATCAGTAAAATTATCAGAATAAATAAAAGGAGGTAAATCGCGATGGCAAAATTGACCGCATGGCTTGTAACCATTATCGGTATATTGTTAGTACTGCCAAAGATAGGTGTGTATGCATTAAACAACCTTGCTGCATGGCTTATTCCAGTACTAGTATTGATAATCGGTATCGGCAAGCTCATGAGAAACTATCAGGTAAAGAGCAAGAGAAGGTAAAAACCAATTTTTATTTTTAAAATTTTATTTTTTATAATCAAAAACATCGAAATACATTCGACATTCGCTCGGATGAAAGGAGGTAAAAATGCACGAAAAAGGAGCAATTGACTGGATAGCTGCTATTTTAGTAGTCGTAGGAGCAATTAATTGGGGCCTAGCAGTGTTCGACTTTAATCTGGTCGCAACATTATTTGGCGTAGGCACACTGGCAAAGGTGATTTATGCATTAGTTGGGCTGTCCGGTCTCTGGATGTTGTACGATCTACTCAAGTAGATGGAAATTCTTAGGACGCGCCGCTCTTTCAGAAAAGAGTTTAAGAAGCAGTTAAGGTTTGCCATAACTGCAGCAATAGGCTTTTCTATTGCTTACGGCTGGAGAAACGCGATATTTGACTCATTCCAGAGCTTTATATCTCGTTTTTTTGACATGCCTATAGGTCATTACATGACAGAAGTTTATACCGCTACCGCATTAACTCTCGTAGGCGTCATTTTAATCTTCATAACAGCCAAGCTCCTCAAAGAAGACTAATAACATGGCAATATCAATAACAATTTCAGCAGTTTTGGCAATAATTCTAGGCATAGCAGTTCTGCTTGTACCCAAACTTTTGAGATGGGCAGTAGGAATTTGGCTAATTGTCTTTGGAATTATTCAAATGCTTCAGTAAATTCCAATAAAACCAGCAGAAACTATTAAGAAATGACAGGAAGTTTGAGCATAAGCAGGGCCAAAAAGTAGGGTTCGCTTTAATGCCCATTTCCGACCATATCAACCTACCCCTAACTAAAGGTTCGCGTTAATAGCACCTACAAACTCCAATAGCCCATCACATAAAAGCTTAAAAATCAGAGGAATTTCAAAGAAAAATGTATCATTGTACAAGCAAAACCCAGCTAAGTGATAGAGAAATGGGCTATATCGCAAGAAGTCTTAAATGCACTATTAGCGAAACCGGGCCAACAGAAGACGGAAGTTGGAATTATTTTATTAGGCTATCTGCAATCGCAACCAAACAGGAATTGGAGGTAATCAAAGAAAAAGGATTGGTACTCCTATTAACACCTGAGCAAACAGGGGGATTCCGAAAACTGGCTTCTTCGATAGATATTTCAAGATATGAAGCTAATTTAATACATTTAGGGTTAAAACCTGCCCCCAAACCGTGATTTTACCCAATCGTTCGCACAAGATACATTAGGCGCCGTTTTGGGAGCCCTAAAATAACTCCCTTAAAACCTCAAAATAGCCAAAAACCAGAGCTTTTTAGCCTCTTTTCAACCTCTTATCACCTCCTTTTTAGCTCCCTTCCCGGAAACCCCTTAATTCAATAGCTTAAGATGAACCAGCTGCGTATTGGCAATCTGATTGAGCATATGAGCCTCAAAAGCCCCTGCTAGGTAAAACAACCAGCTGAAAAACAGCTTTGCATTGTTCCATATGTGCCTGTATTGTTCCATAAAAAGCAGAGGCAAAGGAGTCTTTTAAACCTATCTAATTCATTAACCGAACCTGCCCACCATAAGCAGAAACCTTTAAGCAACAAGCAAAGGTTTAAGCATATAGGACAAATTAGGATAAGTTCGGGTTAATCTTGTCTAATTCTTACCAAAAACCTTAAGCTTAAAGTTATTAGCGCAGAAATTATTTCAATGCAGGCTTTTTTTGCAGGATTATCTTCTCATTTTCTGTAGCAACCTCAAGTTCATCACCGGCAATATCAAAAAGAAATTTTCGGAATTTTAAAAGAAAAAGGTTTCAAAGAACCAGAAATTTACAAAGACGATGAATTCTTTAAGACGCCAAGTAAGTAGCCCTGCCCTGACAGCGTCTGCTACAATCACACAAATTCTTAAAAACTCCTTAGATTTCAACAAAACATGACCGAATTACAACAGCTTAAAAGGGTGTATGCCCGATTAGGCATCAGAACGACCCATTGCACTCCAGAAAAAATGAGAGGACTAAGGATTCCTAAGGGGGCGCTTCATGTTATTTGCGAGTATGACAGCTCCACTAAATATTGGTTTGATAATAGGGGTGATTATCTCGGAAGAACATCCAATGGAAACCTCATTCCGAGGACAAAAGAAGGCAAATTAACACACCTTGAGTATGAAGACTGGGGCCCTCATGGCAAGAACCCATTTATCAAAGACGGCCCAACACATCCGCATCCCAACAAAAAATACTAATTTTAAGCATAAAACCCCAGAATATTACTTAGCAATCTTCTTATAAACAAAAAAGCAGATAAACATCGCAAAAATCAGGAAGATAAATCCTCCAACCACTGCAGCAAACAACAAAAAATGCCAAAATATAAGCCCAATTATCAAAGCGAAAAGTGAGAACCAGAAAATGTAAACAAGAGGACTGACTCTGCTGAAATTTTTAGGCAGAAACAGTTTCAGAAAGGCAAAGTTTTCAATTCTATACCCTCTTTTATCAATGTAATCCATTCCAAAAGAGAAAAAATGCGTTTTTAAGTTTTTAGGCATGCAAAAAATCACATATATTCTTATAAAGAATAACATCTGCCTCTAAAATATGGCTCTTAAACTAATAGACATGGATGACAGGGAGGGGTTTGAGGTTGTCATGGATGAAGGAGCCGGAAAGCCACAAACACCGATAAGAACAATTATCGCACTTGAATGTCAAGATGGATTTTTTAGAGCCCTTGACAGATATCATCTTGGCCGTGATGAACCCCCAGAAGTTATTGCCCGAGACAGAACAATTGAAGAAGTTTTAAACACTGCATATCATGAAATTAAAAGACTCTACGCAGATAATTCTCTTTTTGTGGATGAAACCTCCCGCGGAAAAACCCAGGCGGCGGAGCAGCTGCCCTATAAATCACAATAATCACATAAATCCTTAAAAACAAGGATTAAATCTCTCAATCATGGGAAAACTTAAGCTTACAGATAGGGAAGATGGTTTTGAGGTTGTGATAGATGAAGAGGATGGAAAAGCCCCAAGCCCGGTAAGAACAATAATCATTCTTGAAGGGCAGGACAATAATTGGCATGCCTTTGACAGGCACCATCTTCTGGATGGAAGAGAGCCTCCGACTTGCCTAGGTTACTCAGCATCCCGAGAGGTTATGCTGGCATCAGCCTATGATTCAGTAAAACACTCCTACGAGGACAATTCTCTTCTAATAGATGAAACTTCTCGCGGGCTGAAAAGGTTGGTTTAACAATTAACTACTTGCCGAAAGTCTTCCACATACCGAAATGCTTGAAAGCCTTCATCCTGACATAAGGCCAGACATCATGTTCTAAACTTCCCCTCTCAGGCAGTTTTTCAATTGTTTTTCTGCTCAGCAGATAAATGCCGCAGTTTGCCCAGACATTTCTCATTATGGGCTTCTCCCGATATTGGCGAACATCAAATCCCTCTGTCTCAAGAATTCCAAAATTAAGGCGCGGATTTGCAACACACATGGTATCGGCGCCAAAATCAATCAGCGCGTTCAAATCAATGTCCGTCAAATCATCTACATTGCACACAACTAAATTATTTGCTTTCGTTTTTGCAAGAGCCTTTTTCGTTGCGCCCGCAGTTCCGAGAAGCTGCATCTCCGTCGAAAATTCTATTCCTTCAATATCTCCCAAAATCCTGCTTATTTCTTCGCATTCCTTCTTATGACAGGCAATTATTATTTTTCTTACAAAAGGCTTTAGCCAATTTATCTGATGTTCTATCGCAGTTTTTCCTCCGTACTCAAGCAATGCCTTCGGAAAGAAAGACTTTTTTCCAAGCATTCCAGCCGCAAGAATTATTGCGTCAGGCTTATCTTTTGGAGAATAAACAGGAGTCTCATTCTGTCTTCCAGAAAAAAGACTTTTTATTCCTTTTATCATGCTTTCTCATGGTATTTTTGATATTTATTGCTTTCTAAAAAAAATCACCACCCCAATGCAGTTAAATTAAAGACAAAAACTACTCGTAACCCAATCTCTTCCTTATCTTCTTTCTATAAAGGTAAGCTACAACAGCAAGTGCGATTACAACAACCCCAATAACCACCCAGAACCAGGTTGTCTTGAAAATAGACGTTTCGCCCTCTGCTCCAAGATTTCCTGCATTTTCATCAAGTGTTGTAACTGTTATATTCCTTTCTGCACTTGTATTTGTTCTTGGGGTTGTTCCGGCAGGCATGCTCTCGTTTATGGAAACCATTGTAAAGTTTGCTCGGGTCAAATTTGTAACACTATTTAACGAAATGTTATTCAGCGTTATGCTAACATCGTAATAATTGTCGTCCGTAACATCAAACTTTAACGTCTCTCCTACATCTATTGAAGCCTCTTGTGGGTTATCCGAAGAAACATTTATGGTTGCACTAGAAGAATAAAGTTTTGTCAACCCAAGAAAATGATATGTATTATTTATCTTGAACATCATCCTGTCATACTTGTACAGCCATTTGCTCGTTCCATTTTTGAACTGGCTGTCAGTCAGGTAATAACTTACTCCCCAGATGTCTGTATTGCCAGAGTCGTCGCCGCCTCCCCCGTCTCCTCCTCCGTCATCGCTGGTCTCTGCATCAGTCTCAAAATGGTACGTTGTTCCATTAAGCACGCAATTTCCGGTGTGGTCACATATTGTTATGTTGTAGTAATAAATCTCGCTAGAAGACAGGCTGGTTAGTGTAATATCATTGCTTGAATAATAAGAACTTTGGGATTTGGTGCTTCCAAGATTTGTGCTCGACGTCCCATATTTTATTGTGACATTTACCGCCTCGCTTGCAGTATAGGAAATAACCGCGCTTGTTGTTGAAGGATTCTCACTAATCGAATTCAATGTAGGTGTTGTTCTGTCAATTGTGAATGTTCTAGTTGCTGAAGAAGCCACATTCCCAAACGAGTCTATTGCAGTCGCATTGTAATAATAAGCTCCTGCTGGAAGATTTGTGTAATTTAGATAGACTATAGCACTTGCTGAGAATGTTGTGTTAACAATTCCTGTTGAATTATATAAGCGAACCGTTACATTGGCAAAGTTCGTATCAGTTACCGTTACATTAACAACGCTGCTGTTTCTGTAGAAGTAACTGGCATCTGCTTCAGAACCTGTGAATGAGAATGTAGGCGCAATCGTATCCTTAAAGAAAGTAACCGAACTAAAGTTTAGATTCCCGGCAGAATCATTCACCCAAACTTTCCATGTATTGCTTCCTTCAGCTGAAGTCAAGCCAGTCAAGTTAGTCCCGCAAGGCGTTGTTACATTGGCTCCGCCATTCAAAGAATACCAGCAAGTCTGCAGGTTCGCATCAGAAACCGTGTAATTCAAAGCAGAAACATTCGTCGTGTAATTCGTGTTCAAAGGATAAACTATTGAAATCAAAGGTTTTGCAGTATCAAGCGTAAGGTTTCTTACTCCACTTAGAACGCTATTCAAAGCTTCATCTGTACAGTTAAAATACCAAGAATTAAGTCCTTCTATCCAAGGAGGCGTACTAGTATAACTGCCTCCACTAAGACCCACGGAGTTATAAAGAGCTCCATTTAGGTACATCTTTAACGCAATACTAGTCGCAAGATTGTCCGTGAGACTAAAGCTTATCATAGTTGTGTTATCATTCGTAAAAGTATTATTAGCAGGGGAGTTTATTGTCAAGTTTGGCATAGTAGTGTCAACTTTAAAAGTTCTTGTCGCATTCCCCACTGCCCCAGTACTGTCATTTGCGTAAATAACAATAGTCTTGCTTCCCTGTGCCCAAGTTTGAGTAATGTTGGCCCCGCAAATAATTGTAGTATTTGCTGTTTCGTTATGATACCAGCATGCTTGAGCAGCACTTCCCGAAAGAGTATAATTTATTGTAGGATTGTTGGCATTAAACCATAATCCATCCGAAGCAGGGTAAACAATTGTGACAGCGGGCGCGGCAGTCCCAATTCCCACAAAAAACACTATTACTAATAAGGCAAAAGCCCACAAAACAAAACCAGTTTTCCTCACCATCTTTTCAACCATAACCTGATGTCATTTTACATTTATAAATATTTATAATCCCGCATTTGTCAATAAATGTACGCTTCCGTAGCTCAGCCGGTTCAGAGTACCGCACTCGTAATGCGGGGGTCCCGGGTTCGATTCCCGGCGGAAGCTTACTATCATGTACTACTAGCACAGCGACATAAATTATAAATATCCCAGGCAGTTGTTATCCCAATGGACAGGATATATTTTCAGGACAAACAACATCTTAATAAATTTTTTACTGCTGTTAAAGAAAATTCTCTATTGACCTGGAGAGAAATTGCAAATAATCTAATAACTACCCGCGCCATGCTGGATAATTACAGGTCTGGAAATATTCTTTTATCCGAAGAGCGTTTCAATAGACTGTTAAATTTAGCCGATGCAAGTAAAATATCTTATTTTCTTAGATTAATTCAAAAAAAAGACCAAAATTAGGGAAGAATTTTGGGCGAGCACAACAAATTCAAATAAATGGGGTAAATAACGTCAAATCATTCCTAAGAGAAATAGGTTTTTCCAATCCACGTCACACAAAAAAAGTCAGCCATTTGATGAAAACTTCATATGGGCTTTCTGCTCATTCTCGGCAAAAAATATAGTGACAAAATGTTTATATCTGAAATTTCTTTAGAAATGAAGATTAAAGATTGCCACAGCAATCTTTATAAAAAGAATCTCTTTACATAAATTGCAAAATAAAAAGGTGAAAAATGGGAAGCTGCATAGACTTAAGGAAATATCAGAAGCCTGATGCAATTCAGGACGCATTTTCCAAGATAGTTTCAGGAAAATCGGGTTATAAGGCAGTAATCGAAAGAAAAAAAGTCCCTCCAAAATGCAGCAAGTGCGGCCGCGGCGGCGAGGAAGGGCAAAAATTCTGCAATCAATGCGGCGGCAAGATGGTTGTGCCGATTACAAACTGCCCAGGCTGCCAGAAGGACATAAACGAAGAAGACAGATTCTGCCAGGAATGCGGGCACAAGCTAAAGGATTAATTTAATATCTGAAGCTTCGTCAGAAGCGAAGATTTAAGATTGTTTTAGCAATCTTAATAAATACTCCATTCTACCCTCTTTCATGAAAGAGAGGATTGCAGAGCTGCTTGCCAAGCCATCAAAGTTAAGAAAAAACAAGGTTCTTGAACTTGTAGAAATTCCAAAAGATTCTAAAATGGGAGACTTTGCATTTCCATGTTTTGTGCTAGCAAAAGAATTCAAAAAAAATCCAGCCGAAATAGCAAAGAATATCACAGATTCGCTGAAAAACAATTTTGAATTTGAGAGAGTTGAAGCTGTCGGAGGGTATGTTAATTTCTATCTGAACAGGATTGCTATGGCTGAAGAGATTTTAAAGAAAATCGGCAAGGAAAAGGAAAAATTTGGTTCAGCTAGCCTTGGAAAAGGAAAGAAAATCCTGATGGAAATGTCCTCCCCAAACATTGCAAAGCCCTTCGGGATAGGGCATCTTCGTTCTACAATAATAGGAAATTCTATAGCTGAGATTTCAAAGTCCTTAGGTTTCAAGGTGATAAAGATGAACTATCTTGGCGACTGGGGCACACAATTTGGCAAGCTAATCCTAGGTTACAAAAAATTTGGCAATCCTGAAAAGTTAAAAGAAAATCCCATAAATCATCTTCTTGAAGTTTATGTAAAAGTCAACAAAAACCCTGAGCTCGAGGCAGAATCAAGGGAATGGTTCAAAAAACTGGAGTATGGCGATAAAGAAGCATTTGTCCTTTGGAAAACTTTCAAGGAGTTAAGTCTTAAGGAATTTGATAAAGTTTACAGGATGCTAAATGTTAAGTTTGACATTATTTCCGGCGAGTCTCTTTATAACAATCAAATGGAAAAAATTGCCCGAGATTTGAAAAAAAAGAATCTTCTTGAAGAAAGTGAAGGCGCGCAGATAGTTGACCTTGAAAAGTATAACCTTGGAGTTGCACTAATAAAAAAGTCTGATGGGACAACAATTTATACAACAAGGGATTTAGCGGCGGCAATTGACAGGCACAAAAAGTATAAATTTGACTTTATGTTTTATGAAGTTGGCTCAGAGCAAAAGCTTCATTTTGAGCAGGTCTTCAAGATTCTTAATATGATGAAATTCAAATGGGCTAAGAACTGCAGGCATATTGCACACGGGCTTTATCTTGGCAAGGACGGAAAGAAATTTTCGACAAGGAAAGGAAAGACTGTTTTTATGGGGGATATTGTCGATGAGGCATCGGATTTGGCAAGGAAAGAAATTTTGAGGCGCGAGCCAAAGCTCGCAAAGAAAGAGTTGGAGAAAAGAGCAGCAGCAATTGCCCTGGCAGCAATAAAATACGGAGATTTGAAGAACTATCGCGCAAATGACATGATTTTTGACATAGAGAGATTCACTTCGTTCGAAGGAGACACCGGCCCATATCTTCTCTACAGCTATGCAAGGGCAAAGAGCATCTTGAGAAAAGCAAAATACTCGCCAAAGAAATATGAAATAAAAAATCTGAATGACCTAGAAAAAAATCTTGTTTCCCAGTTGGGGAATTTCCCAGAAGTTATCACGAATGCATACAATAATCTCTCTCCAAACGTGATAGCTAACTACGCATACCAACTCTCGCAGACATTCAATGAATTTTATCATGCCAATCAGGTAATTGGCTCGGAAAATGAGCAGCTTCGTTTGACTTTTGTAGATGCTTTCTCAATGGTTTTGAGAAACGCCCTTTCTCTTCTGGGCATACAAGCCATTGAAAAGATGTAATCTGAGTTTCTTTTCACCACAAAAAACATTAAATACCTCCAAAATTGTCCTTTCTCATGGAAATGATTTTTGTACTGATGATATCCAGTTTTGTTTTGCTATTGATAATCGTCCTTCTCCTTGCTTTGGCTTCTCGCAAGAAGCCCGAAAGAGCTCCGCCTTTCTGCGAGTCAGAAGATTATAGGAAGTCGGAGTCAGATATCCAGAAAATTAAGAAGCAGATTCTAGCTAAATAAACGTCTCAATATTGTAGTAACTATGGCATAGTAACAAAATAGAAAGATTTAAATATGTCTGTTCTTAGTAAAAATCATGGAAATAACACAAGATGTCAAAAAGGGAAGATTACATTCAGCTTATGCTATCGGAGCCTTCGATAATGCAAAGGAAGCCCTTGAGAGAAATGGCTACAAAGTTATATCCCTTGAAGAGCAGGCAGGATTAAGAGTTCAGGAAGGCGCAAATTCAAGCATTTCAAGAAGGGGAAACTGGACAAGAGAAGGATTCATTTATGTTCAAAATAAAGGAGCTTTCCTGACAAAGGATTCTCCAATAATGGCAAATGCAACTGAAGCAACAAACTGCCACAGAAGTGGCAAGGAATTCTATTTGAATGATGAGCAGGTTGAAAAATCACTTGCAGATTCAGTTAAAATCGGAAAAACCCAAATTCCAACAAGCAGATTTGCAGACGAAGCAATAACAAACTTTGCCTTCGGCAAGAATGCGAAAGCATACGGAGAATTCCTTAAAGAAAACGGAATTGATAGCATACAAGTCTATTTAGCAAATTCTGAAAACAAGCCTTAGGCGTGGCTTCGCAGGATGGACGTTGACAGCAGGTCTGACCTCAATGGCAACTACGGTTACCTCGACTACGACGACTTCGTGGTTCGTGGGGTGCGTGCGAGCGCCAACTCTAAGGGCGCGAGCGTTGCGCGAAAAATCGAAGCGCCAAAGATAGAAGCATATACTCCTAAAGATATTCAGAGAGTCTTGAAAACCCTGAAACTTGCAGGTTTGGAATCTCAGATTCTTGAAACCTTGAAGAAAAAGAATTAAAAATCTTGCAATTAGTTTTCTTTTGCCCGGAAGGGCCACACGTCCTTTTATCAGCGCGTTATTTAGGTTTATTTTAAGCCATGAAATTCAGCTGAAACATATGGTAGCGATGAAGAAACCAAAAGCGAGTAGTTTCGCGAGACCATACAAATGTGGCATAATGAGCGAGACTGCGAGCAGCCGAGCGAAGCATGAATCAGCAGTGAAGGTTTGGTAAGAGGGCTACAACTGTGCGTGGCTTCACAGGATGGACGATGACAACAGGTCTAACCTCAATGGCAACAACAGGAACCTCAACTACGACAACAACGAGGTTCGTGGAATGGCTTTGCCCGGGCAATATGCTCAAATGAAAACCTATAGAAACATCTACAATAAGATAATTTCTCTAAGAAATCTGCACGAAGCATGGCGCAGAGCCAGAAAGGGAAAGACAAAGAAGGATTATGTTATTGAATTTGAGAGGGATTTGGCTAAAAATCTCTCAAATCTTCACGAGGAATTAAAATCAGAAGCTTATTTTCCAAAACCACTCAAAACATTCATCCTGCGGGACCCAAAAACCCGCAGGATTAGCAAGTCTGCCTTTCGCGATAGAATTGTCCATCACGCGCTTGTGAGAATAATTGAACCTATTTTTGAAAAGCGGTTTATTCATGATTCCTGTGCAAACAGAATCGGCAAGGGAAATCTGTTTGCTCTGAGGAGATTTGATAAATTCAAGAGAAAAGTCAGCAAGAATGGAACGAAAGAAGCATTTTGCCTGAAAGCAGATATAAAGCATTATTTTGATGAAGTTAATCACGAGATTTTAATAAATATGATTAAACGAAATATTATTGATGAGAAAGTTATCTCTTTGATAAAGAAGATTTTACACAACATCTCAAACAGTCAGACTGGCAGAGGAATGCCTCTCGGCAATCTCACAAGCCAATTCTTTGCAAATGTCTATCTCAATGAACTGGATTATTTTGTCAAGCACGAACTAAAAGCCAAATATTACATCAGATACGTTGATGATTTTGTAATTTTATATGAAAATAAAAAGCAGTTGGTAAAATGGAAGGAACAAATTGATAGATTTTTAAGAGAGAAATTAAAGATAGAATTACATACTCAAAAATCAAGAATAATCTCTCTTTCAAAAGGTATTGATTTTGTGGGGTTTAGAAATTTCTATTATTTTAAGTTATTACGAAAGAGAAATATAAAAAAGATGAGTAGAAAAATAAGCTTATTTACAAATGGATGCACAGATTTTGGATTTTTATCTGAGAGTTATCAAGGCTGGCAGGCTTACGCAAAGTGGGCTAACACACATAGGCTAAGAAAGAAGTTTAAACTTGAGATAATTAGTGCAATTTGGGAAAAGATAAGATTTGAATAGGTGCAGTTAACTTAAACCCCCATCAAATAATCAAATTTATATACCTTCTAACTTGCTTAATTTTGTAGACGAGCTGGCGCATTAGCCCTGCGCTGTTACGCAAACGGGCTTTACGGCGGGCTTAAAGGAGCGAGTGAAGCGGACTCATGTCAGTCTTTTGCCGGACGTTGACGTTTTGTCCTGTTCGATCTTGCTCTTGTGAATCGGGTCAGGCCTTGATCGGAGCAGCCCTAAGCAGGAAACAAGGTGCTTGCAGGGTAGCAAAACCGAGAAAGGCAGAAGGGCTCTGTCATGTCAAAGCCGAGCAGACTCCCCGTCTACACTAAATATAAAAACACAATTTCTTTAACTAATTCATGAACAAAAAGGGGCAGTTTTTCCTGATTGCAGCCGTCGTAATAGCAGGCATAATAATAACGATGAGCACGATTTATATAACAACAAAACCCGCAGCCAAGGAGCAGACAGCCCTTTACGATTTATCCAAAGAGATAGATTATGAATCGAGCCAGCTCATAGACTATGGTGTTTACAACTCCCAATCTTTTTCAGAAACAAACCGTTCAATAGACTCTTTCATAAAGAATTATTCACTCGCAAATCCAGACACAGATATCGTGCTGGTATTCGGGGGCAAGCAGTCTCTGACGGCCGTTTTATACACAAAATCCTCCTCTGGTACAATTGACGTAGGCTCCGGCGGCTCAGGCTCAGGGCTGCAGCAATATGGTCTTGTCGCAATAACTCTGCCATACGAAATCAAAGGCAATACTGTAATCGTAAAGCTCAATGAAAATTCAAGCCTTGAGTTTGAACTTCAGGAAGGGGAAAACTTTTTTATAGTCTTAAAGAAACAGGCAGGGGAAGAAACAATTGTTGCACAGCAATAAAAAAGCATTGAGCGAAATAGTAAGTTATGCAATCTTGATAGTCATAACTATCAGCTTGAGCATTGGTGTCTATGCATTTCTGAAAGTTTATATCCCAAAGCAGACAACTGAATGCCAGGCAGACATAAACCTCATTGTGCAGGATTATTCCTGCTCATTTGCCAAGAAAGAGTTGAATATAACCCTGCTTAACAAGGGGTTATTCAAGGCAGATGCAGCCTACGTCAGGCTTGGGAATGTCGGACAGAAAGTTAAGCCTCAAATAAACAAGAATGATTTTCTTCTGTTTGGTCCTGGGAACACTCCAGGATTAAACCCAGGCGATTCCTCATTTTCGAGCTACATAATCTCATCGGGCATAATTCCATCCGCAGGCACATATGAACTTGAAGTGCAGCCTGTAGTCATACAAAACAAGCAGCTTGTTCCATGCAGCAAGGGAATAATAACCCAAAGCGTAGAGTGTAAATAAACACAACAATCTATAAATAATTTCTTTTCACAGCCTTTCTATGAAATTTGCACATCTCGGCGACTGCCATCTCGGAGGATGGAGGCAGCCTGAATTGAAAGAGCTCAATTTTCAGAGCTTTCAGTATGCAATAGACGAATGTATAGGCGAGAAGGTAGATTTGATTCTCATTGCAGGAGATTTATTTGACTCAGCATATCCTCCAATAGACATTCTCAAGGACACCTTTTATGAATTTAAAAAGTTAAAAGACGCAAATATCCCGGTTTTTCTCATTGCAGGCAGCCATGACTATTCTGCGGCGGGGAAAACTTTCCTTGATGTTCTTGAAAAAGCAGGATTCTGCAAAAATGTTTCAATTTTTGAGGAAAGAGGGGAAAAAATCGTTCTTCAGCCAACACTATTCAAAAATTTTGCAATCTATGGATACCCTGGAAAGAAATCCAGCTTGGAAGTTGAGGAGATAGAACGGATAAAACTGCAGGAATCTCCCGGGCTTTTCCAGATATTGATGCTCCACACAGCCATAAGAGATGCGGTCGGAACTTTGCCGATAAAAGCAGTCGAACACAGAAATCTGCCAAAGGTGGACTACTTGGCTCTGGGGCATCTGCACATAAATTACCAAAAAGGCAACGCAGTTTATTCCGGCCCGATATTCCCAAACAACATTTCAGAGTTAGAGGAACTAAAAGGGGGTTCATTTTACATTGTAAACAACGGAATAATAAAAAAGAGAGAAATAAAACTGAAAGATGTTCTCGTTTTTAACATAGAAATAAGAAATGCCCTGGATGCAACAGAAAGCATTCTCAATGCACTAAAGAAAGAAAATGTGAGAAACAGGATTGTAATCGTAAAACTTTATGGGATTCTCGAGACGGGAAAGAGCTCGGATATAGACTTCGTAAAGATTGAGAATTATCTTAAGGGAGAAGGCGCTTTTGTTCTGCTGAAAAGCACAACAAAACTGCACATGCAGGAGGCAGAAGTGAAAATAGAGGCAATAGATTCAATGCAATTGGAAACGGAAATAATAAAGAAATTTGAAGAGGCAAATCAAAGCAAATTCAATCCAATGATTCCGTCCCTTCTCAGGGTTCTTCAGGTTGAAAAAATAGAAGACGAAAAAATCTCCATATTCGAGGATAGGCTAATTTCAGAAACAAAAAAGGTGCTGATGCTATGAAAATCAGAAGAATAAAACTAAAAAACATAAGAAGCTATGAGAATGTAGAAATAGAATTCCCCGAGGGCTCGCTTCTTCTTGCAGGGGATATAGGAACAGGGAAAACCTCAATACTCCTTGCTATAGAATACGCGCTTTTTGGCTTGCAGCCCGGGCAAAAAGGCTCCGCCCTCCTCAGAAATAATTCCCACATGGGTGAAGTTTCCCTGGAATTCGAGATTGACGGGCAGGAAATAATCATAGAGAGGCGCCTCAAGAGGGAAACTAAATCGGTAAGCAACGATTATTCGGCAATAACAGTCAACGGGGAAAAGATAGAATGCTCAACAACAGAACTAAAAACAAAAATTCTAAGTCTTCTGCATTATCCCTCCGAGTTCATAAAGAAAAACAACGTTCTCTACAGGTATACTGTTTACACCCCCCAGGAGCAGATGAAGCAGATTATTGCTGAAGACCCCGAAATCAGGCTGAATATTTTGGGATTTGTATTTGGGATAGACAAGTACAAGCGAACCAGGGAAAATTTAACAATTCTTCTAAACCGCCTTAAAGAAGATTCAAAACTTCTCCAGGGTGAAATAAAAAATCTTGATGAAGAGAAAACAAAGCTAGAGTCCAAGAAAACCTTGATTATGAACTTGCAGATAAGGATGAATCAGAAGCAAAAAGAACTTGAAGATAACATCTCAAAAAGAAAAAGCATAGAGAAGGAGAGCGCAGAGCTTGAAAAGAAGATTAGGGAAAGAGAAATTTTTGAGAATGAATCAGAAAAAACCAGGGTAAGAATAACTTCAATGAAAGAAAGCATGATAATGCTTGATAAAGAGCTTTCCTCATTGTCAAAAAATCTGTCAGAGCAGGACGGCTCCTTCAAAGAAGAAATATTAAAAGAAGTGGCAAGGGCAATTCTGGAAAAAAGGGAAGAAATAGACAGATTGAACTCAAGATATATAGAAGTAATGAGCCAGGCAAAGATGCTCGAGCAGAACAAGCAGCTCATTGCAGAAAAAAAGAATCGCGTTTTCCAAATGGATCTCTGCCCTACCTGCCTCCAAAACGTTCCTTACGCACACAAGCATAATATTATCAATGAAACAGAGAAGGAGCTGACTGAAATCACAAAAACAATCTCTTCCCTTGAAACGGAAAAAAAGAATACAAAGGATATGCTCGACAAGATAAGGCTCGACCTGCCAAAATTGGAGGAAGAAAAAGGAAAATTAGAGATAATGAAATCCAGGATAGACTTCATAGAAAGGTCCAAGAAGAGAGCAGAAGAAATAAATAAGGCAAAGTTCAGCCTGGAGAAGGACGTTTCCTTCCTCGCATCTCATCTCAACAAGCTCAAGGAAAGCATACTTGAATTTTCAAAGTTCAATAATCTCTTCAAGATTAACAATGATGAGCTGACAAAAGCCTTCAAACAGGAGAAAAATTCAGAAATCGCCTTTGCAGAACTCAAAAAGGAGCTTGAGATGACAAACACGGAGATAGTTTTCATAGAAAAAACGATAGAAGAGAAGGAAAAGTCAAAGAAAAAGCTCACAAGCCTTCTCGAACTGAGCGACTGGCTTTCGACTCATTTTCTAGGGGTGGTTAATTTCATGGAAAGGAACGTTATGATAAAATTAAGAGGAGAATTCTCCGGCTTGTTCAACAAATGGTTTCATACTCTGGCAGGAGAGTCCTTTGACGTTCATCTTGACGAGAATTTTACTCCGCTTGTAATTCAGGGGGAGAGTGAAATGGATTATGCATTTCTTTCGGGAGGAGAAAGAACAGCAGTTGCCTTGGCTTACAGGCTGGCATTAAATCAGACTATTAACTCCCTTTTGAGCAACATAAAAACCAAGGACATCATAATTCTTGACGAGCCCACAGAGGGATTTTCAGACTTGCAGCTGGATAAGATGCGCGATGTTCTTGCAGACTTGAATATCCCCCAGCTTATAATAGTCAGCCACGAGCAGAAAATAGAAAGTTTTGTGGAAAATGTTCTGCGTTTGAAAAAGGAAGCAAACAAATCCCATCTCGAAGGTTTTCCTTCACTGGCAGAAGAAGCACAAAGCCAAACTAACCAAAAAACTTAAATACTGCCTGCATATCCATGACTATAGAGGTTCTATTGTTCTAATGAACGAAGAAGTTAATAAATCCATTCTGAAGTCAAGCACAAGCTTAGTTGGAATCGTCTGCAAAGACGGAGTTATAATGGGCGGAGACAGGAGAGTCACCTCTGGAACTCTGCTTATGAATAAAGACTACGTAAAAATTCTTCCAATAACAGATTATGTTCTCGTTTCCTATACTGGCGGTGTTGCAGACGCCCAATTGACTCATAAGCTGATTGCCGCCGAGCTAAGACTCAAAGAATTAAAGACAAAATCCAGGCCCACAGTAAAAGAAGCAGCTCATCTTTTGGCAATGATGATATACCGAAACATTAGGGCCCCCGCGATGATACCAAATATAGTCGGCACATTGATAGCGGGCGTTGACGAAGATGGTTCAACACATCTCTTCAGCATCGAGCCTGCAGGAGGAGTTTACGAAGTCAAGGATTATGATGCAAACTTCTCATCAGGAATGCCTTACATTCTTGGACTTCTGGAAAGGCAGTACAAGAAAGACCTTTCAGTCAAGGAAGGCATAGAACTTGCAAAAGAATGCCTTAAATCATCAACGCAGAGAGATGTTGGCTCAGGCAATGGGATTGATGTCTTTGCAATAACAAAAGATGGGATAAAACATGCGGTTTCTGAGGAAATCGTTGCTGAATACAAGTAAAACTTGAAACAAAACAGAACGTAAAAATGACAGACATTTTGAAAAGCATTACTGACGACTTGCCAAAGGTAATCGAAGATGCGACATTTGAGGGAGCAAACATTGTTCTTTACACCTCAAGCAAGGAATTTTTCAAGACAGGAGAGCCAAAGATAAAGGAGATAGTTGACAGGATTAAAAAAAGAATAGAGCTCCGCGCTGACAAATCCATTCTTGCTTCGGAAAATGAGACAGAAAAAACAATAAGGGGCATCGTTCCGGAGGAAGCAGAAATAACAAACATAATATTTGACATCCAGAGGAGCACAGTCGTCATAGAAGCCAAAAAACCTGGGCTTGTGATAGGCAAGCAGGGTTCAATCCTAAATGATATTAAAAAATCGACAATGTGGTCGCCTGTTGTCCAGAGAAGCCCTGCAATCCCAAGCCTGATTGTAGAGAAAATCCGCTCTGTTCTTTACGCAAACAACAATTACAGAAGAAAGTTCCTAAATGACATAGGAAAGAAAATCTATACTGATTGGACTTCAGAAAAAATGGATATGTGGGTCAGAATTACTGCCCTCGGAGGCGGTCGTCAAGTAGGACGTTCATGCTTCCTTCTTCATACCCCAAATTCAAAGATTCTTCTTGACTGCGGGATAAACCCTGCAGCATCAGAAGGCTCTGAAAAATTCCCGTATCTTAATGTGTCAGAGATTGGGGACATAAATACGATAGATGCGGTTATAATAACTCACGCTCACCTCGACCACTGCGGTCTTGTTCCTTATCTCTACAAGATGGGCTATCGCGGTCCGACATATATGACTGCCCCGACGAGAGATATTGCTGCCCTTCTTGCCCTTGACTTCGTAGAAGTTGCATACAAGCAGGCTTCTTCCCCATTATACAAATCAGACGACATAAGAGAGATGGTAAGGCACTCAATCTGCCTTGATTATGGCGAAGTTACAGACATAACGCCAGACATAAGAATAACTCTCTATAATGCCGGGCACGTTCTCGGCTCAGCGCAGATTCATATAAACATAGGGAATGGATTGCACAATCTGGTTTATGGCGGGGACACAAAGTATGCCAAGACAAGGCTCCTTGATCCCGCAGTAAACTATTTCCCAAGAATAGAAACTCTAATTATAGAGTCAACCTATGGCTCAAAAAATGATATACTGCCTTCAAGGCAGGAAGCAGAAGAAAAATTCATAGAGCTCGCCAAGAAGACTATTGAGAGGAAAGGAAAGATTTTATTGCCTGAATTGGGGCTAGGGCACGCTCAGGAAACAGCCCTTAGAGTTGAAGAAGCTGTAAGGATAGGGAAGCTCCCCAAGATTCCAGTCTATCTTGATGGGATGATTTGGGATATAAATGCAATTAATACCGCTTATCCGGATTTTCTTAGCTCTTCAATCAGAAACCAGGTTTTCCAGGATAACAATCCTTTCCTTTCAGATTTTTTAAAGAGGGTAGGCAGCCCGACAGAAAGAAAAGAGATTTTGGAAGGCGGACCATGCATCATAATAGCCACATCAGGCATGCTTGCTGGCGGCGCGTCCGTTGAATACTTCAAGCAGCTTGCAGATGGACCCAATAACTTGATTGTTTTCCAGTGCTACCAGGCAGTCGGCTCATTGGGCAGAAGGGTGCAGGAAGGGGAAAAAGAGATATATACCAGCCAGGACAGCGGGGGAGAAAAAATAATTGTCAAGATGCAGGTTGAAACACTCTCAGGGCTTTCTGCCCACTCCGGAAGGAACGAACTGATGCAGTACGTAAGCAGGATGAATCCTAAGCCGAAAAAAATTATAATAAATCATGGAGAATCCTCAAAATGCCTCGACCTTGCTTCTTCGTTGTACCGATTAAATCGCGTAGAAACAAGTGTCCCAAAAAATCTTGAAACCATAAGGCTCAAATGATAATCCTTAAATATAATCTTTCTTTCGGCAGAACATGAAACACTCCCCAAAAATAGTGGCGCTGCTTTTGCTGATGTTCTTTGTTACCCAGCTTATCGGGCTCATGGTTGCAAATGTCTATGCAGTAAACAATGACAATATTCCCTATGGAATGAGCCCGCCTGAGAATATTAACCCCGCAAGCAGCCTGATTTCGATAATAATCGCAATCGCCGTTGCGGTAGTCCTCATGCTTATTTTGATGCGATTCCGCATAGAAATCTTTCTCAGGCTCTGGTTCCTGTTTGTCATAATCATAGCAATCGGAATTTCTGTAAACGCGCTTTTCTTCAGCACAAATCTTCCTTCAATGATGCTTGATTTTGGCATATTCTCAATGTCTGCCTCATCATTCACCGCCCTTGTTATTGCATTGCCTCTCGCTTTTATGAAAATCTTTAAAAGAGGAATATTTGTTCACAATTTAACGGAACTTCTCATCTATCCGGGCATTGCAGTAATTTTTGTCCCTCTTTTGAGCCTTTGGACAGTAATTCTGCTTCTAATCTTGATTTCAGTATACGATATGTATGCAGTCTGGCATGCCGGATTCATGCAGAAAATGGCAAAATATCAGATTCAGAATCTCAAGGTTTTCTCAGGATTTTTAGTGCCCTATCTGGGCAAGAAAGAGAATGATATGGTAAAAAACATGAAGAGCATGTCTGAGAAACAATTTAAAAGAAAAGCAAAGAAAATCAAGGTCAATGTTGCTATTCTTGGAGGCGGTGACGTAGTCTTCCCAATAATTCTCGCAGGCGTAGTTCTCAGGACTCTTGGTCCAATAAGCGCGCTGATAGTCGCACTAGGCGCCACAGCAGCCCTTGCATTCTTGTTCTGGATTTCAAAGAAAGGCAGGTTTTATCCTGCCATGCCTTTCATATCAATGGGCTGCTTCCTAGCCCTAGGATTAGTTTACTTGCTCTGGTAATCCGCCTTAAATCCTATACCAAGCTATTAAAGAATCAATTTCCTTTCTTCTGGCATTCTTAAGATTTTGTGCCATTGCCTTCCCATGCTCTTTTATTTCATTCTGGGTAACCACAACAATATCAAGCCCGCCCGTATGAATATCTGTTGATGCACGCTCCATGGCTTCCGCAGCAAAGGTTATTGCTTCTGGCAAGCTAAGCCCATGCGGTCTGAGCAAATCTTCTGATTTGAAATATTGAAATACATGCTCGCTGCCGCTGCCGATTGAAGTTGCAGGAAATCTCTCTTCCACTCTGCCAAGGGGCCAGCACGTCCACAACTTGGGTTTGTTTCCATATCTTGTAGCCACAAGCAGTCCATTCTGGTTATCCTGGTTCCACATTCTTCCAGAGAACCTTTCATAGTTGAGCTTGAACAATTCCTCAAAATGATGTTTTTTTATAGCCTTCCTGAAGTCTATCTTTCCATCAAGCAGCCTGCCCAAGAATTCATAATACTGGGGGTCGCATATGCCCGCCATAGCAACGGCAAGCTTCCTGCCATTATCAACATATATTTTCTGTTTTTCAAGCTTCGTCTGCTCCCTTACAGCCACATCTCCCTCAGATTTCCATCCAGTATAGGTCCTTGTCATGTCAGAAGCGAGAACCACCCCTGGTTTTTTGTCCCTTGCGACTATTCCAACAAGCGTTGTCATGACTGGTAAGCAGGTAAAATCCTATATAAATCTTGCTGTTTTGTTGTAACTATGTAAGCGTAACAAATAGAAAGGTTTAAATATACTCCTGTTATCATCTCTGCATGATAATAAAACCTGAACTTGTGAAGAGAATTAAGGAGTACTTTAATCTTAATATTTACGAAACCAAGGTCTGGCTGGCTCTGCTTTCAAAGGGAATTGCCTCTGCGGGCGAGGTTGCCGAGATATCCGGCGTTCCAAGAAGCAGGACTTATGACGTTTTGGAATCTCTTGAAAAGAGAGGATTTGCCATAACGAAGATAGGCAAGCCTGTCAAATACATCTCTGTAAAGCCCACTGAAGTCATAGAAAAGATAAAATCAAAAGCCATGTTCGAAGCCCAGGAAAAAGTAAAGTCACTTTCTTCTCTCAAAACTACTCAGGAATACCTTGAACTTGAGCAGCTTCATAATACTGGCATTTCGCCGATAAAATCAAGCGAGATTGCAGGTTCTTTGAGAGGAAGGTCAAATGTTCTTTCAAGAATTCGTGAACTTTTGGAAAATGCAAAGAAAGAAGTTCTTATATGCACTTCAGCTCTAGACTTTGAGGACAAGGGCAGAGTTCTTGCTCCAGCTCTTGAGAAGCTTAACAGGGGTAACATTAAAATAAGAGTCGCTCTTTCAGGCGATGCAGAAAAAGTGAGGAAAATCAATGCAAAATTCAATCTTAAGGCTAAGCCTATAAATTCAAATGCAAGAGTTTTCATGGCTGACAAGAAAGAAGTCATGTTTATGGTAACTCCCGAGAACGCAGAAGAAGAAATAGGAGTCTGGCTCGATTCGCCATTCTTCACAGATTCTCTGTCAAGCATAATTGATGGTTCTTTGATAGCTTCAAAGACACAATAAGGAGATAAAACATGACAAAAACAGAATCCCCTCAAGATGAACAAAACGGTAAATTGTTCAGTCGCATTTTCCATGATTTTTTTATGTTAGTAACAGGTGTTGGCATTGGTTATGTCCTTCCATATCCCAATATTAAAGATGCAAATCGAGCTGTTGCAGTTTATGATGTTAATAGAGACGGCAGGGATGATGTAGTTGTTACAAATCTCGCTAATCTAAAAGAAGAAACTATCTTCTGGGGCACTAGCTACGGCAATTTAAAGAGAGAAGATATAGGAGTTATGTTGCGAGGCAGAGGGCTAAGCGAAAGCGATATTGAAAGAAGGCTTGAAACATATCAGGTTAGAAAACCAGCAGAAGCGCAGGAGAGGAGATAAAATGGCAAGAATAATTCAAGATATTAAGGGAGGAAAACTTCATTCAGCTTATGCTATCGGAACCTTTGATATTGCAAAAGAAGCCCTTGAAAGCAATGGCTACAAAGTTATATCCCTTGAAGAGCAGGCAGGATTAAGAGTTCAGGAAGGCGCAAATTCAAGCATTTCAAGAAGGGGAAACTACACAAGAGAAGGATTCATTTATGTTCCAAATAAAGGAGTTTTTTTGACAAAGAATTCTCCAATAATGGAAAATGCAAAAGATGCGACAAACCGCCACAGAAATGGCAATGAATTCTATTTGAATGATAAGCAGGTTGAAAAAGCACTTGCAGATTCTGTTTTAATAAAAGAAACTGAAATCCCGACAAAAAGGTTCGGAGATGATGCAATATCAAACTTCGCATTCGGCAAGAATGCGAAAGCATACGGAGAATTCCTTAAAGAAAACGGAATTGATAGCATACAAGTCTATTTAGCAAATTCTGAAAACAAGCCTTGTGGCGGCAGGTCTAGCCTCGGTGGCGACGACGGGAGCCTTAGCTACGGCTGCAACGTGGTTCGTGGGGTGCGTGCGAGCGCCAACTCTAAGGGCGCGAGCGTTGCGCAAAAAATTGAAGCGCCAAAGATAGAAGCATATACTCCTAAAGATATCCAGAGAGCCTTGAATGAACTTGGTTTTTCGGGGCTTGAAAAAGATTTGATTAAGAAGTTGAAGAGATAACTAATCAATCTTCATATCAACAACACCCATTGACTTTATGGTCTTGCTGAACTTTTTTGCAAATTGGTCTAGGAATGATTTTGCTGTGCCTTTTACTTTGATTTTTGCGTGAAGAATCCCATTTTTTTCAAAGACTTTGTTTTTCTTGTTTTGCTTCCTGAATGCCGCAGCATGAGCCTTAAGCTTCATTGGCGGGCCGGTTCTTGTTATTTCGCCTCTTGATTTTGCTGCAATGTATATTGTTGCTTTATCTTTTCCAGCATAATCAAATTCCTTCTCCTTTATCTCAAAGAATCTTGCAAGCTCCTTTTCAATGTAAGATGCAAATTTCTTTAATTTCGTGCCTGCAATATCTCCTGCCTGCCTGTCAGTTTCTATGCTTATTTTTACAAACTCTGCATTGTCCTTTTTTGCCCTTTCTTGGAATGA
>PDVH01000090.1_pt1 | contig 24496 bp, 26 predicted proteins | sample 1369781 | NCBI WGS metagenome assembly PDVH01 (sample SAMN07795378, study PRJNA414565) | Alkali sediment metagenome, whole genome shotgun sequencing project. | isolation source: glacial lake sediment | place: Bosnia and Herzegovina: Donje Bare Lake | collected 2016-06
AAGCCTGTATATTCTTAATGCGTCATGCGAAGGCGCTCCACCCGCACAGGGACGGTCATGCTGCATTGCGCTCTATCATTCGTCATGGTAAGATTATATTAATCACTATTTTATTCACTGGCATTGTTTATGGACGATAATTCCTTCAGGCAGCTTCTGAACCGGCTCTGTCTCTCCTGGCAGGGTTACGCCAAGGTAAGGAAAGGCGTTAAGAAACGCCTTTCCCGTCATATGCGGGAGCTTGGCTTGCCGACAATGGATGACTATCTTCAAGCCCTGACGGACCCCGAGATTCTGAAAAAGGTCGAAAGGCTGATGAGTGTATCCATAAGCCATTTCTTCCGTGATCAAAATCTCTGGCGCACTCTCGAAGAGGAAATTCTCCCGGACATCACGGCTGGACGCAGTGAAAAAATTCATGCATGGTCGGCAGGCTGCGCTTTGGGACAGGAAGCCTACAGCCTTGCAATAAAGTGGGACATGCTGAAAAAAAAGCGCTCCGCTCTGCCTGAACTTCGGATCTTGGCTACCGACATTAATCCTGGTTGCATAGGTAAGGCCATGGCAGGGGTCTATGGCAGAAGTAGTATTAAAGGATTGTCGGACGAAATTAAATCGGCTTATTTCCATGCATCTGAGGACCGGAAAGACTGCTGTGTGGCGGATTATTTGAAAAAGTATATTGCGTGGGAAGTGCATGATCTGATGAAAGAGCGACCTCCTGCAGAAGGGTTTCAGATCATTCTCTTAAGAAATAGTCTCTTCACATATCATCGCCCGGAATGTATATCTTCCGTCTTTATGAATGTTTTAGACAGCCTTGATGACGGTGGATTCTTCATTATCGGAAGCCGCGAGAGGTTGCCTTCTCAAACACATACACTTTCACCATTTAAAGGCTCTTCGTATATTTTTCAAAAGACAAAGGCTCCCACACCAATTTTGCCGAGGTATAATCAAGTCCGCTGATCCTTGGACTTGGAGGCGAAGGAATAACGGACGATAGCTATACTCAGTCTTCGGGGCAGATCCACAGAATCTGACTCTTGCTGACGAAAATTACCTTTCCACCGAGGCCACCAGGAATTGTAGCATTGAATAAAACGATAAAAGGGTCTTCGCCGACATTGAGCAGGTCGGACAGTCTGTCATGGTCCTTGATATTAATCTGACCTTTTACGTGGGATCCGTCCGTCAGGCGGATATTTGCTTTTTTTATTTTTAGATCTTCAGATTCAGACATACTAACCTACCTATCCTGTATCTTAAATATGCACCGCTCCATATCACCTGAAGGCAGGACGCTGCAATTCGGCATCGACACCCTCTGCATTGCCCATGCTGTACTGTATCAACTTATTCAGGCGAACGAAGCTTTCGTCATCCATGGAGACGAATTTAAGGGTTGATAAGGCTATTACGGACAACACTAGAATTGCAAGAATTAAAAAACTCTCTCTTGGCAACTGTTTTACTTTCATTTTCGGCACCTAAATGACCTTCTTCATTGCGGCAATGGCTGTTTCGATTTGATCGTCCGTTGGCTCCTTAGTGGTAATCTTTTGCAATAGTAATCCCGGCCAGCTCAAGATTTGCACCCATTTCAAGTCTCTCTTTCTTCCGGTAAAGCGAATAATCTCATATGAAATTCCGGCAATAACAGGAAGGAGCAGGAGTTTATAGAAAACTCTGTGCACAAAGTCAGGTCTCCCGAGGAGTGAAAATATCAGGATTGCCGTGATCATAACGACGAGGACAAAACTCGTCCCGCAGCGCGGATGGCGTGTCGAGAATTTCTTGATATTTTCCACTGTCAATTCCTGACCATTTTCCCAGGCGAATACCGTCTTATGCTCCGCCCCATGATACATGAATACCCGCCTCATGTCTTCCATCAAAAGGGTGGTGCCCAGGAAACACAGGAAAATCCCCAGACGAATAAAACCCTCTACTATGTTCAAGAGAATTGTGCTTGATATGAAACTTTTCAACACTGAAAAGCAGTAAGCGGGGACGACAACGAAAAGAAATATGGCCGTACCCAAACCAATTATGACTGAAATCGTCATTTCCCATTTTTTCGGCTTCACATCATTTTCCGTCAAGGCTAGCTCCGCAGAATACATAAGGCATTTCATACCGATTACCATCATTTCCAAAAGGGTGACGGATCCGCGTATAAATGCGAGTCCCAGACATTTATATCTCTTGGTGAGGGGAACATAATACTGTTCCTGAATAGCTATTTCCTTGTCAGGCTTTCTTACGGCGGCTGCGATCTTGTTCCCATGCCGCATCATCACGCCTTCTATAATAGCCTGGCCGCCGGCAATATCTTCCGGATGAGGTTTTTCATTCATTGTTGTTATGATGAAGCTTTCTCTGATTCATTATGGCTACTGCGAATCAACCGTTTACCGGATTCTTGCCCCCGTGACAGGCTCTCCGTCGAAACACAGGAGCGTCAGGCCATCTTCCATATCTGTAGCAAGGAGCATAGCCTGGGATTCTATACCCATCATCTTTGTCGGTTTCAGGTTTACCACGACGGCGATTTTTTTTCCGATGAGGTCTTCCGGTTTGTATTCCTTTGCTATACCCGCCACAAGAGTCCTTTTTTCGCCCATATCGATCGTAAGCTTCAGGAGCTTGCTGGATTTGGGAATGGCCTCCGCCTCGATTACTTTGGCAACGCGAATGTCCACCTTCTCAAAATCTGCATAATCTATTAGTGGTTTTACAGGTTGAAGTTCCTTCTCTGTCACTTCCGCTTTCTCCCTTTCTTTTTCATATTTGACCCTCGGGAAGAGCGCATCGGATCTCTTTAAGCTGTTTCCGTGTTTTATACCTCCCCAGCTTCTGATACTGTCAAAATTCTGTGAAGCTGCATCCGCGATACCCAACTGATCCATAATCTTTCCTGCTGAGCCAGGCATGAAGGGAGAGATCAGGATCGCAATTATACGAAGTGACTCGAGGAGGTTGTAGATAACAGTCTCCAGCCGGATATTGTTTGCCTTATCCTGACCGAGTTTCCACGGCTCCTGCTCGACGATATATTTATTAGTCACGTTGATGAAATCCCATGCGGCAATCAAGGCCCTATGAAGAGTGAGTTCCTGAAAGCATCTCTCCACGTCAGCAACAGCCTTTCCTGCAGCGGTCACAAGCAGACTGTCTTCTCCTGATTGAGTATGGGCTTCAGGCACTTTTCCGGCGCAGTATTTCATAGCCATCGTCATGGTCCTGCTCACGAGATTGCCAAGATCATTGGCCAGATCCGAGTTGATCCTCTGTACAAAGCCCTCTTCGCTGAAGCTGGCATCGAGACCGAAAACCATCTCCCGAAGAAGAAAATAACGGAACGGGTCGAGGCCATATGTATCTTTCAAATCCAGTGGCTTGATCACATTGCCGAGACTTTTCGACATCTTGCTCTGGTCGACGATCCAATAGCCATGGACGTTAAGGTGCTGGTAAGGCTCAATCCCTGCGGACTTCAGCATGGTTGGCCAGTAAATTCCGTGCGGCTTGAGAATATCCTTCGCGATGAGATGCTGGGCATTGGGCCAGAATACCCTGAAATTTTCACCGTCCGGATAACCTGGCCCGGTAATGTAATTGATGAGGGCATCAAACCAGACATAAGTCACGTAGTCTTCATCAAAAGGCAGCGTTATCCCCCAGTTCAACCTGCTCTTCGGCCTCGATATGCATAAATCTTCCAGCGGTTCCCTCAGGAAGGCGAGGACCTCATTTTTGTAACGCTCCGGCCTGATGAAATCGGGGTGATCTTTGATATAATCTATCAGCCAGTCCTTATATTTGCTCATCTTGAAAAAGTAATTACTCTCTTCTCGATACTCCGGGGCTGCTTTATGATCGGGACAGAGCCCGTTCACGAGCTCTTTTTCAGTGTAGAATCTTTCGCAGCCTACGCAGTAGTATCCCTCATATTTTCCGAAGTAGATATCTCCGGCGTCGTAGACTTTCTTGAGAATCAGTCTGACTGTGTCGACGTGATTTGCATCTGTGGTCCTGATGAAATAATCATTGTCGACAGCAAGCTGCGGCCACAGGCTCCTGAACTGGGCGCTGATGCGGTCTGCATATTCCTTAGGGGTTGTGTTTGCTCCCCGCGCGGCCTCTACGATCTTGTCGCCGTGCTCATCCGTACCGGTCAGAAAAAATACCCTGTATCCGCAGAGGCGATGATACCTGGCCAGAACATCGGCAACAATAGTCGTATAGGCATGGCCTATATGCGGTGAGGCATTGACATAATATATCGGCGTTGTAATGTAATAAGTTTTCTCCACAAACAATTCCTCTCGTTTTAAAAAGCCGTCGGCATCAACATAGAGCTTAAAGATTCTAAAGCTATAGGTCTTTTATATTAACGGTAATTTCTTTGCCGCTTTCCAGCTCTACGACCACCTCCCCTTTCAGGATATTCTGTCTTATGATTTTGCCTCGCCCTTCGGGAGCGTTTATGATCTTGCCGCACTTTGGCATGTGTTTCTTCATATCCTGATACCCTTCAAATTCAAAGGCCAGGCAACACATCAACCTCCCGCAGAGTCCAGAAATTTTTTCCGGATTCAGAGATACACTCTGTTCTTTGGCCATCTTGACGGACACCCTGTCCAGATTGGGTATCGAATTTGCACAACATACTTCTCTGCCGCAAATCCCCAAACCCTTTATCATCTTGGCTTCGTGACGGGAGCCAATCTGCCTTAACTCAATCCTCATCTTGAATTGCTGAACCAGATCCTTTACGAGCTCCCGGAAATCTACCCGGCTTTCCGCTGTGAAATAAAATACTATCTGGCTTTTATCGAAGAGACATTCCACGTCAATCAGTTTCATAGGAAGATCTCGTTCCTTGATTTTCTCCAGGCAGAATTGGCGGGACTCCTGTTCCAGAGTCTCATTCTCTTTCTTGATCCAGAAATCTTCCTCTGTGACCTTGCGGACGACGCTCTTGAGACCAACAGGCAGCTTGTTAATCGGCACGGGCATCACGGGGGTAATCACTGTACCCCAAGACACACCGTTTTCCGTGTTGACAATAACCGGATCGTTTTTCACGAGCTGTAGGTCAGCAGCATCAAAATTGTATATTTTTCCATCTTTGCGAAACTTTATTCCAACAATATTTTTCAGATTTCCTTGCTCCATTTCCCCTTACTGATGACGACCTTAATCAGCCATTGTGCTATTTTTGCCTGTCAGAGGCCATTACTGTGGAATGACAAAAAACCAATTATTTATGATACCTTTCAAGTGTAAACATCATGACCTCTAAAGTCAATTGTTTATTGGCATTCTGATTTATCGTGTGGCATGCCCGATCCACAGCCCTGATGCATTTTACAATATCGCGCCCCGATTCACTGTCTGCGAGTGATTTTATGATGTCAATGTGATCCTGATTGATAATATTGTCCGCATTGCCGGTTTCCTTATATACCAATGCATCCCTGTAACCAGTCATTAAGATGCCGAGCCTTTCCATAATATCTTTTCTTTCCTGTCCAAAGTCATTGAGAGCGGATAAAAGTTTGAGGGGGTCTTTCGTTTTGATCCCTGCAATTATATCAAGGACTGCCGCCCTTGTTGTCAGATATGACTCATCATTCATTGCCCGGGCCTTCCCGATGCTGCCACCCGAAGATAAGGCGATCAATTGGGCCGATTTACGGTCCAGTGATAATTTTTCCTCTAGGAATGAAGCAATAGTTTCCCGCCTAAGTGGATTAAACCTAACGTGCTGGCACCGGGATAGAACAGTGGCAGGAAGTTGATGAGGGCGTGAAGTGATCAATATCAATATATTTGATGCCGAAGGCTCTTCAAGTGTTTTCAGGATGGCATTAGCCGAAGCGATATTCATCCTGTCAGCATCTCCGATGATAAAAATTCGTTTTCCTCCTTCAAAGGGGCTGAATTTCATCTGCTCCTGGAGTTCTCTGATTTCCTGAATTTTTATGAATTGCCCTTGAGCCCTTATCGTAATAACATCGGAATGATTTCCGTGATCTATCTTCAGGCAGGAAGGACATACATCGCACGCATCGTGGATGTCCCGCCCCGCTAAACAATTCAGTGCCTTGGCAAATACCTCCGCTACGGTCTTTTTTCCGACGCCTTCCGCCCCGTAAAAAAGATACGCGTGGGGAATACGATCCCTTGCCATCGCCGCTTGAAGGACCTTTATCTGTTTTTCATGACCATAAATATCTTTGAAAGACATGAAACCAACCATTTCTCAGGCTAAACAATACAGGAATTCTAATATCAAAAATCCCATATGTTTGGCTATGAGAATTTTGACGCTGTCTTGGAAATTGGGATTTTATACTTAGAGCTTCTCGGTTGTGAATTGTGAGAGATGGACACAGACTTCATGATGGACGGATTCGATATCCTTTGACGCATCAACGATTCGGAATCGATCAGGTTCGTTTCTCGCAAGGGAAAGATAACCCTCTCTCACTCTGCTGTGAAACTCCAATGCCTCCCTTTCAAATCGATCCTCCGCTGGAATCCCCTTATTGCTGGAAATTCTTTCCATAGCCCTTTTTAAACCCATCTCAACCGGCAGATCAAAAAGAAGTGTGAAGCCCGGCTTCAGACCATCTGAAGAAAAGTCGTTAATGAGTCTGATCAAGTCAGTATCTAAGCCTCTGCCGAAACCCTGGTAGGCGACGGTTGCATCAGAAAACCGGTCACACAAAACCACCCTTCCTTCTTTCAGGGAGGGCTGAATCACATCTCTGACATGCTGCGCCCTGGCCGCGAAGAAGAGAAGAAGCTCCGTCTCGGCATGCATTTTTGCTGAATCATACGGGGTCTTATTCAGGAGCATCTCCCTCACCCTTCTTCCGATGGGCGTTCCCCCCGGCTCCTCTGTAGTGATAAACGGTATACGTTGCTCACTAAGATAGCTTCCAGCGAGCTTTACCTGGGTTGATTTCCCGCAACCTTCGATGCCTTCAAAGGTGATAAATCGTTCCATAGTGACAATCTTAACCGGAGACTTTTTAATATAGATATGTATTCTATGTCATTCCAAAAAGAAAAGCGACGAGGAATCTTGCTTGCTATGCACAGGTTGCAAAATTTCTCCTCTTAGTCGAAATGACAAGTGGAAGTCTTTTGATGGAAGGGCATCAGTAAAAACAGGCGAGGGGAAAGCACCCTACCTTGGCCAGGGCGGATGTCTTCCCCTTTTGACCTCATATGCTGGTCTTGACTCTATTTCTCGTCTCCAGGTACAATGGCTTCCACAGGGCATTGATCGGCGCATGTCCCGCAGTCATTACAAAGCTTTGTATCAATCACGTATTTTTCTTCTCCCTCGCTGATCGCCTCAGCGGGACATTCACTTTCGCAAGCGCCGCAGGCGATGCACTCATCTGTAATTACATATGCCATTTTTTTCTTCTCCTTATTTTTTCTCTATTAGCCTTTTAGATAAATACCCGTACTGAAAAATTTACGTCACGGAAACGACGTCTTTTACTCCAGGAACTTCCTTCTGCAAGTATTTCTGTATCCCCATTTTCAGAGTCATTTGCGACATGGGACAGCCTCGACAGGCTCCCAGAAGTTTAACCTTGACAATCCCTTCATCATTTACATCAACAAGCTCAACGTCACCACCGTCCGCCTGCAGATTGGGCCTGATACGCTCTATGGCGCTGCGTACTTCTTCTTTCATTACATAACCTCCATTTATTAACAACATCAAGGGCAAACGGTAGAAGATTAAAATAGTTTGCCCTTGCTCTCTATTATAGGTGCCCTGGGAAATTAATGGGGCATCTCTTTTATCATCCTCTTGACGAGGCTCTTTGCCACATCAGGAAGTGCAGGTTTCATAAGTATGTATTCCTCCACTTCATGATGCCCTGCATTCCACATTATCTTGCCGGAAGCTGCATCGATCATTTTGACGCCCATGACTACTTTGGCCACCTTGTCATCTTTTTCCTTCGTGTAATTCCAGTAGTCAACGTTGACCAGAAGGAAAGCGTCGACCTTCGTCATTTGACCGAGCTTGCAACTAAGATCAGGGTCAGAAAAGTTGACTGCTCTGAGCTTGGAGACATAATCGACAAACACCTTCTGAATTACCTCGCTGGACTTAATCCGGTCATTCATTTTATCCGCAGCAACAACATCAGTGAACCACTTTGTATCAGCAAGCACACCGGAGATGATCTGATCAATTACCCCCCTTGCCTCTTCATATGTCCCCACATCAGCGGGCAGCAGGCCGATCCTCTTGGGATGGAAATCCTTTGCTTCCGGGGCGACATGGGAATAGCGAATTCCTGCGCAGCCGACAAGCGCAAGCAGCAGAAGCAACATTAAAGGGGGGAAAAATGTCTTTCTTGTCACAATTGCCGCTCCTGTGTTAGAATCAGTCCAAGTACCTTGCCAGGCAAAGCCAGACCAGGGAACTTATGCCAGCTATGATAAAGCTGGTTTCGAGAATACCCTCCTGAACAACGCCGGAAAATGCCGCCCTTCTAGCATAAAGCCTGAAATAAATCCACATAAAAAAAATGCACGCCAGTAGGGCATAGCTCAGCGAGGTAGTCCACCCTAAGATATTGGATACGCTGAGTAAAATGACCAGCAAAACGAGTATTCCCTGCAACAGAATCTGGGTGGTTTTCTTGCCTATCAGAACAGGTATCGTCTCCCGACCGATGAGCCTATCACTCTGAATATCCAGAATATCAGATACGGCAGAGCGGACGAAGACAATGCCGAAGGTAAAGAAGAAAGCTACAAGCATACCGGCGGTAAAGGAGAGACTAGTTTCGAACTGCGGCAACACTGCCACAACAGCTGCCCAGGCCATGGCCATGAAAATGTTCTTGGAACCTGGCAGGTCTTTAAGACTCTTGAAACGCAGATTCCCCGGCAGTATTCTCGTATTATAAAGCACACCAAGAATGGAAATCAAGAAAAGCAATATGAAAGCACTCAAGCCTGCCATGAAGGAAATTGTCAGGGCCAGAACCAGAGACACTATTGCAGCCGATACATAAGCCTTGTCATGTTTGAGATAAGATTCTTCCCTGTATGATCCGATTATGGTGCTCGTTTTTCTGTTGATGAGCCGATTGAGTGTATGCATGGCATATACATAAAGGGACGTTGTCAGAATACTGAATATATTAACAGGTAGTCTCTGCAAGAGCATGCTTGAGAAAGACAGACATCCTGCCCCAATAGCAGAATAGATCTCCGTCTTGACTGCGAATACCCAGAACTTTAATAGCCTCTTTCCCTGCTTCTGTTTCTCATCCTGATAGCTTGTAACAGCTTCAAAAACCCGGTTAATGATCCAGTTGGGCGTCGATGCGCCTGCGGAAATACCGATCTTCTCATACTGACTTGAGGAAATGTCACTTAATTCATCTGCAGTCTCGATGTGAAAAGTCGGCTTGCACGCATTCTGTGAAATCCTGACCAGCCTTTTTGTATTTGCACTGTTCCTGCCACCGACGATAAATACGGCATCCATTTCTGCGGCCAGCGCCTTAACTTCCGACTGCCTCTTTTCCGTGGAATCACAAATAGTATCGAAAATCACAGCGTCAGGAAACCTTGTCTTTATCCTCTCCACAATATCAATAAACTCGTCCTCACTCTGCGTGGTCTGAGCAACTACACACACCATATCAAGGAGCGGGAGATTATCAACCTCTGCCGCACTGCCGATAACGAAGCCTTTGCCATAGGCATACCCCAGAAGACCATTAACCTCCGGGTGTTCCCTGTCGCCGATGATTAGAACCGCATAGTTCGATGATGCGTGCTTCTTGATGATAGCCTGGACATGAGCCACTTTAGGACAGGTGGCATCAACGATCTTGATTCCTTTCTCCCTGATCTTGTTTCTCTCCTCCGGGGATATGCCGTGGGCCCTGATTATGATTGTGGAGCCTTTTTCAGACGCATCAATATCGTCGATATCACTTACCGGTATAATTCCCCTTGTCCTCAGAAGTTCAACAGTCTGGGGATTGTGAATCAGGGGGCCATACGTATAGATATCTTCTTTTCCTTTGCGCTGGGCAATATCAAGAACGATATCTACGGCCCTTCTCACGCCCATGCAAAATCCCGCCGTTTTGGCCAGTTTAACACCCATATGTTTTGCAAGACCCTTACTTCACTAGCACCACTATCGAAAAAAGATATTGAGCACCTCTGAAGATAATTTTCAGATGTTTCTCATTAATAAACATCTTACGTTCTCAGATAAATGAAAAATTCCTTGTTACCTTTGGGCCCTATGAGGGGAGATTCGCAGACGCCCATAACTGACAGCCCTAATTCTAGAGAAAATTCCTTTATTCCCTCTAATACTTTGTCATGAACATCGGGATTTCGGATGACACCGTGCTTTTCAACTTCATCGCGCCCCGCTTCAAACTGAGGTTTGATAAGGGCAAGCATGATTGCATCATTCTCTTTCACCAGCCTGAGCACGGCGGGGATGATAAGTCTGAGCGAAATAAAAGACGCATCTATCGTGACCAAATCAATATCGTCCTTAATTTCCGTCCCTTCGAAATATCTTATGTTTGTCCTTTCGAGGTTGACTACCCGTTCATCGGTCCTCAGCTTCCACGCCAACTGACCATAACCAACATCAACGGCATAGACCTTTCGCGCCCCTTCCTGAAGAAGGCAGTCAGTGAATCCACCGGTGGAAGCGCCTACATCAAGGGCAACGAGATTTCTCACATTGATATCAAACGTCTTAAGTGCGCCTCTTAATTTCAATCCTCCCCTGCTGACGTATGGATTATCTTCTCCTTCTATCCTGATTTCTGCATCCGGGGAAACGAGGGTGCCCGCCTTGTCCATCTTGGTTTCTCCTACAAGCACGGCACCAGACATAATCAGCGCCCTGGCTCTCTCGCGGGTCTGACAGATATCCCTGTCCACCAGCAGCAGGTCCAATCTGACTTTTTTGATTTTCTTGCTCATGAGGTAAAAAGATCACGGCTCCATCATAGACCGTGCCGCTGCAATGATACCCTCCTCGTCAATGCCGTACATACTCCTCAATTCCTTCTGCGAGGCATGTTCGACAAATTTATCCTTGATGCCGAGTCTCTTCACAATGACATCATGAATACTGTTTTCTTCAAACAATTCCATAACGGCACTTCCGAACCCGCCCATGAGGACATTTTCTTCGACAGTGATTATCCTCTTTATGGATTTAGCGGTATCGCAAAGCAGCCCTTCATCAAGGGGCTTGACAAAACGGGCATTGATTACCCTCACATTGATTCCTTCAGACTTCAGTTTCGCTGCGGCAGCAATGGCAGGATAAACAGTAGAGCCAATGGCCACAATGGCAAGATTCGCGTTTTCGGCGTCATGGACAATTTCGCCTTTTCCAACTGCAAGAGGCACGGGAATATCATCGATGTGCACTCCAAGTCCCCTGCCGCGGGGATATCTTATTGAAACAGGCCCACCGCAATCAACTGCTGTTTTAAGCATATGCTGGAGTTCATTTTCGTCCTTGGGCGCCATCACTATTATATTCGGAATAGAACGGAGATAGGAAAAATCAAAAAGTCCATGGTGAGTCGGTCCATCGGCTCCCACGAAGCCTCCCCGATCAAGAGCGAGCACCACCGGCAGTTTTTGGAGGCAGACGTCGTGGAGTATCTGATCATAGGCTCTTTACATGAATGTCGAATATATCGCCACCACCGGAATCAGGACTTGCGTGGCGAGTCCGGCGGCAAAGGTCACGCCGTGCTGTTCAGCCATGCCCACATCATAGAAACGCTCGGGATATTCCGTGGCAAACTCATCGAGGCCCGTGCCTTCGCTCATGGCGGCTGTCACGGCAACAATCCGGGGATTGTCGCGGGCAAGTTTTATAATAGTCCTGCCAAACATTTTTGTGTAAGACAAAGGCGCCGTGCCTTCATCAAGAGGCTCGCCTGTATCGATCTTAAATGGAGCAATGCCGTGGAACTTTGCCGGATCATCTTCGGCGAATTTATAGCCCTGTCCTTTTTTTGTAATGACGTGCACGAGGACGGGACCCTCCAATTCTCTTACGTTTTTCAGGTTCTTGATGAGATTATCGAGGCGGTGTCCTTCCAGTGGCCCTACATAGGTGAACCCCAGTTCCTCAAACAAGACACCTGGAACAACAAGACCTTTCAGGGATTCCTCCAATTGTTTTGTAAACTTCACCATCTGTTCTCCGATGGAAGGAATAGACTTCAGAAAGTTCTTAAGCTCCGTCTTGAATCTTGTGACGGTGTGACCCGTCATGATGCGATTAAGATAGGAGGACATGGCCCCCACATTGGGCGAGATGCACAGCTCATTGTCATTTAATATGATGATGAGATTCTTGTTGCGGTCTCCCGCCCAATTCAGGGCTTCAAAGGCCATCCCTGCTGATATGGAACCGTCGCCGATGACGGCAACGATTTTGAAGTCTCCTCCGTTAAGGCACCTTGCTTCAGCCATACCTATCGCAGCAGATATGGAAGTGCTACTGTGCCCCGTGTTGAAGACATCGTACAGACTCTCCTCTCTCCTTGGAAAACCGCTTATTCCGCCCTTCGTCCTTAAGGTGTGGAACAGGTTCTTGCGACCTGTGATGATCTTATGGGCATAGGCCTGATGTCCAACATCCCAGATGACTTTATCCCTGGGTGTATCAAATACATAGTGAATAGCAAGCGTAAGTTCAACCGCCCCCAGAGATGAAGCAAGATGTCCGCCATTTCTGGAGACGATTTCGATAATCTTTTCCCTTATCTCTCCGGCAAGTCTGTTCAACTGGGCAAGATCGAGCCTCCTGATATCATCAGGAAAATTTACTGCAGAAAGGACGCTGCTCTTGTCTTCTCCACTCATTATTTTTCCTTTATGCTTTCCTCTCTATGATATATGCGGCAATCATTCTTAATGGTTCTGCCCTGTGATCAAAGTTTTTTATCGCCGAGAGTGCGCCTTCTATAAGTTCTCCCGCCTTTTTCCGGGACGCCTCCATACCCGCGAGGGCAGGGTACGTTACTTTGCCACGTTTGGTGTCGCTCCCCGTACCTTTTCCCATTAATTTTTGGTCTCCCTCTACGTTAAGGATATCGTCGGCTATCTGAAATGCAAGGCCGACATGCCGCCCGTATGATGTAAGGGCATTGAGCTCAACTTCACCGGCATTTGATAATATGGCCCCTGCCTTCACGGCCGCAGTAATCATTGCTCCCGTCTTACGTGTGTGGATAAAGTTCAGGACTTTCGTGTCAACCGCTTCTCCTTCCGATTGGACATCAACTACCTGACCTCCTACCATGCCGAAGTATCCCGCCGCACCGGCAATGTCGTGGAGCACGGAAATCAATTTTTCCGGCGCGATCTTTTCCGTCAGTCCCCTGTCCGACATCAGATGAAAAGCCTCCGTCAAGAGGGCGTCGCCAGCGAGAATGGCCATATTTTCACCGAAAACCTTGTGGCTTGTAAGTCTTCCCCTCCTGTAATCATCGTCATCCATGGCGGGAAGATCGTCATGGATAAGAGAATATGTATGGATAAGCTCTAAAGAGCAGGCCACAGGAAGAATCGATTCGATATTGCCGCCCAACGCCTCCGCCGAGGCCAAGCATAATATGGGCCTGATTCTTTTCCCGCCTGCATGGATAGTTGTCCTCTCCGGGCATGTATCGGAGAAGGGCCTCATCGATTATCTTCTTCCTTGTATCCAAATATGTGCCGAGTGGCACATCAAGATTCAGACTCATTCTCTTCCACCTTAAACGGCCTTATGACCAGCTCTTGTTCCTGCTTAAGCAACATTTCCACCCGTCGTTCCGCCTCGTCCAGCCTCCTTGAACATAGACGCGCAAGCTTAATCCCTTCTTCAAAAGCCTTAAGGGATTCTTCCAGGGTCATTTCCCCTGCCTCCATTCTCTTCACTATGTCTTCTAATCGCCCCAGTGCTTCTTCGAACTTTTCCTTTGCCATGTTCTTACTCCTCATTGACATCCGTCACTTTCGCCTGAAAGCTACCCGACGAAACCTTGACGTCCACACTGCTACCTACAGCAACTGCTGCCGCTTCCTTCACAATAAGGCCCTCAGGAAGCTTCTTAACAATACTGTAGCCCCTTCCAAGGACAGCGAGAGGGCTTAACGTGTCCAGCACAGCGAGGTTTGTTCCCACCTGCGACTTGAGGCGTTCCATAACATCATGCCACCCGGCTATCACATTCTTTCTAAGATTTTCAAGGATAAAGCGATGATCCCGAATCTTCAAAAGGGGATTTGCATGGTCCAGGCGAAGTTCAAGATTAAGCAGCTTAGGCCTCTCACCGGCCCGCTTGTAGTCAAGTCCCTTTTTAAGCCTCTCCAGACGGTCGTCGACGAGCATGCGAAGATCATCAATACGTCTCTTAGGATCTTTCAGCCGTCCTTGCAGCAGGTGCACCTGTTCACCCATCCTGACCATCAGGCGACGTTCGTGATTGATCAGTCTCTCATGCAGGGCATCTATTGAACTCATAAGCTCCCTTCTCACGGGAACAACCAGTTCCGCCGCCGCCGATGGAGTTGGAGCCCTGAGGTCCGCCACAAAATCAGCGATAGTAAAATCAATCTCATGCCCGACGGCGGAGATTATGGGAATCAGGGAGCGATAAATCTCTCTTGCCACGCCTTCATCATTGAAAGGCGCCAGGTCCTCGAGCGATCCCCCTCCCCTGGCTATGATAATGACATCAATATTCCCTACGGCTTGCATATCAGTGATGGCCCTTATGATTTCCGAAGGCGCCTCCATACCCTGCACCCTTACGGGAGCAACAAGAATATCCACAGACAGAAACCGCCGCCTCGTAATATTCAAAATATCCCGGATAACCGCCCCTGTGGGAGAGGTGATTACACCGATCCTTCGAGGGAGAAAAGGGATGGGTTTTTTGTGGGCAGAATCAAAAAGGCCCTCCACCAGCAGGCGGGCCTTGAGCTGTTCAAAGGCCTTCTGGAGGGCACCAATGCCCTTTGGTTCTACCACATCCACGATCAATTGGTATTCACCTCGCGGCTGATAGACACTCACCCTTCCGCAACAGACGACGCTCATTCCTTCTTCAAGATCGAACTTTGCCGATCTGGTCCGTGCAGACTGCCTTTGCATGGGCAAAGCCCGGAAGATGACCGCCCTAATCTGACTCTTTTCATCCTTGAGGGTAAAGTATATATGGCCCGATGTAGGCCGTCGCAAATTGGATACCTCCCCTTCCACCCAGAGCGTATCGAAGCTCGCCTCCAGGAGAATCTTGATATTTTCATTTAACTGCGTGACGCTGAGTATATCGTTCATATTAGCTGCAAGTACCAGATATTGCAGTCGCTGACAAGGCCGATTTTCCCCTGGTCTGAAAGATATGACGATGAAACTGCTTATGCGGAAACAGCCTGTCTCCATAAGGAATCGACAAGGTAAATTTATGAATAACAATATACTCCCATCAGCAGTCAGGGTGGGAACCTCTATTTTCCAACCCACCACTCATTCGTCAATTAAGAAAATTCTCATGTGATCCTGCCAAAATCGTGCGACGGCGTGGGCCGCATTTGTCTTCGAATTGCCTTGACATGCAAAGCACTCATTTCTTATACTTGACCCACCAAAAAGGCATTCTTATTGGCTCAAGTCGGGAGGCATGAGCCAACTGGTTAATACTGGGATCAAAAACTCACCGAGGAGATTATGGAAAAAAAGGAATACCTGAAGACGCCGGTTGCGCACATCGACATCAAATCATTCAATGCAGTTGATATCATCGATGCCATGAGAGGGATGTCCTTTTCGGCAAGAGACCTGGCCCAGGCCGCAGACATCTATGACAGGATGCTGAGAGATGAAGACTGCACCATCATTCTCACCATAGCGGGAAGCACAAGCGCGGCGGGCTGTATGCAGGTGTATGCGGATCTCGTGAAGCACAACATGGTGGATGTAATAGTCGCCACAGGCGCCACGATTGTCGATATGGATTTTTTTGAGGCCCTGGGATTCAGACACTACCAGGGCAGCCCCCACGTGGATGACCGGACCCTCAGAAAACTGTATATAGACAGGATATATGACACCTATATCGACGAGGAAGATCTCCAAGCCTGCGACAAAACGATTACTGAGATAGCTGACGCCCTGCCGCCCGGTTCATATTCATCGAGGGAATTCATACGTGAGATGGGAAAATTTCTTGCAAGACGCGCCGCCAAACAGGATTCTCTGGTTCAAGTTGCCTATGAAAACGATGTTCCCATTTTTTGTCCCGCCTTTTCCGACAGCAGCGCCGGCTTCGGCCTTGTGCTGCACCAGCACCGGCGTCCGGAACAGAACGTTTCCATTGATGCGGTAAAGGATTTTCGTGAGCTGACCATGATCAAGGTAAAGGCCCAGACAACAGGACTCCTTATCATCGGCGGCGGAGTCCCAAAAAACTTTGCCCAGGACACGGTAATATGCGCTGAGATTCTAGGATTTAATGCCCCCATGCACAAATATGCCGTGCAGATAACCGTGGCGGACGTGAGGGATGGCGCCTGTTCCAGCTCCACATTAAAGGAAGCAACATCCTGGGGGAAGGTGGACATGACCTGCGAGCAGATGGTTTTTGCCGAAGCGACAACTGTGCTGCCGCTCCTTGCAAGCTATGCCTACCACAAGGGGAACTGGAAAAAGAGAAAGAAGCGGCAGTTTGCGAAGATGTTCTGAAAAAAGAAACAAGCTGCTTTTCGTGCGGTTCAAAAAAAGCAGCCTGTCTTTTTATCCCTGGTGGAGATGAGGGGGCTCGAACCCCTGACCTCGGCATTGCGAACGCCGCGCTCTCCCAGTTGAGCTACATCCCCACTTTCTGTCAAAGCCGGTCCCGCAAAGAACTTGGACTGTTGCGGCGATAATATACGATCCAGGCAACGAGTGTCAAGCAATAGTTAAGAAAGGGCTTTTCATCTTGACAAACATATATCCTTTTCCTATACTCCAATCACGCTTAATTGAAACTAACAACTTTGAGAAATTAAAATTCCATTCTCCCGATACACCCATAAGATTCTTAAATTGATAACGAGACGCTCAATGATGTACCTGCTCTACACAAATTTATATTTCACGAAGACCAAGGAGACTGTTTATGGCAAAGATTGATGCCTTCTTCCAGTTGATGCATGACCAGGGTGCATCAGACCTGCATTTAGTGTCAGGCCAGCAACCGGTCCTCAGGATAAGAGGTGAGATGGAACGGGTGAAGTTCAAAGTACTTGATAATAATGAACTCAGAGCCATGCTCTATGAAATTGCACCGGAACATAAGGTCAAACAATTTGAAGAAACAGGAGATATCGATTTCGCATACGAAATTCCCAACCTTGCCAGGTATCGTGCCAATTTCTTCTCACAGAAAAATGGAGTGGCAGCAGTCTTCAGAGAAATCCCGAGCAGGATTATGACATGCCAGGATCTGGGACTGCCGTCAGTGATTGCGAAACTGGCCACCCTGCCAAGAGGACTTGTCCTCGTAACGGGTCCGACGGGCTGCGGAAAATCAACGACCCTAGCCGCAATCATTGATGAAGCAAATCGCTTGCGAAAGGATCACATCATCACGGTTGAAGATCCCATCGAGTTTGTTCATCAAAGTCAGAGCTGCATTATAAATCACAGGGAGGTCGGCCTCCACACCAAGAGTTTTTCAGCGGCTCTTCGCGGAGCCCTTCGGGAAGACCCCGATATAATCCTCGTCGGAGAGATGCGGGACATGGAAACCATATCTCTTGCCGTTGAAGCGGCCAACACAGGGCATCTCGTTTTTTCCACCCTGCATACCAGCAGCGCTGCGAGAAGCGTTGACCGCATCATTGAGGTCTTCCCTGCGGAGGAGCAGATGCAGATACGGTCCACGCTGGCCGATGGTATTAGGGCAGTTATCTCCCAGGTTCTCTTCAAGCGGATCGACAGGAAGGGGCGCTGTGTAGCGCTTGAGATTATGATTGCCAATTCGGCGGTTCGCAATCTGATCAGGGAATCCAAAACCTTTCAGATTCCTTCAATGATCCAGACGGGGAAAAAATATGGTATGCAGTTGCTCGACGACTCAATCTGGGAACTTTGCAATAGGGGATGGATAAGTCCCGACGACGCATATATGAAGGCCAACGATAAGGCAAGGTTCAGACATCTCTTAAAAGCACCGCCACTTGACTTTACGGAAGCCTGAAGGCTCAGTCCTGACTACAGGTCCCGCATGGTATTCAACTATAGCTCTTGAGGGAAAAGCTATGAGAAAACAGGAAATAGATTATATATTGACGAAGATGTTGGATTCTCAGAAAAACGTTTCTGACCTGAACATTACCGTAGGCAAGCCATTCCAGGTAGAGACTGCAGGAGTGTTAATGGCAGCGGAGTTCGACCCTCGTTTTGAAAAACTGACCCCTTTCCAGACAGAAGTATTTGCCCTAAACCTCATTAATAATGACCGCAGGCTGACGGATATTCTTATTGAGCAGGGTTCATGCGATTTGTCTTACGAACTGCCGGGAAAGGCACGCTTCAGGGTCAATGTGTTCTCGCAGAAGGGCAATTACTCCGTAGCCCTTCGGAAACTGGAATCTAAAATACCTACGTGTAAGGAAATGAATCTGCCGGATGCCTTTTACAAAATGTCCGAGGAGAAAAACGGGATAATCCTTGTAACCGGCGCCACTGGCACCGGCAAGACCACATCGCTTGCCGCCGTATTGAACGAGATGAATGAACAGTATTCAATTCATGTCATCACTCTTGAAGACCCTGTCGAATACGTGCATCCTCACAAGAAGGCTACCTTCAACCAGAGAGAATTAGGCGCAGACTTTGACGCCTTTGCGAGCGGACTTCGGGCAGCTCTGAGGCAAGCGCCAAAGGTAATTCTGGTCGGCGAGATGAGGGACAGGGAGACCGTTGAGATAGCCCTGAGCGCCGCGGAAACAGGTCATCTTGTGTTAACTACGCTCCACACGATTGATGCCGGCCAAACCATTAATAGAATCCTGAACATGTTTTCCGGGGAAGAGGAAACCATGGTTCGCATACGGCTTGCCGACACGGTTCGGTGGATCGTCTGCCAGCGACTTCTGCCAAAGGAGGGCGGCGGTCGCGTTGCGGCCTTCGAGATAATGGGCGCTAACATGCGCGTCAGGGACACCATTCTTCACGGCGAATCGGATGGAAAAACCTTTCACGACATCATTATGGCCGGTAAGGCGTTCGGTATGGTTACATTCGACGATTACATCGTTGATCCCTATGGGCAAGGTCTTATAAGCGAAGAGACAGCCAAGGCGTATGCGTCCAATAGGGGAGAAGTGGGGCGAGGCATTGATGCTGTAAAGAGCGAAAGGGGACAGGCAACTACAGATATCCTGGACAAGCTAGAGGTCGACAAGGAATACGGAAGGTCCAAGAAACGCTTTTAAGGAGGCATAAATCTATGGAAGATGATAAGACCCTTTCAAAAGAAGAATCATACGAATACGATGCCTCCGACAGGCCATTCGATTTTGTAGAAGTGGGCATTGGAACGGCATTGGTCTGCGAAGCAGATATCGCTGCAAGAGAAAAAATCAGTAGCGTGCTCAGGGAGATGGGTTACCAGATTAAAGAACCTGCTTCTCTAAAAGATGCCTTCAAAAATATGCGGTTCCACATTTATGATGTGGTTATATTGAACGAGAATTTTGATACGGAAAACACCGATAGCAACATAGTACTGAATTTCCTCGCCAATCTTAACGCAGGCACGAGGAGACAGATATTTGTGGCCCTCCTAAGCAAGAGGTTCCGCACTATGGACAACATGGCCGCTTTTAATAAGAGTGTAAATGTTGTAGTTAACATGAAAAACATTGATGATTTCGATATCATTCTCAGGCGCAGCTTCAATGATAATACAGTCTTTTACCAAATCTTCAAGGAAACCCTGAAAAAGAAAGGGTGGGGCTGATTTCTTTTCTTACAATCAAGTAAAAATGTTGATACACGTGAAGATGGACGACTCTGAAAAAAGTTCTACGTGGGGAACTTCTTGTGAAGTTGTCATTTCAGAGATTCCGCCTGACGGTAAGTTTTTTCTGCCTCATAGGAAAGGCCAAGGGCGGCATATGAGTCCGCAAGATGGACATAATAGAAGGGATTGCGAGGATCGGCGGCAATCGCTTTCTTGAAGGCCTCTATCGCCTGGCTGTGGTGATTTCCCCGGGCCAGGGTATTTCCAAACCTGTTGTAGTAAGCGCCCGCTGAAGTACGATGAAGATCGACGGCCTTTTCATAGATGCCGTGGGCGTCGTTAATCTTTCCCAGTTTGACAAGAATGTCGCCAAGACCACAGTGGTACATGGGATCATCTAATCGAAATTCAAGACATTTTCTGAAAGCCCTCTCTGCCCTCTCATCATGCCCCTGATTGGAATATACGTTAGCGAGCCTGTTATAGAAGGGACCCGCCTCTGATGGGTCAATATCGACAGCTCTTCTATATGCTGCCTCTGCGCCATCAAAGTCGCCGGCCTGGACAAGGGCATTCCCAAGACTGCAATAAGTTGCTGAAGCATCCGGTTCCATTTCAGTCATTTTTCTAAATACCCTGACAGACTCGTTTGCTTTGCCCGCCTTAAGATAGGCATTACCAAGATCATTGAGAAGCGCTATATCATCAGGTTGCGCTGCCACCACCCTCTCGCAGATATCAAGAAGACGCTCATAATCTCCTGCTTCCTTAAAGATCCTTACAAGCTCATCGAAGGCAAACCCGGTAAAAACTTTGCGCTTAAGTTCAACGCTGAGGAGGCGTTCAAAACAGTTGATTGCATCATCGCGCCTTCCGCTATCATGATAGGCCCAGGCCAATGAAAGAAGAAAGGACTCTTCACCTGGATGCATTTCAACTAATTTCTGATAAAGCAGGATCGCATCATCGTACCTCTTTGCTCTCATGAATTCATCAGCAAGGTAACGGAAATAATCCGCCTTCCTTTCTTCAGTCATAAGCCCCCTGCTATCTTAACAACTGCATGACCTTCCACATGAACTGCCGGCATCCAGGCTGGATGTAAGTCTGAAACCGGATCCGTGCGGTGTGCTTACAAAATCTATTGCAATTGGTTTAGCCAACTCAAGGACTTCTTTATTGATTATGAAGGTCAACCCGTCTTTCTTAAACGTTTCATCGCCTTCTTTTGGCTCATCCAGAGCCATGCCCAGAGAGGGCCCAGATCACCCACCCTCATTCATCATAATTCTGATGATACGTTCTTCACTCCTGTCTTTGAGAAAGTCTTGAATCATCTCAACCGCCTTTTCCGTAACTTCAAACATTATATGCTCCTTTCAGATTCGCTGCCTTGTTGACAGTTTATTAGTATCTAACGTATACACTTAAACCATTTTGTCAAATGATATTTTGCATCTTGGCGGTCTATGACCATTAGCGGGGACATAACTCAACTTTGTGATTGACACGCGGCGGATGCTTGCCTATATACTACCTTGTAATTCCGCAAGTAAAACTGCATCCGGTTTTTTTGCATGGCCTCTACCCGGAAATGCTATCAGATGTATGTCCGGCATGGAAACAACAGAAGCAACATGATGTAAGGAATCGTCAGGAACAGGGCCATAACGGTACTTTTACAAGAAAGTATTTTTCTATGGAGGTAGGCCATCATGTCTGAATCATCTCCTTATCACGATATGTCCTGCCGTTATTTCCATAAACCAGGAGGGAAAAATACAAGAGGAGTCCTTGAAGCCATCTCCAAGAGGGCCAAGGATCTTTCCATAAGAAAGGTATTAATCGCCTCGTGTAGCGGGCGAACTGCCTTTGAAGCCTTGAAGATCCTTGACAAAGACATTAATATCATCGCCGTTACCCATGTTACAGGGTACGCTAAACCTGACTTTCAGGAACTGGACGAAAAGGACAAAAGGGAACTGGAATCTCAGGGTGTTAAAGTTCTTACCTGCCAGCATGCTTTCGGTGGCGTCGGTCGTGGTGTTAGGAACAAACTTGATACTTATCAGGTAGATGAAATTATGGCCCACACACTGCGCGTATTCGGTCAGGGTGTCAAGGTCGCCATTGAAATAACCTTGATGGCTGCAGATGCCGGTCTTGTAAGAACTGACGAAGATGTAATATCCGCAGGGGGAACCGCTCAAGGCGTCGATTCAGCACTGGTTCTGAAGCCCGCTAACAGCGCTCGTTTCTTTGACCTGAAAGTGAGGGAAGTAATCTGCAAACCAGCAGTGTTTTGATTTGAAAGGAGGGGACCGATGAAGAACTTGCTCGCTGCTATTTTCGGTATAACCTTATTATGGCCAGTCCTGTCTCCGGCCGAAAATTATACAGTCAAGGGAGATATGGGGTCGAGTATCCGCTATGAGCTACAGGAGCAGGTTACGGCAGGCGGAGGCATCCAGAAGATGGTTCTTAGCTTTGTCGTGCCCCAGAGCTTCCAATCGCCAACGTCTAGTCAGGAGATCAAAGAGTTCGGCCTCGCTTTTTCCCCTGAACCGCAAGACAAGAAAAATACCACTGACGGGCGCGGCAATCAGATTATCGTCGCAACGTGGATAAAACCTCCGGACGTCATAGATGTGCGCCTTTTCTGCAACGCTCAGAGTGAGACAAAGCTACCTGCCCTTGCGACGCAGGATCCGTTTCCTCTTGTAGCGGTGAAGCCGGAATTAATGGATTATCTGAAACCGACAGAGCAGGTGCAGTCCAATAACCCCCGTATTCGCGAACTTGCGTCCCAGCTTACATCAAATGTCAACACAGAGTTCGACGCGGTGCAGCGTGTTATCGCCTGGGTAGTGGATCACGTCCATTACGTGACCCCCCCTGCCAAGTATGACGCCGTTTATTCGTTGGAATCCGGCAAGGGTAATTGCCAGAACTTTTCCCATCTGACCGCTGCATTACTCCGGGCTGCCGGCATACCTGTCCGTATCATCAATTGCATCACTTTCAACCAGCCTTTTGATATTGCATGGCAGAAGGGCACCCTGACTTTCAAAATGGGCCAGGGAAGGCATTCATGGGTTGAGGTCTGGTTTCCGGAGCTCGGCTGGGTCCCTTTTGATCCCCAGAATACCATGCTGTTCGTATCTACCCGTTACCTTCGTATAGAAGTTGGCGTTGACAACAATGAGACAAAAAATGATGGGCTCCTGCGGTGGGCTCAATTAAAAGATGCGGAGAGGCCCAAGCTCCAGGAGAGTATCGCCGGTAATTTTAAAAGCGATAAGGTTAATGTTAAGGGAGACCGGGAAACCTATGGCCCCAAGAATCTCCTCCTTTCTCCACTCGTGAAGGCAGAATTTAAACAGATTGAAGTGCCCCCCCCACCGCCTCCGCCGCCGGTAATAACCGAAGAGGAGAAAAAGGAGCTTCGGTATGATGTGCCGTTTTTATACGGCAATTTGGAGTTCCCTGAAAACGTGGATTTTGCATTCCCGCGCGTGACAAAAGCTTCGGGGGTAAATCAATTTGAGATGTCCCGGAACTTTCTCGTAGAGACGGCAGAATATGTAACCACAAACCTTACCCAGTACGCCCAGATCGTTGTCCTGAGAAAACCTGTAAAACTCCAGAAAGTCGGTCTCGCTCTCCATAAGTTCGGCGGTGACGGTTTGCTCTGGGTTGACATTTTCCAGGATGATCAAGGGAAGCCCGGTCAACCCATCACCACAAGTGATTTCGTCAATCTTGATCAACTCTCTCTTAAACCTGGATATAGATGGTCAGACTTCGACTTCGGCCGTGACAATCCGATCCTTATGCCTGGTTCATACTGGATTGCCCTGGGTTTTACGGGAAGCCCTATCGTAAACTGGTTCTATACATACGGAAAGCCCGTCGGCCCTGTCGACGGAACACGTTATAAGAGCGTATTCCAGGAGAATTGGAGCGGCGCCATGAACTATGAATTCAATTACCGGGTGAGTGGTCTGACGGTTAAGTAAAGAACAATTTGCACGGGAAAGTTTATAAACGGGTAATTGCAACTGATTTATTAATACGCAGCAATCAAGCGATGTAAACATTAGTAGATGCTGCAGCATTTGCTTCTTCCTGTCGTCAGTAAAACGTTAACCTCAACAAAGATGGTAGACTTCAATCCGTAATAGAAACTATTCACGACAGACAAGCATCGACACCGCACCCCATATTTTGTGGTCTTTATTCCATTGACACACATGACCGTTTTTCTTATACTCCCTCCACGAAAAGATAATTTTTTATCAGATTATCAGACCAGGACACAAGAATGGATTATACGGATGATAAAATCGATGGGGGAGGTAATATGCTGAAAACAAATTTTATAATTATAATATTGTCGGTTTTCTTATTATCTCTGATTG
>PDVH01000041.1_pt2 | contig 24342 bp, 32 predicted proteins | sample 1369781 | NCBI WGS metagenome assembly PDVH01 (sample SAMN07795378, study PRJNA414565) | Alkali sediment metagenome, whole genome shotgun sequencing project. | isolation source: glacial lake sediment | place: Bosnia and Herzegovina: Donje Bare Lake | collected 2016-06
AAAGCCCTTAACCTTATAAAGAAGTTTGGTGGCGAAGTAAAGTCGATGTATGCGTTACTGGGAGAAATAGATCTTGTTTTTATTCTGACCTTTCCGGATGTGGAAAAGGCAATGCAAGCTTCCATAGCCTTGAATAAGCTGACTGGGATTTCCTTTACAACATTGCCTGCGATATCAGTGGAAGAATTTGACAAAGTGATGTCCAAGGTTTAATGGGGGTCATTCATTGATAACCTCCATAATTCCGTCAGTCCTTTATTGGTAATTTAAAACTGGACAGGTAAGGAGGGATTATTATGTCGGTATATAGTATTATTGAAATTGTAGGAACAAGTCCGAAGTCTTGGGAAGATGCTACCAAAAACGCATTGGCAACTGCCTCCAAGACACTTGAAGATCTAAGAATCGCAGAGGTTGTAAAGCAGGATGTTACTGTTGAAGATGGAAAAATAACATCCTTCAGGGTAAGGCTCAATATCTCATTCAAGTATCGTGCACGTGCCTGAACTTTTAGGTATAACTCAAAAGCTGTTCCGTACGGAGGGGTCGAAAGGCCCCTTTTCGTTTATGGAATCGTTTTCCGAAATGTTAATTCCTGGGAATATTATTTTTGGGACTTACTTTTAAATAACAATCAAAATTCTCTATTTAATTAATGCCTTCCGGTTCCTCTCTGAAGTCCCAATCTATTATTACTTACAAATCAGAAAATAGTTGACAGAAAAGCATTTGGATGATAGGAAGGACACGCTAAAAACCCATTCGCCCACCAATATAGAAACCTTTGGATAACGGCAAATTTGCCGGGAAGATTGTAGCGTAGGTGTATTATTTTATTTATTTTGCGGAAGGGTTCTTATTTAAAGGTTTCCTATTGACAATATCTTCAGGAGGTAGACTATGTTTAATGAGAAGGATTTGGAAAAGATCAAAGCCGGGAAGAAGAAATGGTCGGAAGGGACTCTGGCGAAGACCTTGAGTAAAGCCCCTGAAAAGAAGGCTAAAACCACCTGGTCTGGAATCCCTGTCGAGTGTCTCTATACCCCGGCGGAAAATGCCGGTCTGGATTATGAGAGCAAAATCGGCTATCCCGGTGAGTATCCGTATACACGCGGTGTCCAGCCCAACATGTTTCGGGGCAGGTTCTGGACCATGCGTCAGTATGCCGGATTCGGCAGCGCCAAGGAAACGAACGCCCGTTACCGCTACCTGTTAGGCCAGGGGCAGACCGGATTGAGCGTGACCTTTCATCTTCCCACCCAGGCTGGCTATGACAGCGATCATCCCCTGTCCATGGGCGAGGTAGGAAAGGTCGGAGCGGCTATCGACCATATCGGCGATATGCGCATTCTTTTCGACCAGATTCCTCTGGATAAGGTTACGACGTCAATGACCGTTAACGCCGCAGCGACGGCACTTCTGGGCATGTACCTGTCCGTTGCCGAAGAACAGGGTGCGAAATATGATCAACTGGGTGGAACCATACAGAACGACGTTCTCAAGGAAATCATCTGCCGTGGTCAGTATATCTATCCCCCCAAGCCGACCATGCGCCTCACCGTCGACTTGATCGAGTTCTGTCAGAAATACGTTCCCCGGTGGAACAGCATCAGCATCAGCGGTTATCACATCCGCGAATCAGGCTCTACGGCCTCTCAGGAAATGGCTTTCACCATTGCCGATGGAATCGCCTACGCTGAAGCCTGCGCAGCAAGAGGCATCCCTGTCGATTCCTTTGCGCCAAGGCTCTCTTTCTTCTTCAACGCCTTCACCGACGTTCTGGAAGAAGTCGCAAAATTCAGGGCAGCAAGGCGCGTCTGGGCCAAGATCATGAAGGAGAGATTTAAGGCTAAGGATCCCCGGTCCATGATGCTTCGTTACCATGTGCAGACTGGTGGGGTTACACTGACGGCACAGCAGCCGTTGAACAACATCGTCAGGGTTGCCCTTCAGACATTCGCCACCGCTTTGGGCGGGCACCAGTCCCTCCATACGAACTCGTATGATGAGGCCCTATGTCTCCCCACTCAGGGCGCAGTCACCGTCGCCCTGCGAACGCAGCAGATTATTGCCGAGGAGAGCGGCGCCTGCGTGACCGTCGATCCTCTGGCCGGATCTTACTATGTTGAGTACCTGACCGACAAGATCGAAGCGGAAATCGAAGATTACATCAAGAAGATTGACGCCATGGGCGGAACCCTGACGGCAATCGAGCAGGGTTATATTCAGAAGGAAATTCAGAACAGCGCTTACCTGTTCCAGAAATCGATTGACTCCGGTGAACGGGCATACGTAGGTGTTAACAAGTATACCATGGAGGAACCACCTGTAACGGACCTCCTCAGAGTTGATATGAAGGTAGGCGAAGAAAAAGCCAAGGAATTGAAGCAGTGGAGAGCCAAGCGAGATAACGCCGCCTGGAAGAAAGCCCTGGATAAACTGCGTGAAGTCTCGAAGACAGATACGAACGTAATGCCGACTGTTATTGAGGCAGTAAAGGCCGGGGCTACCGTCGGTGAAGTGTGTGATGTGTGGCGCGATGTATTCGGGCAGTATCGACCCAAGGAATTTATTTCATGATGTGTGGAGGTGACTTACAATGGCAGAAAAGAAGATAAAAATTATCGTTGCAAAACCCGGGTTGGATGGTCACGATCGTGGGGCCAAACTCCTGTCCCGTATCTTTGCTGAGGCCGGTATGGAAGTCGTCTACACCGGATTACGGCAGACACCGGAAATGATCGTTGAAGCTGCTCTTCAGGAAGACGCTGATGTTGTTGGTCTGAGCAGCGAATTGAAGAAGGCGGGAATTGCCGAAATCTTCGGACCGGGAACATCGACGGAAGTTATCGTTGATTTCATTAAATCAAACGTCAAGGCCAAATAATAAGACACACCGTTGTATAGTGTGCCGGTTAAATTCTTGAAATAAGCAGGGGAGGTTGCGACTTACCTCCCCTGCCTTTCAACAATAGTAACCGGATATCCGGGTTGGCGCCGGTTATTAAACTGAACAGGAACCATGACTACTAATTATGCAAACGACATCCTTCGGGGTATACCGCTGGCAGTGTCGCGTGTGATCACCTGGCTTGAAAATGAGGACGAGCGGGCCCGTTCCACCATGGAGGAAATATACCCTCACACCGGAAATGCCTATATTGTAGGCATTACAGGATCTCCTGGTACCGGTAAAAGCACCCTCACTGACGGGGTGACTTGGCAGATGCGTCAGAGAAATCAGGTGGAGCTTTGCTGGGGGACCGGATTCGTATGACACGCCATAGTGAGGATTCGGGCGTTTTTATGCGCAGTATGGCTACACGCGGTGCCCTGGGTGGTCTTGCTCAGTTTACACAGGGTGCGACGAAGGTATTAGACGCTTCGGGCAAAGATGTTGTCATTATCGAAACTGTCGGTGTGGGGCAGGACGAAGTGGATATCATGCGTGTTGCCGATACTACATGCGTTGTACTGGTTCCGGGCCTGGGTGACGTGATACAGAGCATGAAAGCGGGAATAATGGAGATTGCGGACATCTACGTCGTTAATAAAGCCGATCGGCCTGGGAGTGACCAGCTCTACTCTGAGGTGATGTACCGGGTAGAACAGGACGTGCATATGAAAGGCCGGAAATGGGTGCCGCCGGTAATCAAAACAATAGCCGTGGAGGGAAAGGGAGAGGATGAACTCCTGGATGCCATTATGACCCATCATAAGTATCTGGTAAATTCCGGTGATCTTTTAGTGAAAAGGCGTGAGCGCACACGCCAGGAAACCCTGCAGATGATTCACCATGAGCTCTTCCGCCAGATTGAGGCCCGTCTCTGTGAAGATAACCAAATAGAAAAAATGGTAGAAGCAATTATGGACCACAAGTTAAATCCATACAATGTCGTAGAACAAGTAGTCAGCAAGTGGCTCCCCTCATTAAAAAAGAATAAATAGTTTCTATCTTATCTTAGCCCATCAACATCATCATAAGTACAAATCTATTTCTCAGCTTTTTTCTGCAAATATTATTTAATCGCACATAAATATTTGTTTATTAGATAATTTTATGCTATAAATACCACATTATCTTAGAATTAGAGATTTTTGAAACATCGGGAGATCATTAAATGAGAAAAGATAGTCTTATTTGTTTTCGCCTGAGTAAAAATTTGCGTGAATCCCTTGCCAAGGTAGCTCAGGAAGAAAGGCGATCTTTATCATCGACGATTGAAATAATACTCACCAATTACGTGAAGGAAAAAAAGGTATTTAAAGGTATCAAGAAAGAAAAGCGTCAGTTTCCGAGAAAAACCATCTCTGTCCCGGCTTTTATCAACCAACACAATTCAGGAGAAACAAAGTTACATGCAGGAACGATAACGGATATATCTCTTAATGGTGCCCGCATTTCAATTCCCCGGGATGTTCCATGTGAGATGTCAGTCGATCAGGATAAAACCAAATTTGAAATTATTTTCACGTTACCTGATGAGAAGAGGCCGATACACTTAATGTGTGAGCCGCGCAGAATAGTAGATTCCAAAGAATTTATCCAGGTTGGAGCATCCTTTGTTGATGCCGATTTTCATAGCTATAAGGCACTTCAAACCTACCTGATGTAACATACTCATATTAAGTCATGTCTTTGAAACATCAGGACCACAGTACCTCTATACATCATATTATCAATTCGTTTGTAATGTTCATATTTATGCCTGCCTTTCAACTGACTTTAATCGGGGAGTGATCATGAAGCGAAAAAAATCAACAGACATGGCTGAAAATGTAGTGGATCTAAAGGGAATCATGGACCAGAAAAAAATAAATAATCTATGCGACCTGGATTATGATGAATTCAAATTTACCGTTACCCGATTACTTTTAAGTATGGTTGATGCCATGGGAGAAAATAACAAAAAAATAGACAAATCTTTCAAAAGGTTGATAGAACATCTCAATATCGTAAGTGAGGAACTGAAATTTCTTAAACGCGTGCTTTATATGGAAAGGATATTAAGCGGTGAACATAGAGATGGCCGTATGACAATGGAGCAAAAAGCATCTTTGGCAAAGTCTTTCGGAATTGATTTTGATGAATTCATCAAGGAGCTTTCAGGAAAAAGCGCGACCCGGAAAGGCGGTTGATGATATTATTTACTCTGTATCTACTTAATAATCAACAAATTCCGGCAACTGGTATAGATTTAATTTAGTAACCTCAGCATGATGAAAAATAGTTGGCCGTGAGAATATGGTATCTCCCGTCGCTATTGAAACTGCAGAACACATACTCCTTTACATTACTGCCGGCGCTCTGTCCGGCCTGCTGACACAAGAGGAAAATAAATTATAAACTATGGACGATCGACTTATCCCCTCTGTCAATCCGCCTCCGTCGAAGATAGAGCCGGCCTGGTGGTTTGTGTTTGCGGCACATAGAATGGCGGTCCTAGAAGAGGGGGAAATAACTTCCATCCCTTTTGTAAGAAACCTTTCTGAACTCGGAATGCATCCGGTCAGGGAGTGGTATCTTGGAACCCTGGCGGGGTGTCATTGCTATTGCGCCGAGGTATCTGAAATAATCACTATCCCCGAAATAATGGTCCTTCGCGGTTTAAGGTATCTTTATGGACGCCTTGATGAATCATTCCAAATGATTGCAATGAAGGCGTCGCATTTACTTGAGTGGGATAGAACCAGTCGTTATTGCGGTCGCTGCGGAACGGGTTTGATTCGTACGGAGGGCATGAATGCCAAAGAGTGCCCGAATTGCGGCTTCTTGATCTTTCCCCGCATTTCACCTGCTGTCATCGTTCTCGTGGAAAGGGAAAACAGGGTACTCCTGGCCCGCTTGAAAAGATTCAACGAGGAATTATACAGCGTCATAGCAGGTTTTGTCGAGCCGGGCGAAACACTGGAAGAGACAGTTCAGCGTGAAATAGAAGAAGAAGTCGGCATCAGGGTGAAGAACATTCGCTATTTTGGAAGCCAGCCTTGGCCTTTTCCTGATTCCCTCATGATCGGCTTTACCGCAGAATATGAAAGCGGCGAGATTAAAATTGACGAGGCGGAAATCACTGATGCGCGTTGGTTCGAGCCCGACACACTCCCGACCATACCAGGGAAGATCAGTATCGCGAGAATGCTCATTGACTGGTTTGTAGATAAGAAGCTGAGGGGAAAAGATACAGTGGCGCCAAAGACGGAGAGAAGATACAAACCCGATGAGTGATTTCGTGAAGATGGCAGTATCTGCTATCCTGTCATCCGCAATCTATTGCCCCGGTGTCATGCACAGCATCTTTTAATCATTCCTATTCACAACTACTACCTTGCCTAAGCATAATATTAGAATCTCGTATATTGTGGCTTTCTCACAACGCATGCTGCAAAACCACGATTTCCGGCTTTCTCGGGAGAGATTGTCTGGTGATCTCCAGTTCTGATTCTTGTAGAGTTCTAACGTTTTTCTTACCCTTCGTAAACTCATGCTCCGTCGTAATCGGGAAACTGCATTTCTCGGTCCTATAATGCATCGGTATCGTGACTTTCGGACTAATGTCATTCATAATTTTTGCAGCCGCCGCTGCATCGATAGTGTAAAAACCTCCAACAGGCAACAGCAGGATATCGACCACGCCGATTATCCTTAATATTTCCCGGCCCGGATCATGCCCAAGATCCCCCAGGTGAGCCAAGGTCAATCCATCAGTCGCAATCACCGAAATCAGATTATTGCCTCTTTCTTTTCCTTTGGAAGAGTCGTGAAAAGTTGGGATTAACTTAATCTTTAAGTTCCTTATCTCATAATTGCCTTCAGCTCTTATATGATCGTATTTTCCCCGGATGTCTTTCACATAGTTATGGTCTCCATGATCATGGCTTGTAATTACAATATCAGCTTCGTCGGCAATTTTACCGTAGGATAAAGAACCACCGGAAAAGCCGGACTGATAAGGGTCAATGATAATCCTGGTCCCATTATCCGTTGTTATCTTAAACGCGGCATGCCCATACCATTTTATATGCATAGGCCTTCCTCCTCTCTTACGATCGGTACTGCCTTGCCCTCAGAGGCCAAGATCCTGGTTTATAAGGATCACCTTGATCCGGTGCTTGGGAAAAGATTTTACGGTTATCGTCCATACATTGCAAATCCTGCCCGGGCTCTTGCAGTCCTGGCAATACGATGTTTCAACGCAGGGCGTCTTTCGATCCAGTCGCATCGCGTTCATCGGTGCAGCAAGGTTCTTGACGCGCTCCATGGCGGTAGCCAGATCGGGCATCAGTTTGTTGCGTCCGATGGCAAGGACAACGTGCTTCGGGCCGAAGCTGATCGCTCCGACTCGATTGCCCGTGGCATCGAGGTTGACGAGTTCACCATCTTCCGTCAGTGCATTGGTGCCGGCGAAAAAAAGATCTACCAGAAGACCCTGGCGACGCTTCTCATATGCTTCTTCAGGCTTGAGACCGGGCTCATAAGGATCAATGATGGTCAGGCCGGGATTCTTCCTGAAGGCTTCCATGATTCCGGTAGCCCCGATGGTCATGGAGCCTCCCCAGGAAACGACCTTGGGATCGAGCCGGGGCATCAGCGTATTAAGGACAAGGTCCCCGGCTTCAGATGCCGACTGCACTATAAAGACCTCAAAATTGTTTGCCTCCAGTGCTTTTCCCACTGCCTCCAGTCTCTTCTGCCAGTAGTTTTCAATCGGGTTTTGCATGATTCCCTCCTTGTTGTTTCTTTGTATTGATATTGTTATTATTACTGCCCTGCAAAGTGGGCATAATAGTTATAGTTAAAGAATAATTTAATTTCCAGGATAGGAATCAGTATTAGAAGAAGAATCCTGAGGATGCTGCGGTTATTCAAGAGGACCGTCCAGAACTATTGTTCACTGTTGGCTTTACCATAGTACGATACAAGTGATAACATAATGGCTGGAATTACTGGAACATGCCTCTAAAATCTAATCATGTGTTATTTGTTTTCGTTTTTTTAATGTCTGCTGAGTCCTCCGGTATATGTTCCCGCTCTTCCATAGCCTTTTTGAAACCCCGTATGGCCTTGCCGATAGAGTTTCCCAATTCAGGAAGTTTGCCTGGACCAAAAATAATCAGGACGATAACCAGTATCACTAAAAGATGCATTGGTTGAAGAAGCCCTCTCATTTATTACCCCCTATTATTCTTTGATCATTTTTATATCATTATCTCTAAACAGTCAAACAATCATCTCTGATCTAGTAGGTAGATTATTAATGTCACCTATTACAGATCTTTTGCAATTCCAGCCGTTAGCTTGCGAGGGCGGCCAGAGCCTGCAGTTTCCAATCCTTTTATGCCATTCTCGTTTACTCGCTTTACAAGATTATAAATCCCCTGGCGAGACATTTGGTGTCTACGACTTAATTGATCAATTGGCACTTTGTCTATAACTCCCTGCAAAATGGCTATTCGCAATCCTATTCGCAAGGACTGCCGAGATAGATATTCATCGAATATATCTTGTGTAATATCAGGATGCGTAACCATGAGTCTGGATTTTCCCATGTCTCCCCTCCATTGCAACTGAAATCCAAAACATTTAATCTAACATTTTTGCTTTCAGCCTGCTCCCGCCTTCATCAGCTAAGCACTGTGTCTCTGCTCGTTCAAGTGCAGCCTCCTCAACTAATAAGCCTTGTCGTTCATATCTCCTTCTTTTCCTAGCCCATCTTAAGACAACTGCATGTAATTTAGAATTTTTCTTAGCCCTCTGTGTTAATGCCGTAATGCCTGATGGTAAGAACACCAAATGGTCCAGATCTGCACATTCAAGGCATAGAGCCTTTTTATCTTTTGCAAAGGTAATCAATGCCCTTGGACTGAGTCCTTCCCCGCATTCAGCGCAGGTCGATTCCCTGGATGTGATGAAGACCGTTATTACTCTGTTATTTGTTTTCACTATACCTCCGACCTCAACATTTTTTTACCATTGTAATTATTGTAATCATCTGTATGCCTCCTCGATGCATATCTGCAGCTTCATGAGAATTATGGATTACCAGGTGAAACAAAATACCGTGGCTCTTATATGGAGGCTGATGATTTCAAGGCAACTTATTCAATAAAATATACATGAGATTCCAAAAGTCATTGAAGAGTGCGATGTATCAACCCGTAATCAATACGTATTCATGATAAAATGGGGATCCCTGTAGAAGGAGGCAAAACCAGAGATCCCCGTCAGAAAAGAAGTGAAGGCGTTGACGACGACACCCAGCCTGAGGGTTTCCATGCTGTTTATTTACTTCCTTTCCGTGCTGACTTCTAATTCTTTAGTATTTTCCAAGCAATTTATATCCTGGATATGTACATTTTGGTTTAAGTTTCTTTAATTGCAATATTTTTTGCCCTCATCAAAGGACGAACAGCCCAGTGAATAAGTTAACTATAATGAACAGATATTTCTTTTTTGCTTTTTAAAGATTTACTTCGTGTGCTTAAGATTTTTCGGGAGGTGCGCGATAGGCATAGGTAAGTAAATTGAACGAAGTTAAATAGATTGGTTTTTCTGATAGAATTCGATATAAATTGACCTCGTGGGCATCATGGAAAACGATGCAATTAATACCGGGATCTGAATGTCTTATTCTGTGTTTCTGTGAATCTAAATCGTTCGAATCGTCATTTAGGTTAAAATATCCATACCCTTGGCAGGCTGTGCTGTCGTATGCCTGATCATAATATCCGGTCACAAGGGTACATAATAGAAAAGCAAATAAAAAAATACAGGGTTTTCTTTTATGGACCGGTGTAGATGATAACTTCATAGACCTACCTTAACGAGGTACTTTCACGTATCAACTTAAATTTAATTTAATCGATAGAAATGAAAAACTCAAGTCATTTTAATAATCATTTTTTAAATGACTCTTTAATATATCTTCATTCAGGATACTCAATTTGCACGGAGGAGTGCAAGAAAATTCTGCACGAAATTAACGTACCGAAAACCCTTAAGAGATTAACTAGTCATAAAAGAAACATTATGGGTTGAAATGTTGCAAGGCGGGCAAAATCGTAAAAACAACATCGGCGGGATGAAGGAATGAATCATTTAGATCAGTTTTTTGTTTTAAAGTGCACGGTCAGAGACAGGATCATAAATAATGTTTACGATGACATTCCCATTGACAGTTGGCAGGAGAAGTTTTAAATAACTGTTAACTTTTTTACCCACTAAGAAATAATTCCTTTGCGGGACTTGTCCCGATGTTGACATCAACGGTATTAATGGAAAGGACTTTACGTTCCTTTTTTACCGATATCCGAGAACTAGGGTGCAGCTGAACAAATAATTTATCAACCCCTTCCATAAGGGTGAGTTTCTTATGAGAGTGATATGGAGATTTCTGTAGATATTAACTGCGACATGGGAGAATCTTTCGGGGCCTATAAAATAGGCAGAGACGAAGAGATTATCCGCTACATCTCCTCTTCCAATATCTCCTGCGGCTTTCACGCGTCAGATCCCAATGTCATGGAGACAACAGTGCGGCTCTGCAAGGACCACAGCGTTAGCGCAGGTGCACACCCCGGCTATCCTGACCTGTTGGGTTTCGGAAGACGGTTCATTGACATGGACCAGAAAGAATTAATAAACGCTATCTTATACCAGGTGGGAGCATTACATGGATTTCTTGCCATTTATCAAATACCACTGCAGCACGTAAAGATGCATGGCGCCCTTTACAATCACCTTGTGAAAGAGGAAAGTCTTTTTCTGGAGATCATAAAAATAGTGAAAAGTGCCTTCGGAGACCTGATTTTTTTGACGCTTTTCACGGATCGGACAGCAGCGCTCAAAAAAGCCTTAAAGAAGGAGGGTTTCAGAATTGCGTTAGAGGCTTTTCCGGACAGGAACTACGACGATAATGGAGAACTTCTTTCGCGAAAATATAAAGAGGCGGTACTGAAAGATCCGGACTTAATCGCTAAAAGGGCGGTACGAATGGTCAAAGAGAGGGGGATCGAGAGTGTCAGCGGACACTGGTTGGATATAGAGGCAGATACATTGTGTGTACATGGTGATAACCTGGAAAGCATTGAAGCTGCAAGAAGGATAAAAACGTATTTTGAACAGGAAAACATTTACATTAAGCCTCTGGTAGCTCTCTTATAGCGTATGAACATCTCAAGGTATGGCGAAGAGGGAATTAGGATATTATTTGGAGAAAAAATCGATTTGGAGATTCATGAAAGAGTCAGGCGATATTATTTTTTTCTGAAGTCCCTTCAATTAAAAGAAATTACCGATATCATACCTTCCTTCAGATCCTGCCTTATTCTCTTTGACAGGAAGAGAACTTCATTCGAAACACTGACGGCCTCATTACAGGAGAAAGAATTTTTTATAGGCCATGTCGATATTCCGGAGCCTAAGACTTGTGAGGTTCCTGTCGCGTACGGTGGAGAAAGCGGCTTCGACATAGCTTTTGTTGCATCCTACACGGGATTATCTGAAGATGAGATTATAGAAATCCATACATCCGTTACATATACCGTTTTCGCAGTGGGATTCATGCCGGGATTTCCCTATTTGGGAATCCTTGATCAGAGACTGTATGTTCCGAGGCTTGAGACCCCTCGTGTAAAAGTTCCCGAGGGCTCCGTTGGCCTCGCTCAGCTTCAGACCGGAATATATCCTTTTCATTCACCAGCGGGTTGGAGAATAATAGGAAAAACGAATAAGAAGCTCTTTGATTATAATAAGGAACCCTACAGCATTTTCCAGATTGGTGACAAAGTGAGGTTTATAAGTGTATGATCGAGATCGTCCATCCAGGACTCATGTCACTTGTCATCGACGGCGGAAGGTATGGACATAGGGAGGTGGGTATTCCACCTTCGCCTGCCCTGGATAATTATGCTTTGAGCACCCTCAATCATCTCATAGATAATGAGGATAATGTACCGGCCATTGAAGTATTCGGCGAAAAATTTTCCTTGCGATTTAATGCAGATGTCTGTTGTGCCATTACAGGAGCGAGGGTAAGAGCCAGCTTACAGGGCAGACCTTTGCATTCTTGGATGTCGTTCAAGGCAAGATCAGGGGAGGTCCTGACAGTTGATAAGGTGATGGATGGTTTCAGATATTACGTGGGCTTTTCCGGTACCCCGGTTCTGGAAAAAATTATTGAAAGTTATTCGACCAATTTGGAATGCCGATTCGGTGGTTACCGGGGAAGGGTGCTCCAGAAAGGAGACAGGATTGACTTTGAGAATATCAGGATGGTGGATGTACAACGGATTCCGGAAGAGTTCATACCGAGCATGAATCCACCGCACACGCTGAGAGTAATGAAAGGCCCTGAAATCGATTATTTCACTGCCGACTCTCTGGAGGGGTTCATGGCCAACAATGCAAAGATGGTTTTCACAGTCTCCACAAAGTCAAACAGGACAGGTATCCGGCTGGAGGGTAAACCCTTGAAATTTGGAGTAGGCACAGATGAGAGCATCATATCAGAAGGCCTACTGCCCGGTAGTATCCAGGTCCCGGGAGACGGTTTGCCCATCATCCAGCTTCATGAACGCACCATCGGAGGGTATGCAAGACCGGCGGTTATTGCCAAAGCGGATCATGACCTTCTTGCCCATCTGAAACCGGGTGACCCCGTGACGTTCGAAATGATAGAAATGGAGGAGGCGGAGAGCCTCTATGATAGAAAAATGGAAATCATAACATTATTAAAAAAAAGATGTAGGAGGTAGCCATGTGGAAATTTGTGAGGGTATTTATTGCGGCGGTCATGATTTTATCTTTCACCTCTCTGGCATATGCTCAGAATGAGATCCGGATCGGTGTCATCTTTCCCCTTACGGGGCCCTTGGCAAGCACAGGACAGGGCTTGCTAAAAGGTGTCGAGTTGGCAGCTGACGTTATAAATAACAAATACAATCTGAATATGCCCCTGGCAAAAACTGCGGGACTACCGAATCTGAAAGGTGCCAGAATCAAGATAATTCCCGGTGACCATCAGGGTAAGCCGGAAGTCGGCATGGCTGAGGCGGATCGTCTCATCACCCAGGAAAAAGTCGTTGCCATCATCGGCTGCTATAACAGTGCAGTTACGGCCACGGCTTCTCAGGCAGCAGAACGTTACGGCATTCCATTCTTGAATGACAGCTCCTCATCTCCCGTTCTGACCGATAGGGGTTTTAAATGGTTCTTCAGGACGACGCCGCATGACGATATGTTCAGTGAAAACTTCTTTATCTTTCTAAATGATCTGAAAAAGAAGAAGAAGATCGCCGTAGGATCAATTGCTCTGCTCTATGAAAACACGCTGTTCGGTACGGACTCACGAAAACATCAGGAAATGTATGCCAAGAAATATGGGTACCAAATCGATTCAGAAACTCCGGAGTTATAATCCGTCCATCATCATGCAGACGTCTTATACGGCAGATGCCATTCTGTCAATGAAGACGTATAGGGAACTCAATTTCGCACCAACAGCTCTAATTGCCAATGACGCAGGCTTTAACGATCCTGATTTGATCAAGTCCCTCGGGAAAGACGCAGACTATATCCTTAGCAGGGAAGTTTGGGCTAAAGACCTTTCTGCAAAAAAACCGATGATCAAAACGGTGGCCGACATGTTTGAAAAAAAGGCTGGAAAACCCATGTCGGGTGACTATGCTCGTTCATTTACAGGTATGATAGTTTTGGCAGATGCCATCAACCGCGCAAAATCAACGGAACCGGCAAAGATCCAGCATGCCCTATTGGAAACGAACATAAAAGCCGACCAACTGATCATGCCCTGGGACGGTGTCAAGTTTGACCAGAAGACCCATCAGAACACCCTTGGCAAAGGCATCATTGTTCAGATCCAGAAAGGTGAGCGCACTACCATATGGCCCTTCAATCTGGCTACAAAAGATGTGATCTGGCCTTTCCCGAAGTGGGACGGTAAAAGGTAAAAGCTCAGCCACATTTTTAAAGTGTTTATGTAACTGCAAAACAGAATAAAAAAAGGTAGGACAAATCCATGGAGGGGGTATTTACACAAACCCTGGTGAGCGGCATATTGATCGGCTTCGTTTATGCACTGATCGCCGTCGGTCTCACGATGATTTTCGGGATGATGGATATCGTCAATTTTGCCCATGGTGAATATCTCATGGTTGCCATGTATTTCGCCTACTGGTTTTTCATACTTTTCGGCATGGACCCCCTCTATTCCCTTCCCTGGGTGACGGCTCTCCTGTTTCTCCTCGGAGTCATTACCTACTATATCTTCATCAAGCCGATCATCAACGCCCCTATGCTTTCCCAGATCTTCGTGACCTTTGGCATCCTGATTCTCCTGAGAGGCCTGGCCCAGTATTTCTGGAAGGTGGATTACCGCATGATCCCCCAGACGCTGACGAGCGGCAACATCAGTGTATTCGACGTCTATATTGGCATTCCACAACTCGTTGCTGCGGGGGGTGCCATCTTATGTAACGGTCTCATCTTATGGTTTCTCAAGTCAACCAAAGTGGGCATGGCTCTGGAGGCCGTTGCCGAAGACAAAGAATCGGCAAGACTGATGGGAATCAACAGTGATCGAATGTTTGCACTGGCCTGGGGTATCGGCATCGCCACTGTCGGCGTCGCCGGCGCCTTGCTGTCCAGCTTCTATTATGTATTTCCGGAAGTGGGTTCCAATTTCTGTTTGATTGCTTTTGTCGTAGTTGCCCTCGGTGGTTTCGGAAGTGTGGTGGGAGCATTCATTGCGGGGATTATTGTGGGAATGGTAGAGGTGTTGAGTGGCTATCTCATAGCACCTTCTCTAAAGTTTATGTTTGTCCTGCTCTTGTACCTGGTTGTGGTCTTCATCAGACCCCAGGGGCTTATGGGAAGGAAATGATTCAGTCATGAAGAAGGGTTTGTTGGCATTTCTCTTGTTAATTAGCGGTCTCGCCGTGTTCCCGCTTTATTTGCGTGACCCGTTTCTGTGCCATCTCCTGATCATGATCATGATGTATGCCACGATGAGCATCGGCTGGAATGTCATCGGAGGTTACACGGGCCAGGTCTCGTTCGGTAACGCCGCATTTTTCGGTATGGGAGCTTATGCAACAGCGATCCTCCTGGTAAACTATAATATCAACCCCTGGCTGGGGATGCTGGCTGGATGTATCCTTTCCGTTTGTCTTGCCGTTATAGTCGGATACCCCTGTTTTCGCCTGCGGGGACATTATTTTGCTATTGCCACAATCGCAGTTGGCGAAATCATGGGGCTGATTTTTACCAACTGGGACTACGTCGGTGCCGCCGTGGGTATATACCTGCCCATCATGGAGGAGTCGTTGACGAACTTTGAATTCCACTCTTCGAAGATCCCTTATTACTATATAATCCTGGCCATGCTGCTGTTTGCCATTGCCGTGGGTTACTACCTGCGGGCGATTAAGGATGATCCTGATGGGGCGAGGAGTCTCGGGATCGATATTCAGAAATACAAAATGATTGCCTTCGCCATTTCAGCTGTATTGACCTCCATATGCGGTACATTCTATGCCCAGTATGTGTTATATATCCACCCGTCAAGCACGATGGACCTTATGATGTCGATCCATCTTTGCATCATTGTGATGATCGGCGGAATCGGGAAGCTATTTGGACCCATTCTCGGGGCCTTCATATTCATCCCTCTCATGGAGTTGACCAGGGTTTATCTCGGAAGTGAAGGACAGGGGATCGATATGATCATCTACTCCCTCCTTGTAATTATTATAGCTATTTGGCGGCCGCAGGGCTTGTGGGCCTTGTTTTCAAAAGGTGACAAATGAATGCTGAGATCCTTGTAATTGAAAATGTAACCAAGCGCTTTGGTGGACTCACAGCCAATGAGAATATTTCCTTCTCCATGAGGGAAGGGGAAATCATCGGCCTTATAGGACCTAATGGGGCGGGGAAATCTACACTGTTCAACTGTATATCCTGTTTTTACAATGCCGATGGCGGAAGAATCACTTTTAAAGGCCAGGAAATCACGTCCAAGAACCCGGAATCCATCTGCCGAATGGGGATCGGCCGGACATTTCAGATCGTCCGGATCTTCCGGGACATGTCTGTATTGGAAAATATCATGATAGGGGCATTCCTGAGAAATCCAAGGCGTAAGGATGCTAAAGCGAAGGCTGAGGAAGTAGCCGGTATATTCCGGTTCACGGATAAATTATCGATGAAAGCCGCCTCTCTGACTATTTCCGAACAGAAGAGATTGGAAGTTGCCAGGGTCTTCGCAACAGGACCGGAAGTTATGCTGCTGGACGAAATGATGGCGGGGCTGAATATACAGGAGATCAGGGAATCGGTTGAGCTTGTCCTTCGACTCAGGGAAATGGGTATAACTCTTGTTCTTGTCGAACATGTCATGGAAGGCATAATGCCAATTGCAAATCGTGTGGTCGTCCTTGACTATGGAGAGAAGATCGCAGAAGGTACACCCGATGAGGTCATTAACAACGAGAAGGTCATTGAGGCTTATTTCGGACAAAAATATGCTAAGCGTAGAGAAGATAAAACTCGGCTACAATAACATCCCGGTGATTCATGACGTTTCTTTTCATGTAGAGACTGGTGAAATTGTATCGCTGATAGGCGGCAATGGAAACGGAAAATCGACCATTTTGAAGGGTCTGAGCGGCATCATGCACCCTGCATCGGGGAAGATTATCTTCAATGATCAAGACATCACGATGGCGGAAGCTCATAAAATCGTCGCTTTGGGTATGTCCCACGTGCCGGAAGGCAGGCGGCTTTTTCCCAATCTCAGCGTATACAAGAATCTGCTGCTCGGTGCCTATCTTATGAGTGACAAAAGGACTATTACAAGTCGGCTGGAATATGTCTACAGCATCTTCCCGATGTTGAAGGACAGGAGTCAGCAGAAGGCAAACACCCTCTCCGGCGGTGAACAACAGATGGTGGCCATCGGCCGGGGGCTGATGAGTAAACCCAAGCTCCTGATACTTGATGAACCATCATGGGGGATTGCGCCGAAGCTTGTCGAAAAGATATTCGAGGTGATTCAGGAAATCCGGAAGGACGGCGTAACCATTCTCCTTGTCGAGCAGGACGTCCAGGAGGCCCTTGATATCTCTGATCGGGCTTACGTAATCCAGACAGGCGGGGTTTTACTCGAGGGAACAGGCAAACAACTGCTGTCATCGGAACTTATACAAAAGTCCTTCCTCGGTCTGTAAACCTGCCCCGTAAATAACCGAAGACTAATTGATGTGCATATCTGCAAGTAGGAGAGGGACAGATCAAACCCCAGCGTTTCAATAACACACCACGGTACTTATATATAAAGACGATTAGCCTGCTTTGTCCAGTTAGGACTGAGTGGGATGTTGATCATGCGGGAATACTATAATAAAAAAGGAAGTATTGAAATTGACTATATGAGACTATATTCAGCAGGTTTTTTTTGGAAATGACCAGGGAATACCTGCAGTAGTTTAAATTCTTCCACAAACGTCGTTGGCTTTGCCTTCTTGTGTCCCTATCACCCTGAAATACCTTCAAGAGAACAGCGGAGATTACCTGTTTTATTCATCCGGAGCACACGCGGAAAGGGTTCGGCAGAATTACACTTGACCGATTTGTAGATGAAGATAGAAATCTAAAATTGACTCGATATAGTATTTACGAAAGGATTATTTTTTGCTATTAGCATAACATTACTTAAAGGAAATAGGAAAAACGATAAACATGAAATCAAGCGCAGAGAATTTGGTTATGGAGGACAAGTTAAAAGAGTTGTCAGGGCAAGGTGTTGAATTCGTAAAATATCAGTTTACGGACATGCAAGGCAATATGAGAGAAGTTACCTTGACCATCGGAGAGATAAAAGGATTAGGCACGACCAGCGTAGATGGCTCTTCGGTGTTCGGCAAAATCATCCCGCCGACTGAAAGCGACATGCTCTTGGTGCCGGATTGCTCAACCTTAACAATGATCCCTTGGTCACGCGATACGGCAAGGGTAATCTGCAATGTTTTCTATCCTCCGGACAGGGAAGGTGGGGGAATGATCCCTTTTGAGGGCTGCTGCCGCAGCATTTTGTCGCACATGGAAGACTTGGCACAAAAAGTCTTGGCGAAGAGTTTGGATATGCTTTTCCCTGGAAAAAAGATTGACCAAATCCATGTTCACTTCGCACCCGAGCTTGAATTCCTGCTGGGAAGACAAGATTATGATTGGGCCAATATATATCTGGACCAGAACTTGGAAAATAACCACTACTTCCTGCCGCCACAAAGACAGATTGACGAAGTTCTCAAAGAAATAACCCGGGCGATCAAGATTGTCGGATTGAAACGGGAAAAATTCCATACCGAAGTGTCAACCCTGCAATATGAGATAGGCACGGGCCATGGTAATGTGAAGTTTATTGCAGACAGAACAATGGCGTTAAAATATATAATAGAAAATATTGCTCAAATGCATGGATTGAGGGCTTCTTTTATCCCCAAATTCAATCGGAAAGTTAACGGCAGTGGCATGCACGTCCACCAAAATCTTGCAGTCACAGTTGAGAATGAAGAACACAATCTCTTTTTTGACAAAAATGTCGATGACGGCCTGTCAAAGATCGGCAAATGCTATTTTGCCGGATTACTCAAATACGCTCCCGAAATTACAGCCATCACCAATCCTCTCCCGATTTCGTACAAGCGCTTGGTGCCGGGACGCGAAGCTCCCACTTATATCTCCTGGGATTGGCTCAACCGGACAGCACTCTGCCGCGGACATTCTCGAGGAACACGCAAAGTAAGAGTTGAATACCGATCCCCCGACCCTAAGTGCAATCCCTATCTGGCTTTTGCCGCCATGCTTTCAGCTGGACTGGCAGGCATTGAGGAAAATTTGGAACTCGGTGCCTGCGACAGCCGTAATTTCTACATTGATCACGAGGGGGTTCAGGAATTGCCGGGCAATCTGGGGGAAGCCCTTGATTTGATGAATCGCAGCACAATGCTTCGGAAAAAAATGGGCCCTTTCATCATTGATACCCTGTTCGAACTGGGCAAAAATGTATGGATAGAGTACTCCCAGGAAATCAGTAGTATTGATATTAAATACTACCTGTAACCAGGTTTTTTTATAAAAGCATTGTGACTTAAGAACAATCCTTTTTTTCAAATAGCATAACGAGATCTTTGAAAAACACACTCCTCAAGTCATTCCGGCAGAATGACAAAAGGGGGTTGCAATGCGGTTGCGCAAAGCTCTCATAATATTAATGTATAGAAAGGAAACATTATGAGTATAGTAAAGATCATGCCGTGCCTGGATATGAAAGATGGACGTGTTGTGAAAGGGATACATTTCGTCGATTTGAAAGATGCAGGTGATCCCGTTGAAAATGCTGCTTTCTACCAGAAGGAAGGCGCCGATGAACTGGCCATGCTGGATATCGCGGCAACCTTGGAAAACCGAAAGACAAGACTCGCATGGGTCAAGAATGTATCTTCCATAATTGACATACCGTTAACAGTGGGCGGCGGCATCTCCTCTCTCGGTGATATTGAAATGGTCCTCGAAGCCGGTGCTGACAAAATTTCCATGAACAGCGCCGCCGTCAAAGACCCGGATCTGGTGAGGCGGGCGGCTGAGAAATTCGGACCTGAAAAGGTAGCAGTTGCCATTGATGCCCGAAGGAATAAAGAGATGCCTTCCGGGTTTGAACTGGTCGTTTCCGGCGGCACAAAACCAGTCGGCCTGGACGCCATTGCCTGGGCAAAGCAATGCCAGAAACTGGGCGCCGGTGTAATCCTACCGACGAGTATGGATGGAGATGGCACACAAGCGGGTTATGATCTGGAATTTACGAGGGCCATTTCAGACGCAGTCAGTGTGCCGGTAATTGCTTCAGGTGGTGCAGGAACTCTGGAGCATTTCTATGAGGGTGTTGTCCGTGGAGGCGCTCAAATTCTCCTGGCGGCATCGGTATTTCACTATCGAATCCTGAGCATCAAACAGGTAAAACAATACCTCATGGACAGGGGTCTGAAAGTTAACCCGTGACACACCTCCACATGAGATCGCAGCGGCCACTCATAACCTGTAGGCAGTTGATGGCTAAATCAAGTTTGACTGGCATCAGGAAATAAAGAGGTCCTTCGAGGAAAAGTTGGGATCAGTTGTCAGGTTCACGCCAAGACGTCTCAAGCCTGCTTCGTCGCCCGGTGTGGGGATGTGGGTCATGTGGATTTCGCAGTTCTGAAGATTTTTCAATTTTTCGATAGCCAATTGCGCGGCAGGATTTGCTGTCGCACCGATACTAAGGGCGATAAGAGCCTCTTCCAAGTCAAGGCTGACTGATTTCTCATTCAGGATCTCCGTTTTCATGTTTCTAATGGCATCCGTTATAGAGGAAGGCAGCAGCTTGATCTTGTTTGGTATATCCGCCAAATGCTTGATGGCATGGATGATCACACTTGATGCCGCATGCATGAGAGGAGAATTGTTGCCGGTGACGATACTCCCGTCCGGAAGTTCGATGGCTGCTCCGCAAAAAATACCCTCATTTCCCTTGTTCTGTTCCTCTGCAGCGCGGGCTGCCTCGCGTGACGGTTCAACAACCCTGCGATCCTCCGGTTTAAGGCCGAAATCCTTGATGAACAGTTCTACCCTTTGAACAGTCTCCCTGTCTGCAAATCCCATCGCATATTCGCAACGGTATCGGAAATACCGTCTGATTATCTCCTGTTTGGATGCCTCCCTCGTAACTTCATCATCCGTAATGGCAAAGCCGGCCCGGTTCACCCCCATATCCGTGGGGGATCTATAAAATGATTCGCCTCCTGTTATCTTCTCCAGGATTCTCTTGAGAACGGGAAAAACCTCAACATCCCGATTATAGTTGACTGACGTCTTGCCGTAGGCTTCCAGGTGGAAAGGATCAACCAGATTGAAATCACGTATATCCGCGGTGGCGGCTTCATAGGCTACATTTACGGGATGTCTGAGAGGCAGATTCCAGATGGGGAAAGTTTCAAACTTGGCATATCCGGATTTTATGTTTCTCTTATAATCATGGTAGAGCTGAGAGAGGCAAGTAGCCAGTTTCCCGCTGCCGGGACCAGGCCCAGTGACGATGACAAGAGGTTTATCCGTTTGGATCTTTTCATTTGCGCCGTAACCTTCGTCACTTACGATCAATTCCACATCCGTCGGATACCCCTTGGTATAGCTGTGGGTGAAAACCTTGATATTTCTTCTCTCCAGCTTGTTCTTAAAGAGCGTAGCAGCCGGCTGATGATCATAGCGCGTGATCACTACGCCCAGCACTTCGATATCCCAGCTTCTCAGATCATCAATGAGTTTGAGGGCATCGGAATCATAGGTAATACCGAAATCCGCACGGATCTTCTTTCTTTCTATATCGCCGGCATAGATGCAAAGCAGGATATCCGCCTTGTCCTTCAGTTCACGAATGAGCCTCATCTTGACATTGGGATCATAGCCCGGCAGGACCCTTGCTGCGTGATAGTCGTAAAGAAGCTTTCCTCCGAATTCAAGATAAAGTTTGTTGTCGAAGCGCTGGACCCTATCCAGGATTTCCGTTGACTGCTCCCGGATATATTTCTCATTATCAAAACCGTTTTTCTGTATCATGCTGATTTCCTGTAGGACATCTCTGAAGTGAACGTGAAGTTATATTCTTTCCCTTTGTTTGTAAAGTAATATTGATATTATTTAGCGTCTGCCGTCAGGATACCTTGATTTCCGGAACAGTCCTTCAATAAAGATCAGCGTTTGAAGGGCAATGTTTGAGATGCCATACTATTTCCGCCAGTATGTAAATCCGTCCACATTGCACTTGTTCGTGAAACCATATTGCTTTATGAAGACCTGCCTCGCCATGCCTGCCATAGCCCTATCATTGCCAAACCGCCACAGTTGATTCTTGCCGTCCACAAGAGCCCAATATTTTCCGACAACTTCATTCGGATCCTTCTTGGATGTTATTGCTTTCTCCTCGACGGTAACATTCTTGGGGTCAAATGTCTCGCATTTCTCCCCAGGAAAGGGACTCGGGTCCTCAGGGGCTTTACCTGATGCCAGGAAGAATACAAGGCCTGACGTTCCTACAAAATACTTCTCATTCATGCCGTAGTGCTGCATAATCCTCATAGCCTGCTCTGCATCAGACTTCCTGTTATGCGCAAACGTCGCAAGGGCCCGGTTCAGATTGGTGCTCTCCATTACAGCCCACCCATCCTTGAATTCCGATATAATAAGGTTTTGCGGGTCAAACCGGAAACCTCTGCTCGATACCTTTTTTCTACCTGCCGCTTCCGCTTTGCCAGCCTTTACTGCTGGTTGTCCATAAAGGCTGGAAACAAATGCAAAGGAAACTAGATAGATCAAAATTACGGATAATGGAAATTTGTTCATCCTTTTCATGATTCCCCTCTCCTATTTTTCAACTAGATGAGGATCTTTTTTTGGTTTGCACAGAATAAGGTTAGCGGCGCTTGTGTGTCAAGGCAATTTTCCCGCAAAATGCGGTGTCATCGCAAACGCACGCCCTATACGCCCCGGACATGATCCCCCTCTATTCCCCTTTACAAAAGGGAGAGATTTGTATAAGGTCACCGTCCGCAATCCATGCTTAATAATTTCTGTGATTACGCCGATTATCTTAAATATCTTCGGCATAAAATAAACATGAAATCATTGCGCATCCATATTTATCAAGGAGTAATATAATATGAAAAAATTCATCGTCACCGCTCTTATCCTCCTTGTATTCGGCATCAGCAGCGCATCTCCGCCGCTTGCCTATGCCGCCGATCTGACCTTGAACAATACCCCGGCCAGGATCTGCTTCAGTCCGCATGGCGGTTGCACAGAAGCAATCGTCAAAGAAATTGACGGCGCCCGATCGGAGATCCTCATGGAGGCATATTCATTCACATCCAGAGAGATCGCCTCCGCTATCCTTAAGGCACATAAACGGGGCGTTAATGTGGAGATCATTCTTGACAAGTCTAACCGGTCAGCCAGGTACAGTTCAGGAGATTTCACCGCGCATATGGGAATCCCGACGTACATTAATGCGGCATACGCGATCGCTCACAATAAGATAATGATCATTGACCGGGAGATTGTCATTACGGGATCATTTAACTTCACCAAGGCCGCGGAGGAAAAGAACGCGGAGAATCTGTTGATCTTAAGAAATAAGGATCTGGCGGGAATTTATCTTACGAATTGGGTGAATCACAGAGAGCGCTCAGAGAAAATCCCTGAGTACGAGCATATCAAGAGAGGAAATTATTAGATAAAGAATGGAGGTATACACAATCAATTGAGGAAGTGTTATACTCCATGATACATTTATTGTAACAACAAGAACAAAGAAGGGCTAATGTCCGAGGTATTGACATCTTAAATGAATCTCAAGAAGGAAATATCAAAACAATCAGCAAGTGAAAGTGAGAAGAATATCCTGGAAGAGCCATAATAAGGAGACCCAACAATACCAATGACCCATTCAAGAGCAATTTTCATCATCGTCGCATCTCTCCTTTTCCTGGTATCCTGCATAGAAGAAAAGCAGTATCTCCCGCCAATCAAACAGGTCTCAAAGGTTGATATTAACCGCTATCTTGGTCTCTGGTACGAGATCGCCAGAATCGACCACTCCTTTCAAAAAGACTGTGTTGCATCCACAGCAGAGTATTCACTCAGATCTGACGGCTATATCAGGGTTGTCAATAAATGCAGGAAGAAAGATATCCGGGGAGATTTGGCCGTTGCAGAAGGAAAGGCCTGGGTAGTAGATAAAGATACCAATGCATGGCTCAAAGTCCAATTCTTCTGGCCCTTCAGTGGTGATTACGTCATTATTGATCTGGATGAAAAAGAATATCAATATGCCGTTGTGGGACATCCATCGAGAGATTATCTTTGGATTCTCTCAAGGACGCCCCAGATGAAGGACGATATCTATCAAGGAATCATGTCTCGAATTGTTGCTCAGGGTTATAATGCAGAGAAGATTAAAATATTTCCACAGATAAAAGAGTAAAAGAGAGCTTTCTGAAAAATACGAAGGAAGGGTGGTCTCATTCAAGAGTGCGCCAAAGCTTAGAGCGGGAATAAATGCCAGATGACGCATAACAGCAGAACAGAGCAAGAGAAAATCAATGGAGGACATCAATTATGGAAAAAATACCGGAACGATTTGACGATGTAACTGTAATTTGCAAAGCTAACATATTCTTTGAAGGCAAGGTTATAAGTCATACTGTTTTGTTTAAAGATGGCAGGAAAAAGACAAT